>SDBU01002740.1_pt1 | contig 23048 bp, 22 predicted proteins | sample 2277071 | NCBI WGS metagenome assembly SDBU01 (sample SAMN10397929, study PRJNA504765) | marine sediment metagenome | isolation source: marine sediment core GS08_GC12, 126 cmbsf | place: Arctic Ocean: Gakkel Ridge, Loki's castle | collected 2008 | reverse complement strand
GAACCGCAGGCATCGGCCCCTGGGTGATACTTTTGGCGGGCCTGGGTGCCTCGTTTTCCATACCCTTTAGTGTCTTTCGAGGAGGACTGATTGCCTCCCAAAGCTACGTAGCCAAGAATGCTCTTGCCATTGGGCTATCCTTACTGCGCTTGATACTCGTAGTGTCTGTATTCTCCCTCGGAATTTCAAATCTAATTTGGATCGGGGGCATTGCGCTCCTTCTGGAGGTGGTGGAATCTCTGACCCTCCTCAAGCTGGCCAGGCGGGTGGTTCCCTGGCAGAGATTCCGGTGGAGCGCGTTCAACTGGCAGATGCTGGGGAAGGTCAGCAGTTTCAGCGGCTGGGTGCTTTTGGCCAATATCTCGATGCTCCTCTATTGGAAGACCGATAACGTCATTATCAATAAGCTCCTGGACCCGGGGCTGCTTACAGGTTATGCGGTGGTGACCGCCTTCGTGGTGCACAGCTCCCGCGCCACCGCCCTGGGAAGTGGCGTTTTGTACCCGGTGGCTACTGTGCTGTATGGCAGGAACGACCTGCCCCGCGTGGCCCGCATGCTCTACCGCGCCAACCGCATTGTCGTGCCCCTGGCGGTGCCTTTACTGTTGTTCTTGATTATCTTCGGCCCCGAACTCCTTACCGCCTATATCGGGAAAGAATATGCTCACTTTGCCGTGCTCTTTCCCATCCTGGCAGGTGCGACAATTCTTTCCGTAACCCAGGCTGCCGCCACCTGTGTCCCCCAGGCGCTCAACAAGATGGCGCTCTTTTGTTCAGTCTCTCTGCTGGCCGCCATAGCGAATGTCCTACTGAGTCTCTTCTTTGTGGTGCGGTTGGGATGGGGGCTGGTCGGCGTGGCAGCAGGAACCGGGATTGTGGTAGTATTGATGAGAGGGCTGTGGGCGCCGTGGTACATGAGCTATCTGCTCCAGGTACCCTACCGCACCTACGTGCGCAAGACTGTGCTTTTGCCCCTGGCCAACTGCATTCCCGTGGGCTGCACAATGTGGGCAGTTAGATTATGGCCGATATCAAATACATGGATGCACATTATCACCGCACTGGCCTGTGGGGGCATCGTGCACCTGCTATTCATGCTGCGCTGGGGACTGCCTGAACAGGAGCGACGAACCGTTCTCAGACTACTACGACTTGCGACAAAAAGGCGGACGAAAAATGAATATCCAACCTGAAAGAGCTGTACTTGTAGTATCGCCCCATACGGATGATGGAGAATTGGGTTGTGGGGGGACGCTGGCAAAGTTTGTCGAACAGGGACGGGTGCTACACTATGTCGCCTTCTCCGCCGCCGAGGAATCGGTCCCACCCGGCTTCCCCCGTGATGCGCTCAGAACCGAGGTGCTGGAGGCAACCCAGGCGCTAAAGATTCCCCCAGACAACGTGCACGTGCTCAAGTTCCCAGTTCGTAGGCTTCACGAACATCGCCAGGAGATTCTGGACTATCTGGTGAACATCCGCGACGAAATTAAGCCCGACCTGGTGCTGGGTCCCTCCAGCCACGACCTTCACCAGGACCACCAGATTGTCGCTGCGGAAGTCCTGCGCGCCTTCAAGACTATCAGGATGGCTGCCTTTGAGCTGCCCTGGAACCACATCCGCTTCGATGCTGTTGCCTTTGCTTCCCTTGATGATTCTCACGTGCAAAGTAAAATTCGCGCTTTGAGGTGTTACAAAACACAAGCAGAGCGCCCCTATTTCGACCCGGAGCTGGTCACCTCCTGGGCGCGCATGCGGGGTATGCAGATAGGTGTGAAATATGCGGAGTGCTTCGAGATCATCCGCTGGAGACTGTAGGGGAACTTACGGTTGGAAGTCCACATACAGACCTTAACCAAACAGTTCCTCAAATCTCGCATGGGGGAATTCCTGGAGCTGATTGCTGATTTGCCTCACGAGTATTGGGGTGAAGGTGAGTTCCTGCTCGACCTGCTCGGGAAGTGGGAGTTGAGCGTCCTGGCAGTGCGTGGTAGCGAGTTGGTAGGCGTTTTGGTAGCCTCCCGGAAGGAGAGAGACGTGTACGTTCACAAGCTCGCAGTTCACAGCGCATACAGGAGGCAGGGCATCGGACGGCGCCTGATACGGACAGTGGCATCTCGTGGAATGACGAAGGGCCTGCGAAGTGTTGCGCTCTCAAGCTATGTGGAAAACGTGGGGGCAAGCAAGTTCTACGAGAAACTTGGGTTCCAGACGGTGAGCAGGCGGCAGGACAAGGACGGGAGGGACTTGTTAGTCCTTGCTGCATCCTGTGACGTAGTAGCTCGTCGTTGCGCCGAGGTCGAACAGGATAGATGAAAATAGCCATTCACCAGCCTAACTTCCTGCCTTGGAGCGGATACTTTGCCAAGATTGCTGGCGCAGACACCTTTGTGTTTCTCGACGATGTGCAGTACGAGAAACAGGGATTCACGAATCGCAACCGCATTCGTCATGCTAACGGATGGTTGTGGCTGACAGTCCCTTTGCAGAACAAAGTCCTGGACTCTTCTACCGCCATCAGTGATGTTCGCATTGCGTGGGACAATCGTTGGCCGGCGCGGCACTTGCGACAGATCGATGCCATGTATGTAAACTCTCCTTGTCTGGGTACTGTTCGTGCCATAGTCGCCCAAGAATACAGGACCAAATACGAGTATCTTGCCCAACTAAACATAGGCTTTATCAAGGCACTCTGTGCTTATCTCGGATTGATATCGAAGTTGGTACGGTCCTCAGAACTCAATGTCTCAGGCACGAGCACGGCGCGCCTGGTCAATATCTGTCAGGCACTGGGTGCGGACACCTATCTCTCGGGGCGGGGCGGGCGCAAGTATCAGGATGAGACGCTTTTCACCCAAAACGGGATTCGCCTGGAGTATATCGACTACGAGTGCACGCCCTATCCCCAGGGCAGCTACCCCGACTTCATCCCCAACCTTTCCATCATCGATATGATTCTTAACCTCGGGCCCGAGGAAACAGCACGACGGCTGGTAGAATCCGGGACCACATGATGCGGGTACTTTTTGCGCCAATAGAGATTCGAGGCAATCTGCAGACCCTCACCCAGGGCCTGAGAGCGCAGGGCATCCCGGCCACCGCCGCCACCCTGCTCTACGAGAAAGACCGTGACTACATGGTCGATGTCCACTTCGGTCCCAAAGCGGGCGAGTGCCGCCTGTCCTGGTGGCTGAGGCGCTTTACCTTCTTTCTCTGGGCCGTCTCCAACTTTGACGTCTTCCATTTCTTCTTTGGACAATCGCTGCTGCCCGGAGGTGCCGACCTGCCCATCCTGAAGGCCCTGGGCAAGACGGTCCTCATGCACTACCACGGCTCCGACGTGCGGGACACATTTGGCAGATATGGTACCCCAATCAAAGCCGGTCAATGGGCCTCGGGCCCAAAGCAGCAACGGATGATTGCACGGTATCGCCGCTATTGCCATCGTCTGTTGGTCTCCACACCGGACTTAATCGACCTGGTTCCCGAAGCCACCTGGATACCGCAGGTCATCCGCACCTCCGACTACGAGTTTGCCCCCAAGGTTATTGACCGGCGCGGGCATATCTCTGTCGCGCATGCCATCGCCACCCAGAAGCCAGGCAGAGACATTTACGGTACAAGCCTTGTCGAAGGCGCGGTGGAGCGCCTCCACTCCAAAGGGTATGACATCACTCTGGAGGTCGTCGAGGGCCTACCGCACGATAAAGCCGTCCAGATCTTTCGCGCTGCGCACTTGGGTATAGGCCGCATGCGCGACTGGGGTTGGTATGGCCATTTTGAAATAGAGATGATGGCGATGGGGATTCCAGTATTGACCCACATCAATGAGGAGCTGCGAGAGAAGCACCCTGTTCCCCTGCTTCCGGTGGACACCTCCTCACTCGAGGAAGCCATCGAGCGCCTGATTCTGGATGGCAAGCTTTACCAGGAACTTGCCCGCCGCGGGCGCGCATACGTGGAGGAGACCCACGACATCAGCGTGGTCCCTCTACACCTCATTGAGATGTATCGCAAGCTCCAGGCGTGAGGAGAGTAGCCATGCGCGTGCTTTTCGCTCCAGTGGAGATTGGTGGCAACATGCGAGCTCTGGCCGAAGAGCTGAGGCGGAGGGGCATATCCGCTACCGCCGCCACGCTGCTCCACGAAAGCTCAATTCCCTTCATGGATGATATCCATTTCGGACCGAAAAAGGGTGAACGGCGCGCCTGCTGGTGGCTGAGACGGTTTAACTTCTTTCTCTGGGCAGCCTCCAACTTCGACGTCTTCCATTTCTTCTACGGGCAATCGCTCCTGCCCGGAGGTGCCGACCTACCCATCCTCAGAGCGCTAGGGAAAACTCTTTTCATGCACTTTCGCGGGTCTGACATCCGTGATACCTTTGGCAGGTGTGACCCCTCGGTCGAATCCGGTCAATGGACCTCCAGCCCGAAACAACAACGGATGATTGCGCGGTACCGCCGCTATTGCCATCGTCTATTGGTTTCCACACCTGATTTACTGGACCTGGTTCCGGATGCCACCTGGATTCCCCAGGTCATCCGCACCTCCGACTACGAGTTTGCCCCCAAGGTTATTGACCGGCGCGGGCCTATCTCCGTCGTGCATGCGGTTACGGTCAAGAAGCCGGGCAGGGATATCTACGGCACGGAGGTCATCGAAGGTGCCGTCGCGGGTCTCCGGGCCAGGGGGTATGACATCACCTTGAAAGTTGTCCGGGGGCTTCCTCACAGTGAAGCTATCAGGCTCTTCCAAACAGCTCACCTGGGAATAGGGCGTATGGGGCTGGGCTGGTATGGCAACTTCACCATCGAATTGATGGCCATGGGCATCCCCGTACTAATCTATATCGATGAGAGATTGAGGAAGAGGGCGCCCGTTCCCCTGCTCTCCGTCGGTGCCTCGTCACTGGAAGAGACCCTCGAACGCCTGCTCCTGGACCGCAAGCTCTACCGGCAAGTTGCCGAGAGCTGTCGGAAGTATGTCGAACAGTTTCATGATGTGGGCGCCGTCACTACCAGATTGCTTGAGATGTACCAGGACCTCTCAGGAAGAAAGACTGGGAAGAGCGGATGAAGGTCTGCATGTTAATCAAGAACAGCATCACCCACGATGCGCGGGTGCTGCGCTCTGCGCGAGCGCTCGGCGAAGCCGGGCACGAAGTGGTCATCCTGGGGGTTCGGCAGAACCGCAGCGATGCTGAAACTGAAGACCTGGGCTTTGCGCGTGGCGTGCGCCTGGACCTGTCACTGCGACGAGCACTCGGGCTTTCAAGCTGGCAGGAGGGCAAGCCTCGTTTGCAGCGCAAAACTGCGTCTGCCAAGCTCGAAAAGAGCACTCTCCCCGTTAGGGTTAGGAGGCAACTACGCATCGACAAAGGACTGCTGACCGACATATGGTACCTGATAAAGGGCATTGTCACCAGCGTGCGACTGCAAGCGGACGCCTATCATGTCCATGACTTCCGCCCCATCTTCATCGGCCTGGTGGCAGCCAAGCTTCGGCGGGCAAAGCTCATCTACGATGCGCACGAACTGCACCTGGAGCGCAATCGCAGCACCCCCTTGAGCACCTGGCAAAAGGCCTTCTTGAAAGCCCTGGAATCATTCGCCGTTAAGCGCTGCGCTGCGGTGGTCACTGTGAATGACTACATTGCCGACTATTATCGCAAGATTAGTCCGCGCGGCCGCGTCATCACGGTGATGAACTGTGTGGACTACCGTCCCGCTCCAGGGAACAAAGGCAGACTTAGAAAGCGCCTGGGGCTGGACAGTCGCGCCAGAATAGTCTTATATCAAGGGTATATGACGGTGAACCGTTTCTTGCACGAGCTGGTGGAAAGTGTCGAGTTTATGCCAAAGCACTATGTGCTGGTGTTTATGGGGGACGGTCCGCTCGAGGCAGGGCTTCGAGAGCATGTCAGGTACCTGGGGCTGGCGGGGCGGGTCCATTTTCTGGGTTTTGTGCCTCATCGCGAGCTCTTGAACTACACGGTCGGCGCAGATGTCGGCACCTGCGTGTTTGATGTTCGCTTCCCGAGCTACCAGTATGCGCTGGGGAATAAGTTCTTTGAGTATCTGCATGCAGGACTTCCCATGCTCTTCACCCGCAACCGAGTGTACGATGAGATATTCTCACGCTACCGGATCGGTGAGCTGATGGATGGCGCTCGCCCTCGTGAGATAGCAAAGCGCCTTAAGACCATCGTGGAGAACAAACACGATTATGATGAGGGCATCCCGAGGGCACAGTTGGAGTTCCGCTGGGAGCCTCAGGCCAGGCGCCTGGTGGACCTCTACGCCTCTCTGGAGGCGAATGCGAAAAGGAATGTGTAACTCCAATTATCTTGAGTTCATCGAATTCATTCGGCCCGATAGCGCCGCATTTGCAGTTGAGAATAATCATCGCTATGCCAAACAGTTGGCACTGTATGAGTTCGCGGCGCAGTTCGCTCGTGGTGCCATCTGTCTCGACCTTGCCTGCGGGATGGGATTTGGCACGCGCTATCTTGCCGAGCATGCCGAGTTTGTGTTAGGAGTGGACATCGACAGAGGTGCCGTGGCTGCCGCCTCCCGCCGGTATGGCTCCAGCAAATGCCGATTTGCGGTCGGCGATGCTACCTTGCTCGGCTCGGCACCCCAGCAGTTTGATGTCGTGGTGTCTGTTGCGACGCTGGAACACATACCCTCGGAGCGAACGGAGGTGTTCCTATCGGAACTGCGACGCATTATGAAACCGGATGGAGCCCTGATATTGGCAACGCCAAACAAGACAGTCTGGGACCTCTACACCTCCACCGACGGCCATTGCAATGAACTGGATTCCGCGGAGATGACATCTCTGCTGGGCGGGTTCTTCAAAAAGGTCTCCTGTTGGGGGCAGGGCATGAATTATCACTCCAGCGCCAGCCGCACGCAGAAAGCGATTCATGCGGACGTGCTGGGCATCAGGCGCCTGGTTCCCAGATGGTTGAAGAACCTCATGGCACACCTGTTCGGGCTACGCTACGGCAGGGCAAATGCGCCCAAGCACGAATCCGACCTGGTGAAGCTCCTGCGATACTGGGAAGTGCAAGAGTTAACGACCGTCCAGCAAAAGAAGGCTCTTTATTTGGTCTATGTCTGCTGGTATGCTAGAGAGAGCGGGGTTGCATGAAGAGCAGGAACCAGCGAAAGTTATTGGCAAAGTTGGGTCTAAATTAGTAGGTGAGCGTAAAGGTTATGCGCTGTCTTTTTGTCGCTGCTAGCTTTCCCCCGGCGGTGGGGTCCGGTGCCCGGCGCACCGTGACTATCTGCAAATACCTGCCAGCGGAAACTTTCGTGCTCACGCTGGCGCCGGGATACCTGAACTACGACGAGGACATTGAATTGAACCTGCCGGCAAATGTGCACGTAGTAGGCACTCGCGCACTGTATCCGCGCATCCTCAATTCCGAGAAGGGCCTCAGACGATTCGTCAAGCGGGCACTCAGGCAGCCGTTCTACTGGCTGGGGGACCCCGACTTCCTCCGTTTCTGGGTACCGGTAGCGGTGCGCGCCGGGCAAAAGATTATCCAAGAACAAGGGATAGACCTTATCTATACTTCGTCCCCCAAGCACTCGGTCCAGCTCATAGGCAAGCGACTCAAGGATTTGACGGGGCTTCCCTGGATTGCCGAGTTCCGCGACCCGCTACCTCATCCCGAGAGTTATTCGGAGGGGCTTCCGGGAGGCAGGAACCGCTTTGCCGAGAGGTGGGCCAAGCGCCTGCTTCCCAGTTGTGACAAGCTAGTAGGCATCAATAGGGGTGTCGCCTCATCGCTTAAACCCTATGTCCCCGAGCGCCGAGCCGAGGACTTTGCCGTCATTTCACACGGCTATGACCCCGAGCTCTGGGATGGTTCTGAGCCGCCCCATAGCGATGTTCTCCACATAAGTTACAACGGGCGGTTCTATCCTGAGATCGGACAATCACCCGACCTGTTTCTCCAGGCGCTGAGCCGACTTATTGATGATGGACTCGTGGACCCTCATAAGATTCAGGTCACCTTCCGGGGCGAGATGCCCAAAGAATCACAGGCCCTGATAAAGAAGTTGAAGTTGTCGAATTGTGTTACATATCAGGGACGGGTGCCCTGGCACGTGAGCATCCAGACGCTGCGGGAAAGCCACTTGTTGCTCTTGATCGCCGGCACCTCAGAGCTTGCTAGGCGTACCGTGACACAGGGGAAGGTATTCGAGTATATGGCAGTGGGTCGGTCGGTGTTGGCACTGGTGCCAGCGGAGTCACCGGCAGCCAGCATCGTGGAGGAAACACAGATAGGTAGAATTGCTGACCCCTCCCGTGCAGAAGATATTGCGCAGGTGCTTCAGGAGTACTACGAAGAGTTTGTTAGTGCTGGCAAGATTGCTTATCGCCCCAACCGCGCCGCCTGCGCTCAGTATTCGTGGCAAAAGCAGGCGCTCCATCTGCACGCATTGATGCAAGAGACTATCGACGCCGCATCGACCCCACACAGGTACACAGACCACAGGTGAGCGCTTTATTGGCAATGCGTATCATGATATTGGCGAGGGGGGGGGTGGTCAGCCTGGGCAAGGATAAGGTTGGCACCGACCCAGGCAGCGCTTATTTCATCAGCGAGCTGGCCAGGTTGGCGGAATCGGTTGAGGTTTGTGGACACATTCGCCCAGCGAGTACCAGTTTTCATCAGGAGATTAGCGGCAAACGCTTGCAAATCACACTGCTGGGTCACTCATCACGCGGAGGTTACGCTTCGCCCACGACGGCACGGAAGCTTGTCGAAGCGATGCGAAGGGCTGACTATTTGTACTTGTTCACGGGCACGTTGGCGGTGTATGCTTCCTGGTTGAACAGGTTCCTCGCCCGACGTCCCTATGCTGTCTATGAGCAGCCCTGGATGGACGATGCCTATCTGGCCAGTTACCTGCCCAGGGTGAGCTTTCCGGCTCGCTGGCTCTATGCGCCGGTGATGCGCCAGTTACGGCGGCAGATGATTCTGGGAGCGGCGCACGTTTACGTTCACGGCAAGAAGCTCTACGAGGAATGCGTTCGCTTCGGGCACAGGCGCGTCTCAGAGGTGGTGCCTCTGACTAACCTGCGAGCTGAACACTTTCACCTCAGGCAGGTGGTATCAAAGGATAGGCCGCTGAGAATTCTATATGTGGGAGGGGTGGGGCCGGCCAAGGGGCTGGACGTGTTGTTGGAGGCGCTGCAGTTGCTAAACCAGGAAGGTACTGACTTCAGTGTGACATTGGCCGTCAAGGTTCCCCTGACCTCTTTCCAAGAAGCGGAGCTTGAAAAACTGCCTGAGAACCGTTCCCTGCGCGTGTTGGTGGGAAAACCGCTGCATCCGGACCTTATCGACCGCTACCGCCTGGCGGATGTGCTGGTGGTGCCTTCCTTCAGTGAGGGGTTTCCACGGGTTATCTATGAGGGAGGCTCACAGAGCATCGCGCTGGTGGCTACCCAGGTTGGCTCGATTCCCGATCTTTTAAGGAACGACCACGATGGTATTCTAATTCCTTCTGGAAATCCGGCTGCCTTGGCTTATGCTATTAGGTCACTATCTCTGCAGCGAGACCGAGCGCTGCGGCTGGGGCGCAACCTTTACCAGACTGTCTGGAAGAAACTGTTCCAGTCGTCGCCTTATCGAAGTCACGCTGAGCAGGTTTACGAGAATGCCACCGAGCTCCTGACTGGAAAGAACTCGTCGGCCTAGGTCAGTAAAGCAGTATCTCATTATGGCAAAGCGAGGTGTGTCAGAGTGCATAGTACCTGGATAGAGCCGCTAGAACCCGGGATATGGACGGTTGTAGGGGCCTTTACCATCTGCGCTTGTTTTATAAGCCTGCGTAAGCCCATCGTCGGCCTCCTCTTTCTGGGAATTCTCTGTGGGCTGTTCACCTACAAAGAGTTCCCCTCGGGCGCCGGGACCATCAGTTTCATCAGAATCTTGACCCCCTTCGCCGTCATAGGAACACTGATGGACCCCAGGAGGCTGGAGCCTTTTCGCCGCGACAGGCTCATCATGATCTGCATTATTGCGCTGGGACTCTCCTTTATCCCGCCCATAATGCACCCTTTGTCCAGGTCCTCGTACCTCTTGCCTCGCGCCATCAAAGTTCTGGGTTATGTCTCCATTGTCTGGATGGCCATCATCCTGCTCGATAGTGAGAAAAGAATTGTGCAGGCCGTGAGCGCCATTGTGGCAACGGGCGTGGTAATCAGCCTGATCACCCTGGCGTTGAGACCCACCTTCACCTCTGCCACCTATCACTTCTATGGAGCCGAGAAACTAGAAGTGGGCAGGTTCATAGGAACCAGCCGCGCACCCAACACCTTTGGTGGGCACCTGGCATTGCTCTTGCCTTTCGTATTGGGCCTGGCGCTGTTAACCCGTAAGCTGCGCTGGCGTCTGGCCCTGTTGGCCACCATTCCCGTGGTGGGAATGGCGCTGGCGCTGACCTTCTCCCGCAGCGCCATTGGTGGCGCTGCATTGGGCATGGCCCTTATGGTCGTGGGATTGCGCAAGCAAATGTCGCGAGAGGTTGTGATTACGTTAGTCCTGTGTGTGGTGGGCATGCTATTCATTGCCCTTACGCGTTCGGAAGAAATGTTTGCCTACCTGGAGCGCCGCATGGGTACCATCGGTCTGGAGACATACAGCAGGATGGGGGTAGCAGGCCGAAGAGTTTCGCTGCTCTGGCACGACCCGTTCGTATTCTTCTTCGGGTGGGGCCAGCCGGTTCATAAGCTCAGTCAACAATGGCGGGCGCTTCGTCTCAGTGCTCACAATATCTTCCTCGATACAGCCCTCATGCAGGGCATGGCAGGATTGATTCCATTGGTCGTCTTCCTCACCCTTCACATGGTAAGTGCATTAAAGGGACGCATTCGCCGTGAGAGTTCCAGGGTCACCTCAATCATCTGCTGGTCCTCATTTGCCTCCATGACCGCGTATATGGTGCATTGCTTTTTCCACTCGTCGCTTTACGGCACCGCCTTCTGGTTCCTGTTCGGTGTAGGGCGGGCTTCGGTCCTGCTGGCACAGAGACAATATGACAAGCACCACGCGAAGCGTGCTTCTAAGAAGAGCAAGGTGCCAAGGGAGACATCACCTCCGACATACAGAGGAGCGCTGCCATACCCCTTCTACGGCGCCGGAAGGAGTCCCGCATCTGGTAAACTCTAGCAGGAACTGTGTCCGGCCCTGCTCAGGCGCAGTTGCGTTGCCGGACTACCATGAAAGCGAGCACAGACCAATTCCAGAGACTATGAAGAACGCGCACAAGAAGCGTGTTTTAATCCTCCATTCAACGCCCAGCCCCCAACGCGCCGCGCTCTTCAATAAGCTCGGCGATGCAGAGGTCGATTATGTCCTGGGATACTGGCGCCGGGCCGGGAAATATCTGTCAGCTACCAGGATTCACGACATTTATCATGACTACCAGTTCGTCTTCTTCGCTCCTCAATGGGCTGAACGCTCGGGGCTGGTGGGTAGGCTCTCAGCCTGTTTCCTGCTGCTGCATCTCGTGCACTCCGAATACGATGCTATCGTCGGCTGTGGTTACACTGAGCCTTGTTCCTGGGCTGCATTTTTCTGGTGCCAGCTCGCCCGCATCCCCTTTGTCCATACCGGAGGCTCCACAAAGGAGAGTCAGCGTCACCCTGCGCGTGGGCTCTATTCCGCGCTGAAGCGACTGATGGTCAGACACAGCTCGGCAGTAATCGCTTACAGTTGCGAAGCTGCGGAACTAGCGTTTGTGCTCGGCGCCCACCCAAGTAGAACGTTCAACGCTTATATAGGTGTCGATGTGGAATGGGCACAGAAGCGCATTATCGAGTACCGCGCGCACAGAGACGAAACGAAAGAACGGCTGGGACTGGAAAAACAGTACTACATCCTGCACGCTGGCCGCCTGCTTCCGCGCAAGGGGGTTATGGAGCTGTTGGATGCCTTTATGCTGCTCCGCCGCTCGCGTGACGACGTGGGCTTGCTCTTTGTGGGAACAGGAGAACTGGAAGAGGAACTGCAACGACGCTCAGAAGACCTCCCCCCAGGTGAGGTAGTCATCATCCCCGCGGTTGATTACGAAAAGCTCATGGAAATCTATGCGGCAGTAGATGTGTTTGCGCTCCTGTCCTGGCGGGAACCCAGCGCCAATGCCGTCTCCGAAGCCCTGGCTGCCGGTCTTCCCGTTGTGGCCACGCCTTACTGCGGCAACATTCGCGAGCGGGTTATCTCCGGCGAGAACGGTTTCCTGGTGGACCCGAAGAATACCTCTCAGGTCGCCGCGCGCCTGAATGAAGTCCTGAAACCAGAGAGAAGCAAACGGTTCGGGAAACGTTCGCGCGAGCTTGCCATGACCCAGACTATAGGACGCTCAGCACAGGTTTATCAACACGCCGTGCGCGCGGCACTTGGATTAGGTATGTAAGCTGTTATAATCATGGGCCAGCCCACCAAGGGCAGGGATAGGATGTGCGGGAGCTTGCTGAAGTGAAAAAGAAACCGCTATTCAAGGATACCACACTGCTCGAAGCATTTTGTCACGGACTGGGCGCGCTGGTGCGAAGGGTATTGTGGTTTGCAGGCACGCTGTATTGGAGGCACAACTGTGGCGGAAATACCTCGGGCTGCCAGTTCGGCTGGCCGGTTCGTATTCGCAATCCCAGGCGCGTAATCTTCTCGAGCAAGGCGCTGGTCGGTTCGGGATGCGTGCTCACGAACGAAGGAGGTGAGGGCAAACTCCACATAGGCGCAGGCGTGGTTATCAGCGATGGGTGCACCATCGACTATACCGGGGGACTGGAGTTAGGTGACAATGCATACTTGTCACCTGGTGTGCAAGTCAGCACACACAGTCACGGCTACGACCCCAGAGGCGAGCCGAAACCTTCACCGCTTCGCATTGGTGAGGGCGTGTGGATTGGTCTGCGCACACTGGTACTGCCTGGCGTAACTGAGATTGGCAGTAACTCCGTCCTGGGCGCAGGGAGTGTGGTCACCCACGACGTGCCACCAGACAGCATAGTTGCAGGTTGCCCCGCACGGGCCGTCAGTAACCGGCGCTCCTTGGATGTGAGCAAGAAACCCGGCGCAGCGGAAGACAACACCGGATCGGGAGAAAGTGGCTAAGCGCAGACTACGGGAGATAGACCGACGATGCGCGTACTGCACGTGATTCCTGGACTTTCTAATGCCTCCGGTCCCACCCGGGTGGTCATCAATCTCTCTGACGAACTGGTTCGCCTCGGTTGTGAGGTATCCATATTCCACCTCAAGGGGCGAGGCTACGGCCAGCTTATGCCCGAAGATGAAAGAGTCAAAGTCAAGGGTTTCCCCGTGAAGTGGTGCGATTATTGGGGTTACTCGCCGGGACTGAAGCACGCTCTGAGCCAAGAGGCATCCAGTTTTGCCATCATACACATTCACAGTTTGTGGCTTTACCCCAACGTTGCCGCCGTGAGCGTCGCCTCGAGATTAGGCATTCCCTACGTCATTCGCCCGGCCGGCTCCCTCATGGCTGAGCCGCAGAAACACCGCAGCCTGCGCAAACGTCTGTATGCAGCACTTAAAGAACGGCGGCATCTTAATGGAGCTGCTGCCGTCCACGTCGCCTCAGGGATTGAAGCAAAGAGTGTCTCAGAGTTTGGTGTCCGCGCGCCCATCGTGACGGTCCCCAATGGCATACCAGGTGCGCGCCTCCGGCCTATGGCTGCCTCGGTATCCTCAGCACCAACGGACGACAGGACTTGCAGGAAGGTGCTTTTCCTGGGCCGTCTGCATCCCATCAAGGGCCTTGACCTTCTGGCCAGGGCCTTTGGGAAAGTAGCTAGGAGTAGAAAGGACGTCCACCTCATAATTGCCGGGCCTGAAGGGAAGAAGGGATATCGCAGCACGGTTGAGCGATATCTTCGCGATGAAGGTGTACTTGACAAGACGGTGTTCACGGGTGAACTGGAGGGCGAGCGCAAGTGGCAGGCTTACCGGGAGGCGGATGTGTTTGTGCTGCCCAGCCGCTCGGAGAACTTCGGCATTGCAGTAGCAGAGGCGATGGCATCCGGGATACCTGTTGTGGTTAGCCAGGAGACGCCCTGGCAGGACGTGGAAACGCGCAAGGCAGGGTTCTGGGTTCCCCTGGATGCGCAGAAGTTCGCTGAGGCGATTATTACGATTCTGGACCAGCCCCGTCTGGCTGCTGAGCTGAGCCGAAATGGCTGCGCGCTAGTCAGAGAGAAATATACCTGGGACAGGATTGCCAAGAAGATGCTGCACGTCTATGAGAACATCGTTAATGGGCGCCGCCCGAGCGCAGGGCTGGATGAGTTCAACTGAGCGTAGAAGCTGACGGCATGGCCACTGGAAAAAAGATTTCGAGTGAGAAAATGCAGCTACCTGTTTCCGTGATTGTGCCGGTGAAGAACGAAGAGGAGAACTTGCGCCACTGTCTGGAGAGCGTGCGCTGGGCGGGTGAGGTCTTCGTGGTGGATTCCGAAAGCAGAGACCGCACGGCGGAGATTGCGCGGGAGTTCACCGACAAGGTGGTACAGTTTCACTACGATGGCGGGTGGCCAAAGAAGAAGAACTGGGCTCTTAAGAATTTGCCACTGCACAACGACTGGGTGCTGATACTGGATGCGGACGAACGCGTAACCCCAGAACTCAGGGACGAAATTGCCGACGCCATCACAAGCAAGGAATACGACGGCTACTATATGAGGTGGAAGTTTGTGTTCCTGGGCCGCTGGATGAAGCACTGTTGGCGGCACGGGTGGATGTTAAGGCTCTTGCGCAGAGGTAAGGGTGAATACGAGAACCTGGGGATGCAGGGCGAGGGCGGCTGGGATACGGAGGTGCACGAGAACATCGTGGTGGGGGGAAAGACAAAGTGTCTGGCTGGCTACCTGCTACACAAATCGAATAAGAGCCTGTCTTACTGGATTGGAAAACAGAATGCCTTCTCAGGCTGGAATGCGCTGCGGCGTGTGCAACAGTTGCAGGAGGGCTTCCCTCCCCTTCGCTTTCTCTTCTCACCAGACCCGTTGCAAAGGCGCAAGTGGCTGAAGGCACTTTTCATCAGACTTCCCGGCACCCCGATAATGCTGTTCATTTATCTGTATTTCTTTAGACTGGGTATCCTGGATGGTCGCGCAGGCGCTTACTTTTGCGCTTTGCGGGCCATGCACGAGCTCAATATCCGTGCCAAGATGTATGAGCTTCGCAAGCACAAAGAGTGGTCACGGGAAACCTCCCCTCCGTCGTAGGTTGGAACCCATGCACATCCTATTTTTCTCTCACTACTTTCCGCCTGAAGTGAATGCCCCTGCGAACCGCATCTACGAACATGCGAGACGCTGGGTCGCTGCCGGGCACCGGGTAACAGTGGTCACCTGCGCGCCTAACTGCCCCCATGGTGTCATCTTCGTGGGATATAAGAATCGCTGGCTCCAGCGGGAGACCATGGCAGGCATCCAGGTCTTGCGCGTGTGGACGTACATGGCAGCAAACAGGGGGTTCTGGCGGCGTACTCTAAACTACGTGTCCTTTATGGTCAGTGCCTGTTTGGCAGCGCTGTTTTTCGTGAGGAGGCCTGACATTGTTGTCGCCACCAGCCCCCAATTCTTTTGCGGATGGGCAGGAGCGCTGGTGAGCTTCTTCCTGCATGCACCCTTCGTTCTGGAGGTCAGGGATATCTGGCCGGAGTCCATCGAGGCGGTGGGCGCTGCGAGAAGTCCTCTGCTGCTTTCCTTCCTCTCCAAACTGGAAAGGCTGCTTTACCGACAGGCTTGTCTTATCATCACGGTGGGTGAAGGCTATCGCCAGAAACTGATGGAGAGAGGTGTTGCACCCGAGAAGCTTGCCGTCATCCCCAATGGCATCAGTTTCGACAGCTTCAAGGCCAGCGGCAAAGCCGAAAGTCTTAGGGTCTCCCTCGGCCTTGAAGGTAAGTTTATGGTGAGCTACGTGGGTACAGTGGGGATGGCGCACGGGCTGGAAGTGGTGCTGGAGGCTGCTGCGCAGCTCAAGGACAGGAAGGACATCGTGTTCTTGATTGCCGGCGACGGCGCCGCGCGCACACACCTGGAGAAAAGCAGCAGGCGGAGGGGCTTGACCAACGTCACCTTCACCGGCCGCCTGCCCCACGGGTGGGTCCCCGACCTGCTTTCCCTGTCCGCCGTCTCCCTCGTGCATCTGCGGAGGAAGGAGCTCTTCAAGTCGGTGCTCCCCTCCAAGATATTCGAAGCGATGGCAATGGCACGTCCTTTGATTCTGGGGGTCGAGGGCCACGCCGCTGGCGTAGTTCGTCGTGCAAACGCCGGCTTGTGCATCCCGCCAGAGAATGCGCAAGCTTTAGTTGATGCGGTGAGATACTTTTACGACCAGCCCGAAGAAGCTCGTCGTCTGGGAAGGAACGGGTTGGCATACGTGAGGGAGAACTGCGACCGTAACCAGCTCGCCAGCCGCTATCTCGAAATGCTATTGGAGGTTCACCAGCGGGAGCCGGCAGCAAGACCCCTGCCCTCCCCGGAGTGAACTGTTGTGTGGCTGGTCCTCCGGGATACCGTCAAGACAAGTGGAGTGAAGGGTAATGCCCGTAAGCAACAATGATGCGCTGGCTACGCTGCTCATGATTATTGAACACCTGCGACTGAAGTCGATACTGGACGTCGGTGCTGGCTTTGGCAAATACGGGGTCCTTTTTCGAGAGCTGTTGGACGTAAGACATGTGGGAACGGAAAAACGTCAGTGGACGCATCGCATAGACGCGGTGGAGGTCTGGGAGAACCCCTACGAGCGCCACCGCTCACACTGGCAGGATGCTGATTTTGCAGCCTTCTCCAACAGGCTTGCCATCAGGACAGCTCGACAACAGGTTTTCCTGCTGGCCCGTCCGGGTGTCGCGCTCGCCGTTCTCCAGGCGAGACTAAACCCACAGTTGCAACTCATCCGCGCGAGTCTCTTACAGACTTTGGGAGAAACGCTGACCGCCAGGCTCGCAAAGTGTGCCAAGGCGACATGGTTATGCGGGCGACGGCTATTCAGGAAAAGGCACTAAAGCCATCCTGCCCGTTAGAGCCCAGACTGCCCAGGCTATTCGGGACCAGCAATCCCGAGGCTCATGTCAGCCTCATAATCCCGCAGCAGGTCCGACGCCTCCTCATTATCCCGGGCCAAGCGCCGCACCACCCGAAGGTGCGGCTCGGCTTTGTCAGGTTCACCGATAGACTGGTAGAACCAGACAAGGTCGAGACGTATCTTCACGTTCGATGGGGACAGGGCTACTGCCTTCAAGAACTCCCTCTCCGCTTGTTCCAGGAGCAGTCCCACGGTACACATCTGTGCCAGCCAATAATGGTGTTCGCCCACAATAGGGTTGAGCCGGCAGGCGCTCCCGAGAAATGTGCGAAGGTCATCTCCGTACCTATCCAATGCCACCATCCGTTGCAAGATTGCTGCCGCAGTACTTGAAGAGCGCACGGGTCGCCTGATGAACCTCAACAGGTCGCGACTTACCTCGAAATAATACTCGGCATTCTTGCCTGCCCAGCGCGTCACTGCCTGCGCTGACGCCAAAGCCTGTGACAGGACTGCTTCGTCCGATTCAACTGCATCCGCCTGCTCCTGCTCCTCCAGATAAGACCCGAGCCCCTCCAGTTGCTGCTGCGCCCGCTGGTGATAGACCAGCTCCCATGTCCACCATCCTGACAGGCCCACCAATAACACTGCCCACACCACACACCTGGCGGCATACCATCCGGTGAAGGCTTTCCCGGCAGCATAGAATTCAGTCCGCACTTGAGATATTCTGGCTCGACGACGCCCGCGCGCCGTGGCCAGCGTTAATGCCAGGATAACGGTAAGATAAAGTGCGTTCGAGGGAATGTGGAGGTTGAAGTCCACAAAGCTGTGGGCAAAGATGATCGCCAGCGCCGTCAATCCGCCTACCATAAGTCCCCAGGCAACCGGATCACGGTTCTGGCGCATCCCCCTGGCCACATAGGCCACGACAATGATAATGAAAGCGATTACCAGGCATAGACCCGGAAGGCCGGTCTCACTGGCGAGCTGAATCCAGTCACTGTGAGCATGGAGACAGAAGCGGCTGGTATAAAAGCTCCGGTAGATGGGAAAGACAAAAGCGAAGGTGCCCAATCCCGTACCCACCACAGGAAAATCCCTTGCCATGTTGAGGGTGTCTTTCCAGATGGCAGGTCTGGAGGCGGCGATGACATCGGTCTCCAGCACCTGCTGCAGGGTGAAAAGCCTGTTGAAAGCTTCAATGTGCACCAAGAGAAGTGTGGCAATGAAGACGATGGCAATGAGGGGAACTACCAGGAAGAGCGACTTTCTCTGACTGCGGCTTGCCACCACGAGGACAAAGAAGAGCACAAAGCCCACCACCAGGGAGAGCACCCCGCCGCGGGAACTGGCGGCAAAGACCGAAGCGGTCATCACCGCAGACATGAAGACGAGCAGCACACTCAGACCGAACTCTTTGCTGCTCAGATAGTTGAAAAAACGAGCCCTGGCTTTGAACACCTCACTTCGCCAGGGCTGGAAGACCCCCACCAGCGCTCCCAACGTAAGACCAATACACATGTTGGCAAAGCCCGCGAAGTGGTTCCTGTTAACGAAGGACCCGAAGGGATTCCCCCCATAACGAAGCGTCCGCAGCCAGAAGATCTTGGGGGTGCCGGTGGCTTCCTGTATCAATCCCAATAGCGCTACCAGATACCCCATTGAAATGATGGTCGCATACAGGGTGGTCCTTTGCTCTCGCCTTAAGCCCCCATAACCCACGCTGAAGAACACTAGTACGTAGGTGAAGAGCAACAAAAGCTCTTCCTTGGTGGCCTCCGGATACATGCTCAAAACAGAAAAGTGCGCGGGTTTTTCCGCGCCGGGAAGGTTCCGTGACTTACTCTGGTATCCCTCCGAACCGGTCCTCTTGAGCTCCATGCTCTTAGCAGACACAGCGCCGCTGATGCGCTCAGGAAGGGGGGTGAGTTGAACCAATATCAGCAGCAAGAAAAGGGCTATGACCAGAACCGGCGCCCGCGGCCGGGAACCCCGTGTTATACCTCGTCCTGGCAAAAGGAAGACCAGAAGCAGCAATATGCCGCCCACCTGCAGCACCGTCTTCGACCAGACTTCTACGCTGCCAAAGGCTAGAGGTGCGAAGACCAGGAGCGCGGCACAGATGACAGTGATTGCCCACGGGCGAAACATGCGCTCCCATCTCTAAAAGGATTGCCTGGCAGAGCTCTGGCCCACTGGATTTGATATGACGATCGCCGCTTGGGAGACTTTATGTGACAAGGAACTGAGGCAACCATTCCTGGAGGAGAAGCAGCTCGGCCCCACTGGCATATTAGGGAAAAACGGGGCTTACAAATACGGGTTTTCTGTCTTTGTCTTCTTCCGCTAGCAATGCCACGATCCCGCCGATAACGATAGCGGAGCCGATGCCTATCAGCACCTTGGCGCTAAGAATTGTGGGCAAACGTCTTGGTACTCCTGGAACTCCCGCAGGCGGCGCCACTGGAGCCACCACCCCTTCTTCCGCCCCCAATGCGGCGGCAAGAGCTCGGCCGATGGCAAAGTCCAAGCGCTTGAGAGGTGCCCCCCTGGCAACCTGTATCTCAGTCTGCACCATGGCAAAGAGGGGGTTGCCGGCAAGCACGTCATATGAGCCTTCAGGCACGTTCTTTAACACGTATTCGCCCTTGACGTTGGTGGTGGCAGAAGCGACCTCCTGTCCGGTGACCTTATCCCGCAGAATTACCCTCACGCCCATCACAGGTGTTTTCATGTCGGGTAGAGTAACCGTACCCGAGATCTTGCCAGGTGATAGCGTCGCAATCGGGGAAGCCTTCCCGACAGCGCCCGTTCCCCCAGCCGGTTGCGCCAGGATGCCCTGCCAACCCACGGAGGTCATCAGACCCGCCAGCAATAGCGCCAGCACCCGACTCCAAAGTCCCTTGCTGCTCATGAACAAGCTCCTTTCACCAGCCCGGCCCGAACTGAATCGCCTAAACCACTGAGCCCACGGTCACGAGATGACGCGCTAACAAGTTCCTTCCACAATATGCCAGGACAACAGGGCACATTCCCCACGCCATTCATTGCCTAGCACTGCTGTCCCGCCTACTACCCCAATACCATATATGGTGCACGCACACCATGTCAAACAAAATTCCCAAACTTTTAGGAGTGTACGTCAAAATTGTGTGGACAGGTTGGACACATTCCAGCAAGCGCTCTATCACTGGATGGTGACCCATAGGTCTTACGAACCGACCTGCTGCCAGAGCTTCATCAGATTTCCTCCCAGAATCCCCGCTTTTCCTTCAACATCAAGTCCCAGAGAATCGATAAAGGCCGGTTCCTCCTCGACCGACGAAACCGTCGCTCAGGGATAGTCATTGCCATAGATTATGCGCTCCGGCCCCAGCCTATCAAGCGCCTCCTTCCAGCGTTCCTTTCCTACATTAAGCAGCGCGTCGGTGGCATCCAGATAGAGGTTGGAATGTGCCTCACATGCCGCCACCGCCTCCTTGAAAACCTCCATCCCCCCGTAGGTGCCGCAGTGTGCCATCAGGATACTGAGGTGGGGATGCCGCTTCGCCAATTCGGCGCACACCTCTCGAAAGCTCTTGGCAAAAGCAGTCGCGCTCCTGCTTGTCACTATTTTCGTAAGTATCCCCGTCTGGGCTGCCTCCGATGAGACCAAACCTTCTAAACTGAAGGTGTTTACCTGGAACATCCGGGTGGGCCCGTCCTGCTGGTGGGTGATTTCAATTGCGGACCTTCCAAGGCCTTCTGGAAAGCTATCGTAGAAGCCGGTTTCACCCCCAGCGAAAAGCTCCAGGGTAAGGCGCGCATGACCAAGACCTACCACAGCCTGGGCAAGCCCCTCACCTGCATAGAGGCCATCTTCATTCCCAAGGAATGGGCGGCCAAAGAGCACAAAGTTATCAAGACACACTCAGGCTATACCTACCCCTCCGACCACTTTGGCGTGCGCGCCATCGTGACACTTAAGGATGAGCAGGAGACCGACCCCGGTAGTACTCAACTCCACCGTCACACCGCTGAAAAGGAGTGCAGCAAGAGCCAGGCGGGACCATCAGCGGCGACCACCATAATACCCAACAACTCTCAAGAGATGCCCACGGTGCAAGCTGGTCAAAATCACTCCTCCGCGGACGCCTCACCTTTAAGCCCTTCCAGTCCTTCACGAACAATCAGTGGCACCAGTAGCAGCGCCGCCGCTGGGTCGGCCCAATGCCAACCAAGCCAGGCGTTGAGCAGTGGCGGCGTGTGGCTGGCGGAGGCGCCAGCTATAATGGTGGTTCCGTGAAATGACGTCCTGCCGTCAGTATTTCATGCTGCCAAAGAGCGCTTGCGCCAGGAGCCCCGCAATGGGTGGGAAGAAGAAGGTCGAGGCCAGGCGAACGAGCGCAAACCTCCAGCCCAGTATCCCCACTTCCATGGGCAATCTGCTCACTGCCCATAACGACCATCCCGTGAGGAAGGCCACCATGGTCCCCACGCCCGCACCGGAGCGCAGCAGTCCGGCAGCGATGGGCAAACTCACGTAAGGGCCACCCGGCGTCAGACCACCTGCCACTGTGCCCAAAAGTATCCCGCGCAGTCCGGATTCGGCACCAATCCAGCGTAACAGCAGTTCTCGCGGGAGAAGCACCTGCACCATCCCTGCCACCATAAAGGCAAAGAACAGCAAGGGCAGGACTTGAAGCGTCATCTTCCCGGCAGCCGCCATCCCCGTCAGGTGCTGTCCCTGTCCTTTGTGATATCCCACAAAGAGAAGCGCAAGCGCAAGTGCACCCATGATGATGGTTGGAATCAACATGCTCAAGGTCTCCTTTTTCTTCTTCATCCTTTTATCTTCCTCGCTGAGTGGTGGCATTCACTGCCGAGCCAAGAGGAGTCTGCGCCCGTCGCGCTAGCGGGAGGTCTCTGGCTTGCCCATCCCCTGCCAGCCTCCGCCACCATGCTTGCTATTGTGCATGCCAGGGAGCGAACATGGAAGGAAAATGCCTCCGTCCGCACGTTCTGCCGGTCGCCCCAACACCGAACAAAAACAGGCAGCGCGCTCGCCGGCGCTGCAAATCAGAGAGATATTTTCCTTGCAAAGAAGCCGTCGCACTCTTAGAACTCTAAGTAAGGAGGCTCCAACGAATGGGCCCGTACACTTGTGCATTTGCCCGGGTGGTCATGAGCTGAGGAGAAAGGGGCATGAGAACATCAAGCTTGATGCGGTACCTCGTAGCAGCACTTGCCATTCTGATACTGTCAAGTTCCGGTTGGGCTGGCGAGATCAAGGAAGCAACCCCGAGTAAGATTGACCCCAAGGCGGAGGAGGTCACGCAGAAGCTTGCCACATATTTCGGCAGTGCCAAGAGCTTCAGTGTTGAGGTCTCGCTCAGGATGAGTATCCAGGCCGAAGGCATGAAACAGGAGACTACCACGCGTTACACCATAGCCCTGCGCCGACCCAACAAGTTGGCCATCGTTCTCCAGGCAGGCAGCAGAGGCGGCACGGTGATGTGCGATGGCAAACAGCTCTATGCTCACGTTTCGGGCACCGACGCTTACGTGGTGGAGAAAGCGCCTGTCAATTTCGACAACCTGGAGGCGGACAAGCAGAGCTCCGCCGCGATGGCGTTACGCATGTCGGGACTGCCTTTGATTAATTCTCTCATATTGACCAAGCCCTATGGCTCCATCATGGAAGGCGTCCTCAAGGGCGAGTACATCGCGCTGGAGTCCATCAAGGACGTGAAATACCACCACCTGAGGTTTCTGCAGAAAGGTGACATTTACGTTGACGTCTGGGCGTCCGCCGGGCGGAAACCGTTGCCTTTGAAGATTGTGCTTGACCTATCCCGCGTCCTGGTCAAGGTAAACGCCGCCGCACCAGGACCCCCGCGGGACGTCAAAGTGGAGATGCTCGCCCGCTTTGACAAGTGGGCGGTGAACGTGGACCTGTCAGACGACAAATTCAAGTTCACGCCGC
>SDBU01002739.1_pt1 | contig 23053 bp, 24 predicted proteins | sample 2277071 | NCBI WGS metagenome assembly SDBU01 (sample SAMN10397929, study PRJNA504765) | marine sediment metagenome | isolation source: marine sediment core GS08_GC12, 126 cmbsf | place: Arctic Ocean: Gakkel Ridge, Loki's castle | collected 2008 | reverse complement strand
TGGCATTACGAGTTTTAGTCCACCCATATCACGGATCTGTTGCATTACATCGACGTCCATTTTAGAAACATCGAGTGTAGTTCCTGTGATTTGGGTTTGACTATATGTGCTTCCGAATAGCGTTGCTCCCATTATTGCGACTGCAACAACGGAAAATATCATTGTATAACGCTTATTCATTGCGATCTGAGATTGGAATACGGTATATAATAGCTCCCTTTAGCTTCGAGCTGTGAAGATTTGAACCGCCTTAAAAAAGAATGAATACTAGTAAAAAATATCAAAGTCGAAATGAAGTTTAGAACAGACAAAGATTCTCTTGGCAAAGTCAAAATCCCCGCTGACAGGTATTATGGGCCATTCACTGGTAGAGCGATAAAATATTATCGTGTTACTGGAAACACTACTCATCAAAATTTAATAGAATCATTTGTAATGATTAAACGTTCTGCAGCAGTTGCAAACATCAAAGCAGGTGCAATCGACAAAAAACGTGGAAGAGTAATTGTACAAGCCTGTGATAAAATTCTTTCAGGTAAATATCTAGACGAGTTTGTTGTTGATGCTATCAACTCAGGAGCAGGTACTGCATTCAATATGAATACAAACGAAGTTGTTGCAAATGTTGCTCTTCAAGTTCTTCACAAAAAGAAAGGTCAGTACCAGTTTTTACACCCAAATGATCATGTAAACATGTCACAGTCAAGTAATGATACTTTTCCAACTGCAATGCATGTTGCAATTTTGATTAACCTAAAAGAAACAATTCCTGCAATTGATGGCTTGATAAAATCATTAAATAAAAAAGCTAAACAATTCTCAACTTATAAAAAAATAGGAAGAACCCATCTCATGGATGCCCTTCCTGTTACATTAGGAAGTGAGTTTGCAGCTTACTCTACATCTATTTCTAAAGCACGTAATGCAATTAATGACGCCAAAAATGAATTACTAAGCATTGCACTAGGTGGGACTGCGGTTGGTACAGGCGCAAACACGCCCAGAGGATACAGAAAAGTTGCAATTACAGAACTCGCAAAAATTTCAAAGCTACCACTTAAACCAGAAAAAGATATGCAACATGCACTACAAAGTAAATTTGCAGTCGCATATCTATCTGCTGCTCTTAGAAACTTGGCTCTGGAAATAAACAAACTTGCAAATGATATTAGATTAATGGCTTCAGGTCCTATCGCAGGTCTGGCAGAAATTGAAATTCCAGCAGTTCACGCAGGTTCATCAATAATGCCAGGAAAAGTAAACCCTTCTCTTGCGGAATGTATGAACATGATTTGTTTTAACATCATAGGTAATGATACTGCAGTTGCTCATGCAGTCCAAGGCGGACAGTTTGAATTGAATGTAATGTTGCCAGGAATGGCTAAGTGTGTTTTAGAATCCACAGACATGTTGAAAAATTTCTTGCCGATCTTTTCTGCAAATTTGATTGATGGGCTTTCTTCAAATAAGAAAAAATTACAAAAAGATATTGAAAGCAGCCCTGTAATTGTGGCCTTACTTGCGCCTAAAATTGGATATCTAAAATCAGCCGAGTTGTTTAAAGAATCCCTCAAGACGAGTAAAACTATTCGGCAACTAGTTGTTTCAAAAAAACTCTTGACAAACAAACAAGTGGATTCTCTTTTCAAATAAGACATGGCAAAAATTTGGGTAGAAGCATACGGTTGTTCTGCAAGCTTTGCAGATTCAGAGATGATTTCTGGCCTACTGGTTAATGGAGGTCACACGCTTGCAGATAGCTCATCTGAATCAGACTTGAATCTTGTTGTAACGTGTTCTGTGAAAGATGTCACTGCTAACAAGATGATCCATCGCATCAAGAGCCTAAAATCAAAACCACTCGTGGTGGCTGGCTGTTTACCAAAAGCTGAAAGAACCACAGTTGAAAAACTTACACAAGAAGCGAGCCTACTGGGTCCAAATTCCTTAGGGAAAACACTAGATGTCATCAATTCAACTTTGAAAGGAAACAGGGTAGTAGCTCTTGATGATATCGATGTTTCCAAAGTTGGCCTTCCTAAGGTCAGACTAAACCCTACAATTGGGATTGTAGAGATTTCTAATGGTTGCATGAGTGAATGCACCTTTTGTCAAACCAAACTTTCCAAAGGTGATTTAACAAGTTACAGAATTGGAGATATCGTAAGACAAGTAAAAAGTGAAATTGATGATGGGTGTAAAGAAGTTTGGCTTACATCTACAGATAATGGTTGTTATGGATTTGATATTGGTGCAGACTTGCCGTTACTGATTAACTCTGTTTGTGAGATTACCAAAGACTTCAAAGTAAGAGTTGGCATGATGAACCCTATGTATATGCCAAGAATTCGCGACGGACTACTAACATCATTTGAGGATGACAAAGTCTTCAAGTTCTTACACGTGCCTGTACAAAGTGGAAGTGATAGAGTTCTAAATGAAATGAAAAGAGGTCACACATCAGAAACCTTTAGAGATATTATAACAAAATTTAGAACTAAATTTCCCAAATTTACTGTTTCAACAGATATCATTGTTGGTTTTCCTACTGAAACCGAGGATGATTTTCAAAAAACTGTAGAGCTTTTGGAAGGGACGGAGCCCGATATAGTGAACCTGTCTAGGTATAGCAGAAGACCTGGAACAGATGCTGCAGAATGGGATCAAGTTGAGGTTTCAGAGGTCAAGCGTAGAAGCAAAATACTATCTGATCTTATTGAGAGAATCTCATTGAAAAATAATCAAGACTGGATCGGTTGGAATGGCGATGTTCTATTTGATGAACGTACCGATAGAGCCATCAAGGGTAGAAACTTTGCCTACAAACCAATATTTGTAAAGGGGCCTGTAAAAATTGGTGAAAAACATTCCGTCGAGATTGTTGACGTTACTACTCACAGCCTTCTTGGAAAGATCGCAAGCTAAAATTTTTAGATCCGAGATCTCATTAAAGCTACGTAAGAAGGTTTTTTATACAAAATAGAAAAGGATAGAAATGAGTTTTGAGTTTTCTGAGCCAATCCTAATTGTGGGTATAGGTGGAGCAGGTTCCAAGCTAGCAAAGCAAGCCACAAAGTCTCTCAATGCCCATTGTCTAATAGTAAGTAATGACCAGAAGGATCTTAGTTCAGATTGCCCCTCGATCCATGTTTCTACAAAACCAATAATCAATCCTACAGTTCAGCTGATTAGGAGCGCAACTACGCAATCTGAATCTGAAATAATGGCTGAAGTTTCAAAGTATTCCACGGTGATTCTTTTCGCCAATCTAGCAGGAAAATCAGGTTCTGCAATGGCACCAATAATTTCTCAGTTAAGTAAGGAGGCCAACAAAAACGTGTTCTCCTTTGCAATAATGCCTTTCAAATATGAAAAAGATCGAATTTTTAATTCTGGAATTGCCCTAAAGAGACTTAGCGCAAATTCACATTGCACAATTGTTGTTGACAATGATGGTTTGCTTCAAAGTAATCCAAACATAGTACTCGATGATTGCTATGAAATTACCAACTCTGCAATGTTACATGTGGTTGATTCATTAAAACAATCATCAATCTCTAAAGAAACACTGCTCCTAACTACAGGCAAAATAGAGACAGATTTGGAAACCTCGTTAAAGGATTCCATGAAGATGCTCTATGAAAATATGCCTCCAAACAGCGTTAAACATTCAATTTTGTATGTAATTGGAGGAAACAATGCTTCAGTGGGCATGTTAAACAGTATTGCCGACATTTCTAGCAGTGTTTTGAACGAACAAGGAGCACAAATCGAGATGTCAACCATTTCATCTAAAGAATCGAAAGTAGTAATGCTTTCAACTGTTCAAGGAGAAACTAAATTTGACAAGTATGATCCTCTCGGTATGATTCCAAAAGAAAATCAACTTGACTGGGATGATCCAGAATGCAGTATTAACTGTAATTTTGATTTATATCAATTAGAATAAAATAACTTTTAATCAGATTTCTTTTTTGGTTTTTCTTTTTTAGCTGGTGCTTTTTTGGGTTTTTCTTTTTTAGCTGGTGCTTTTTTGGGTTTTTCTTCTTTAGCTGGTGCTTTTTTGGGTTTTTCTTTTGTTTTTGTTGGTTTCAATCCAACAGCTTCTTCAATAGTTAAGTTTGGATAGTTTTTGTCAAACCAAGCTTTGTACTTTTTTTCTTTGTTGTATCTATCAATGTAGTGTTGTGGATCTTTCTTTTGGTCTACAAAATCGGCAAGCTTTGGTTTCTCTACTAGCTCTTCTTTAGCAGTAGCTTTCTTTGGTTTCTCTACTAGCTCTTCTTTAGCAGTAGCTTTCTTTGGTTCCTCTTTTGGTTCAACTTTAGTTTCTAATTCTTCTTCTTCGTATGGTGAAATTAACACAAAGCCTTCATCTGTTTTTGTCATCCTTACTTTAATTTTTCTAGGAGGATGTCTAATTCCTCGTTTCCATATTTGATGAGATAATTCTTCATCAATTTTAACATCTTCAGTTTTCATGTGATGTCGAGCAAATTCTCTAATCATGTTTATTGCTCTTTTCGAGCGTCGATTATCTGGAGAAAGTAAAACTTTGCCTAAGTTAATTGTGTAAACCCTTTCTAGTTCTTGTGACAACTAACCTACCTCCACGTCAGTTTGTCTCCAAGCCCTCCTTTTTGGATTTGTTCTAACTGATCTTTTTGTTCTAAGAATTATCCACGCTGGAACAGATGCAGCTTGCTTTTGTTTTTTTATGAGTCGAATTTTCCTTGGAGACGATTTACGTGCAGCCATAAAAATTGAGGTCGATCAAGCTCTTTTTAAATGAACCTCAGATTGAAACTGAAAAATTGTATTTGAATATCAAATCAATTTATTATTTTTGAAAATATCTACAATTTGTTTTAAGATTCTAGCTGATGCGCCCCAGATAATGTATTCATTGAATTTGAAAATATGCATCTCTTGAATTGATTTATGATTTGGGTCGGGATCATCTTCCAATGTTTTTAAAAATGGAATAATTGGGATGTTTAAGATAGATTCTACTTCAAAATTTTGTTTTAGAGTAGGCAGGTCATCAACTACTGCTACAAAAGGAGTGATTGTGAAGTCAGAATTTAGTGTATGTACCGAGTTTAATTGTCCTGTAATTTGTTCTCGCTTAATTTCAAGATCAATTTCCTCTTTTGTTTCTCTTAAAGCAGTAGATAGAAGATCATCATCTGATTTATCCAGTTTTCCTCCTGGAAACGAAACTTCTCCAGCGTGAATTTTTAATATTTCAGATTTTTTTGTCATCAAAACTTTTGGCACTGTCCCATGGATTACAACCAAAACAGAAGCAAGATTGGAACCATCATGGTTTGGTTTTGGGAATAAATCGGTTGATAATAATGATCTAATTTCTTCTAGTGTCATAACGGATAAAGAACACTGATTGTTTATTGAGTTTATCATTCAAAGGTTTTAATCAAGTAAATTTGAAAAACCTTCATGACAATAATTTACGAAGTAAATCCTCCCAAATTACCAAAAGATAAGACTCTATCTGATGATGAACGTAAAAATTTACTTGAAAAATTAAACGAAAGAATGTCTGAAATAAGTAAAAATTGTGATGGCGTCCATATTACTGATTCAGTTTTAGGAACAAAAAGAATTTCCCCACTTGTAGCTAGTAAGTTAATTAAGAAAAATTTTCCAGATATGAAAATAACTATCAGTGTTCGAGTTAGAGATAATGATATCACTGAAATTGAAAAAATTGTTAATGATGCGATAACACTAGGAGTGAATGGAGTTTTAATTCTAAAAGGAGATGCGTCTCCTGACAATCCAAAAGACTCTGGATTGATACCTAGTCAGGTAGTGAAGCATTTGAAGGAATTAGAACTTGATAAAAAAATTGATCTTTTCTTGTCCTTACCTGCAAATCCTGATTTTAAAAAAATTCAGAAAAAGATTGATGCAAAACCAATTGGTTTTATAACTCAAGTTGTTGAATCGGTTGATCAAGTTTCTAATCTTGTGTCTTTATTGAAACCACATGGTTTCAAAATTATTCCAATTGTTTTATTTCCATCTGACAAGAATTTGAAATCAGCACAATTCCTAAAGTTAGATTGGTCAAATTATGAAGAAAATGTATTTGATTTTATTAAAAAGATACATGACTTGACAACAAATGTTCTTATCACATCCCCAAATGATTTTAATGGGGTTCAAAAAATCCTTACAAAGTTAGTAATTTGATATCATCTTATACGCTGGGAATATATCCTAGATCAGAAGAATTAATCGAAGCAACAAGAAAGCACACATCAAATCTTTCATCTCTTTTTCAAAAGGAGACAAAAGGGTACATTGCCCAACAGAAAAAGGCAAAGTTAGGTTATGTGTCAGACCCGCTTTTGAGATGGGATGATATCTTCAGGCCATTTTCACAATTAAAGTCGGTGAAACCAGCTGCGCTAAATAGAATTTACGAGATGAATACATTTTACAGGAAATTATCTTTTAAAAATGGAATTGCAAGTAGTGGAAAAATAATAAAATCAAACTTGGCTATGTCACTTTTACCAAAAAATAGGACAGTGTGTATGCCAGAACCATATACTTTTGCAGATAGACATTTGAGTTCAAAGCATAAAAACAAAGATGAGTTTGTGTTAGAGCTTGCAAAGATGCTCCATAAAGAAGCACTAACATTAGTAGAAGCAGGTTTTAAGCTAATCCAACTTGTTGGACCGTCCATAGCATACAACAATAAAATTGATTTTAATTTGGTAAAAGAAGGACTTGCCATACTGACACGTGGAGTTAAGGCAAAGACTATTCTTCATTTTTATTTTGGTGATGTATCCAAAAAAATTGAGAAACTTTTAGATTTACCAGTTTCTGGGTTGGGATTTGATACTATAACTACTCCAATTTCTGCCATCAAGAAACATAGTTTTTCAGGAAAATTACTTGCAATTGGTTTAGTAAACTCTTACACAACAAAAATTGAAAATAAAAACAAATCCATTTCTGAGATTAATCAGATTGTTTCTAAAACGAGACCAAAAGAGGTCTTTGTTAGTACTAACTTTGACTTGGAATATATACCAAAAAAATTCGCTAATGAAAAAATCTTAGTTCTAGGAGAAATTGCAGGAGGAGTTAAAGATGTCTAAATTATTTCCGACACAAGAGATTGGGAGTTTGAAAAAACCATCTTGGTTGTTAAAATCAGTAAAAAATCCTGACATATCTAACAAAGAAAAAATCAAGGCAAGAAACAAAGCGGCTCTAGAAAACATAAAAACCCTTGAAGATTTGGGACTAGACATTGTTTATGATGGCGAGGTTCGCAGAGTTGAGATGTATGAGGAACCTGTACGATACATTGAAGGATTTGAGTTTGCTGGAAGAATAAGATCATGGGACAACAAGTATTACAACAAGGCGCGGATTACTGGTCCAGTTAATTATAAAAAAAATTTTCATGAAAGTGAATTCAAGTTTGTGAAAGAAAATGCCAAAAAAGAGATCAAGGTTCCTGTTACAGGTGCATATACTCTTGCTGATTGGTCATATAACGAATATTACAAGTCAAAGGAAGAATTGGTAATTGCACTAGCAAAAAAAGTTCTTCGACCTTTGATCAAGGACCTTGTAAAGTTGGGAGCTAAGGTAGTTCAGATTGATGAACCAGCTGGAACGTCACACCCTTCTGAGATGGATATTTTCAGAGAGTCAATTAACGAGTCGGTAAAGGGAATTGATGCAAAAATCGTGGTTCACGCATGTTTTTCAGGAAATGACTACAAGGTTTTAGCACCACAGATATCAGAAATAAAAGCACAGCAATATACATTGGAATTTGCAAACCGTGACACATGGGATTTAGGATCAAGTGACAAAGCACGGAAAGGTTTTCACGTTTTGAAACTTTTCAAAGAATACGGCTTCAAAGGAGAGATAGGAATAGGAGTTACAGATGTGCATATTGATGATGTTGAATCTCCTGAACTTGTACGCGATAGAATTTTGTATGCATCAAAGGCGTTGGGTGATCCGACAAAAATTTATGTAAATCCAGATTGTGGATTGAGAACAAGAACCCGAACTGTTGCCTTTAACAAAATTAGATCACTCGTGCAAGGAGCGGAGCTTGCAAGACAGAAATTAAAGTAGATTATTTCAAATTAGGCAAAAAAAATAAAATAGTTGAAGTCAAATTGCAGCAATTTAGTATTAATAATTTAGTTAGAGGAACTACATTTTTCCAGCACGCAGGAATTGCAATAACCTTCGTCTTTATGCCAATTATTGCAAAGGGAGTTTCAGAATCTCTTTTTGAGATTGGAGTTATTGTTGCGTCATTCTCCTTTGCACAGATTTTATCAGAGCTTTACTTTGGTCGAGTATCTGACAAAAAAGGAAAGCGACTTCTCTTCATTCGAATTGGATTCATTGGTTGTGCAGTAACATTTGGTCTGCACTATTTTGCTGACGATGTTTTGTTGCTTTTACTAGCAAGAATTGGTGCAGGCATCACAACAGGAATAATGATTCCCGCAATGCTGGCCTACTCATATGAAGCTGGTGAGGACAAACGAAAAGTAGCTTCTGTGGTTTCATTTCAAGCACTTGGTTGGCTGGCAGGAATAGTAGCAGCAGGTCTGGCAAACGACACACAGTTCATCTTTTTGGTTGCAAGCGGGTTTTTTTTGGTTGGACTTGTACTAACTGCAAAGCTGCCAAACATTACATCGGAACAAGAGCTAAAACCGGGAACTGCGAAAAGCATAATTGTTAAAAACAAGTTTCTGTTCTTGTCGCTGTTATTACGACATATCGGTGCAAGCTCCGTCTGGATGATTTTGCCGATAATGCTAATGGAGCAGTTTGGTGCAGAGCTCTACCAGATCTCAATTGTGTATGTTTTCAATACTGTAACTGCATTTGTGATAATGACTTTGATGGCAAGTAAAATCAGAATTGCAAACGTCACAAAATTCAAGATTGGAATAGGTCTGACGGCCTTCGTGTTTGTTGGTTTGGCTTTCATTACAGAATGGTGGATGGCAATGCCCTTTATGGCATTGGTGGGAGGCACGTGGGCATTTTTGTTCATAGGTGGTAACTTTCACCTGATGGCGCACAACCCAAAGTCAACCTCAACTGGAATATTCAGCTCTACTCTGTCCATTGCTACAGTGGTTGGGCCTCTAATAGCTGGTGTAATTGCGTTTTCTTACGGCTATACTGCTGTGATGTACTTTGCAATTGCAATAATTGTGTGCGCATTTGCAGTTTCGTTGAAAATCAATAAAGTTCCAGTCAGCAAGGAACCTGAAAATTCTTAATTATCCAGCCAGTGAATTGCTTGTATGGGTAATTATCCAGTCAAATGCAAGTCATGTGGTACAGTAAATATCATTACTCTTGATAGGACTGTGGTAACTAAGGATTGTGATGAGAAAGAGTGTAAAAGGTGTGGTAAAAAAGGCATGGAATACCCACAAATGTTTGATGATCCTGAAAAATAAATGTCGTATTAGGGCATTTACTTAGATTAAAACCCCAATTTCGTGGTACCGCAATGATACCTCATTTGAGGTATCAATCTGCTGTTCAATTCGGACATACGCCAATCTAATAACAAAAATCACACTATACCGATAGGTTGTTTTATTTCCCAAAGAATGGCTTGTGCCCGACCTAGAATACATCCCCCTTCTTTGGGAATCACACTCTTAACCCAGTCCCCATCTTGACATGACTTTGTTTTCCAATCTCTTGAAAACAAGGCCGTCAACCAAGATACCAATTCCCATTATCACTACCATTACAGCAATCACTTGAGAAACATCAATTGTCTGTCTACCAACATTCAACAAAAATCCTAATCCCAAGAATGAAAACAAAATCTCGGCACCAATAACACCTCGCCATGCAAATGCCCAACCTTGTTTAAAACCTGAAATCATGTAGGGAAATGCAGCTGGCATCAAAACCATTGTAATGAGCTGACTTCCTTTCGCACCCATGTTTTGTGCTGCTTCAATGTAGTGCGGGTCGATGTTTTTCACACCTGTATACGTATTGATAGTAACAGCAAAGATTGCGCCAATCGCAGTCACAAAGATAATTCCTGCATCAGACACACCGAACCAAATTAACGCCAATGGAACCCAAGCAATTGATGGAATAGACTGCAGTCCTAGCACTAGTGAACCAATTGTTTGGTTGACCGTTTCCATCCTAGCCATGAAAATTCCAAGAGTGATTCCACCAGCTATCGCAATTGCAAGACCGACAATCAGCCTCAACATGCTAGTGCCTATGCCGTAGAATAAGCTTCCATCAGCTGCACCATACCCCAAGTCTTGTATAACCTCCCATGGAGATGGAAAGATTTCGTTTGGCCAAAAGTTAGCATCTGCAACTGCTTGCCAGACCGCCACTATGGCAACGTAAAAAATGATTTTCTTTGCAGTTAAAGGCTTACTCATTCTGATTCCATCCTCTTTTTAACTTCGGGTTTTAGTTCTGCAAGGATTTCCCGCTGTTGCGGTACAAGTTTTTGATCTTCAACAAGTCTCGGTCGAGGAAAATCAATCGATACCTCTTTTTTTACAACAGCTGGCCTGTTGGTAAATACAACAACTTTGGTTCCAAGAACTACGGCCTCTGCAACATTGTGAGTTACAAACACAATAGTCTTCTTTGTTTTTTGCCAGACAATCTGCATCTCAACTAATAATAGCTCTCGTGTTTGTGCATCTAATGCTGCAAATGGTTCATCCATCAACAGAACGTCAGGATCCATTACCAAAGCCCTTGCTATTGCAACTCGCTGTTTCATTCCAGTTGAAAGTTGATACGTGTACGAGTTTGCAAATTTTGTAAGCTGCATCATATCGAGATATCGCTGTGAGATTTGTGAGCATTCATCTGGGGGAATTCCTGCAATTTTTAGTCCAAACTCTACATTATCAACAACCTTAAGCCATGGAAACAGCGCACCTTCCTGAAAAACCATGATCCTTTCTGGACCAGTGTTTGTGACAGGTCTACCATCAAAGAGAATATCTCCTTCCCCAGGTTTTTCTAATCCAGCTGCTATTCGAAGAAATGTAGATTTACCACATCCGGAAGGTCCAACAATACAAACAAAGTCGCCCTCTTGAATTTTGAGGTTTACTCCACCTAGTGCTTTGAGCTTGTAATCCTCGTGTTGAAAATATTTTACAATGTTTCTTGCCTCTAGCTTGACCATCTTTCAATTAAACATCCTTCTTTTGTTCATTAGGGGTTGGGTCATAAAAAATTCCTTCAAGGCTGTAACCATCTCTACCCAAGTAACCAAGCGAGTCAGCTCTCTCGGCAAAGATGTGAATTGAGGTTGGAATTGGGTCGGAGGTAATCTCTATGTGAGTTAGTGCTTCTGAAATAATATAATCAGGAAATGCTTTGCCAAGTTCTCTTTTTACAAATTCATTAAAAATTTTCCCGGTTTGTTCTGGATTAGAGTTAATCCATTGTATGGTATCGTAGTGTGCTTGCAATAATTTTTGAATAATTTCTGGATTACTCTCGACATAGTCGGCTCTTGCAACAAGCAGGACTGATGCGAATCGGTTTTCTGGCCAAAGCTCCTCTTCGTAGAATAATCTTTTACCTCCAAGCTCGTTAACAAAAATAGTTGCCCATGGTTCCGGTACCCAAGCAGCATCAATATCAGATTTTATAAAAAGTGTATAAATTTCAGGATTAGAAATATTCAAAACAACCACAGAACCACCCTTTTCAGCTGTGGTAAAACCATGTTCGGACAAGTAGTGACGGAGTGAAACGTCTTGTGTATTAGCAATTTGTGGCGCGGCAATTCTTTTTCCAGAAAAATCAGCAGCGGATTGAATGTCCGAGTCAGGATGTACAACAAAGCTTGCGCCACCAGAAGCCGCCCCAGCTAAAATTACAATGTTGTGGTTTTCTGATTTCAAAAATCCGTTAATGGCAGGACCTGGACCAACATACGCCACGTCAATGGAGCGTGCAAAGAAAGATTCAATCACTTGAGGGCCGCTATCAAAAATTTTTTTTTCAACTATTGTTTCGTTTCCAAGTTTTTCATAAAAGATTTCTTGTTCTAAGCCAATAATTGGAACGGCGTGACCGACGTTGGGAAAAAATGCTAATCTAATTTTATCTTTGTCGTCCTGTCCTACAGAGGTAAATACAGCAAGAGCTACTGACACCGTTACAACGCCTATGATTCCTGCAGCTATCGCTGATCTAAAATTCATAAAACAGTGTTATAGCAGGCGGATAAATAATACTCGAATTTTAGCTTGAGCTATGAAAAAATTCAGGCCAGAAATTTGTTGACAAAAAAAAATTGAGGCGTCATAACACAAAAGATAAATTCGAAAATATAGTCAGTGAGATCCTTAATGTCCAAAAAAGCTATACTTGCATTCTCTGGGGGTTTAGACACCTCGGTCGTGGTCAAGTACTTACAGGAGAAATACAACATGGATGTTGTTACAGTTACAGTAGATGTTGGACAGGGTGATGATCAAAAAAAGATTGCTACAAAAGCAAAAAAGCTCGGTGTAAAAAAGCATTACAACATTGATGCGAAAAAAGAATTCGTAAGTGATTTTATTTTTCCTTCCATCAAAGCAAACTCGCTTTATCAAAAAAAATATTGTTTGGCAACAGCTCTCACGCGTCCACTAATTGCAAAAAAGGTACTGGAGATTGCAAAAAAAGAAAAGGTAACTGCACTTGCACACGGTTGTTCTGGTAAGGGAAATGACCAAGTGAGGTTTGATGTAACGTTCAGTTCTGGCTCTAATCTACCAATCATTGCACCAATTAGGGATTTGAATTTAGATCGTAAAACAGAATTAAAGTTTGCAAAGAAGCATGGAATTAAAATTGATTCCGTGGCAAAAAAGTTTAGTATTGATCAAAATCTTTGGGGCCGTGCAATTGAAGGAGGAGTATTAGAGGATGCTTACAAAGAGCCTCCTAGTGATGCTTTCATCTGGGTAAAGACAAAAAACTTGGCTGCAAATCCCAGCTATTTGGAAATACAGTTTGAGAAAGGTGTACCTGTTGCAGTTGATGGAAAGAAGCTAAATCCAATTGCTCTAATTGAGTACATCAACAAAAAGGCAGGAGCTGCAGGAGTAGGAATTGTTGATCATATTGAAGACAGAGTTATCGGAATTAAATCTCGTGAAGTTTACGAAACGCCTGCTGCAACTTGTTTGATTGAAGCGCATTCTGATCTTGAAAAAATGGTTCACACAAAACACGAAAATAAATTCAAATCTCTCATAGATGACGAGTGGTCCTGGCTGGTCTACTCTGGTTTGTGGGAGGATCCCCTACGTAAGGATCTGGATGCATTCATTGATCAAACCCAAAAATGGGTTTCAGGTACAGTCAAGCTGAAACTGTACAATGGAAGCTTGAGGGTTGTTGGTCGAAAATCAAAATATTCATTGTACAGTCACAAGGTTGCAACTTATGGAAAAGGATCTACATTTGACCAAAAATTAGCAAAAGGTTTCGTTGAATTGTGGGGAATGCAGTCAACAGAAGCTAATAAATTACAAAGAAAAAGGTGAACTGAAACATGAACTGCCCAGAATGTGATGCAAATCTAAACATCCCTGATGATGCCTCGGTTGGAGAAATAGTATCCTGCCCTGATTGCGGAGCTGACTTTGAAATATCAAAAAAAGAAGGATCAAGTGTTGAGCTAAAGCAAGCAGAAACCGTAGGCGAAGACTGGGGAGAGTAATGTCAAAGATTTGTATCGTTTTTGATCGACTTAGGTTGGAAGAAAAATTACTGCAGAAAGAAGCAAAAGATCTGGGCAATGAAACATCTGTACTGGATGCAAAGATAACTCAAATAAACACGGACAGTAAAAAAAGTGATTTTGATTTTGGCGACGTCGTTCTTGAACGATGTGTAAGCTACTTTAGAGGACTGCACTTTACAGCATGTCTAGAGTTCCTAGATGTTCCTGTAATCAACGAGTTTGATGTTGCGAACAACTGTGGTAACAAGCTGTTCATGTCACTGCTGCTGAAAAAAAATAACATTCCCACTCCAAAGACATACTTTTCTTTTTCAAAGGACGGTGCAACGGAAAATGTAGCCAAGGTTGGATTTCCCCTCGTAATAAAACCCGTCATAGGAAGTTGGGGTCGAGGAGTAATGCAAATTAAAGACAAGGATACACTTGATGCAGTTATTGAGATAAGAGAGCTAACCGACGGTCCTCATGATAGAATTTACTACTTGCAGGAATTAATAAACCGACCACCAAGAGACATTCGAGTGATTTCGGTTGGGGGTAGAGCAATCGCTGCAATGTACAGAAAGTCTGATGGCGGATTCAAGACCAACATAGCTCTTGGAGCAGAACCAGAGCTGTGTGAGATTACGAGTGAGATGGAAGATTTAGTTGAAAAGGCCTCAAAGGCCATGGGTGGTGGAATTTTAGGAGTGGATCTTATGGAAGATGAAAAGCGCGGTCTGTTAGTTCATGAAGTAAATAATACTGTGGAATTCAAAGGACTCGTAAAAGTTGCGAAAAAAAACATTCCAAAAGAAATGATAGAGTTCGCGGTAAATTCCATTAGGAAATAAATTACACCGTTCAGGTAGACTTATCATGAAAATAGGAGTAGTAGGTGCTTCAGGTTACGTAGGAGGAGAGACGCTCCGACTTTTGGTAAACCATCCAGAAGTGGAGATCACTATGGTAACATCACGACAACATGTTGGGGAGTACCTGCACAGAGTGCATCCCAGCTTGAAAGGATTCACTGATCTAACATTTTCTGAATTAGACTATGACAAAATGTCTGACAAGTGTGATCTTGTTTTCACAGCAGTCCCACACGGTACCGCAACAGAAATTGTCAAGACGCTGTACGACAGAGACATCAAGATCATCGATTTGAGTGCAGACTATAGATTACACGATCCTAAGGATTATGACAAGTGGTACGGATGGGAACATCCTCACCCAGATTACCTACCCAAGTCTGTCTTTGGAATCCCAGAGCTACACAGAGAACAAATCAAAAACGCGCAACTAGTTTCGTGCCCAGGATGCATGGCAGTTACTTCCATCTTAGCACTTGCGCCACTTATTAGAAACGATCTCATCGACACTGAACACATTATTGTCGATTCAAAGATTGGTTCGTCAGGTGCAGGTTCTGGTTCAGGAACTGCACACGCAATGCGAGCTGGAGTTATTAGACCATACAAACCAGCAAAACACAGACACACTGGTGAGATTGAGCAGGAACTAAGTGAGATTGCAGGAAAGAAAATTCATGTCTCTATGAGTCCACATGCAGTTGATGTGGTTCGTGGAATCTTGTGTACTAATCATACGTTCATGAAAAACCATATAGATGAAAAAGAATTGTGGAAACTTTATCGCCAAGCTTATGGTGAAGAAAAGTTCATTCGATTGATTCGTGACAAGAATGGTTTATACAAATTCCCAGATCCAAAGTTCGTGGTTGGTTCCAACTTTTGCGATATTGGCTTTGAGCTGGATGAAGATAACAACAGATTGATTGTCCTTTCAGCATCTGACAACCTGATGAAAGGTGCAGCAGGCTCCGCTATACAAAACATGAACATCATGGCTGGTTTTGACGAAATGGCTGGTCTTAAATATACTCCACTTACACCCGTGTAATAATGATCACAATCAAAATTGGTGGGAGTGTAGTTGATAATCTACATTCAACTACGATTTCCGACATCAAAAAAGTAGTAGAAAGTGAAGGAGTGATTCTTGTGCATGGTGGAGGGAAAGAGGTTACAAAAGTTTCTGAACAGCTTGGAAAGGAACCAAAGTTTGTTGTTTCTCCAAGTGGAATCAAAAGTCGATACACTGACCAAGAAACTGCAGAAATTTTTACAATGGTAATGTCTGGAAGGATCAACAAAACAATTGTTCGTCTTTTACAAAAAAATGGAGTTAATGCAATCGGTCTCTCAGGTGTTGACGCTAAAATATTACAGGCAGAAAGAAAAAAGAAGCTAATCATCGTAAACGAAAAAGGACGAAAGCAGGTAATTGACGGAGGATATACGGGTAAAATTACCGAGGTAAATGTGAAATTTATCAAGTCTCTTTTAGAGCAAGGATACACCCCTGTGATTTCGCCCATTGCGATCAGTGAGGAGTATGATTTTCTTAACGTAGACGGAGACAGAGCGGCTGCGTACGTTGCTGGTAAAGTTCAGGCGGACAAAGTTTTGTTCATTACAAATGTAGACGGTTTGCTGATGGATGAAAAACTTGTTACGGACTTGACCCTAGCAGAAGCTAAAGAGATTAGACCAAAGGTTGGATTCGGTATGGAAAAAAAGATCCTAGCTGCAACAGAAGCCTTAGACATGGGGGTAAAAGAAGCGTTAATAGCAAATGGACAAAAAAAAAATCCAATATCAGCAGCCATTGCACACGAAAACTGTACGGTAATTAAAAAATGACTGAAGACGAATTTATGGGAAATCTGTATCAGAGATTTCCTGTTACAGTGGAAAAAGGACTGGGTTCTCATGTTTGGGATGTAGATGGTAAAGAGTACATAGACTGTATGGGCGGTTACGGGGTAGCCATAGTGGGACACAGAAATGAACGAGTTGTTAATGCATTAAAGTCACAGCTTGAAAAAATAATTACTGTTCACAGCTCGCTCTACAACAAAACTCGAGAGGAGTTCTTAAAGACTCTCATCGGTGTTGCACCCCAGGGTCTAACGCAAGTTCACCTTAACAACAGCGGAGCTGAAGCTGTTGAAGCTGCTATAAAATTTGCTAGGAAGTTTACTGGAAAGAAAGGAATGGTGGCAATGAATGGTTCATACCATGGAAAGTCGATGGGTGCACTTTCTTTGACGTTTAATCCAAAATATAGAAAAATGTTTCAGCCGTTGGTAGAAAAGACATCGTTTGCAAAGTTTGGTGACATTGAATCGTTGCGAGAAACTGTTGACGACGATACGGGTTTTGTTATCTTGGAACCAATTCAAGGAGAGAGTGGAATTCGCGTTGCGCCGGATGGGTTTTTGCAGGAGGTACGAAAGATGTGTGACGATAAAGGAATCCTACTCATCTTTGACGAAATTCAATCTGGATTAGGTAGAACAGGCCGAATGTGGGCGTCTGAACATTGGAACACGACGCCGGACATAATGTGCATTGCAAAAGGAATCGCCGGTGGAGTTCCAATGGGTGCTACTCTTGTCAAACCAGAAATACTTGCAGTGATGGGCAAAGGTGAACACTCTTCTACATTTGGTGGCAATCCTCTTTCTTGTGCGGCCGGAACTGCAACACTTCAAGCTTTAACACAAGACGGATTGATTGAAAACGCAGAAAAGATGGGACGGAGATTACGTGAAGGTTTGGAACGCCTAAAGGAAAAACATAAGATTATTCGAGAAATTCGTGGCAAAGGTCTTATGATTGGAGTGGAGCTAAAGTTTCAAGTAAAGGATATTCTTTTGGATGGAATAAAGAATGGAGTTCTAATACTTTATTCTGGCAGGAACATTCTAAGGTTTTTACCTCCCCTAGTCATATCTGAAGACGACATCACAAAGGTTTTAGAAACGTTAGGTATATTGCTGACCAAGGAGGAAAAGCGGCACAATGTTTAACGACAGGATTGATGAAAAAATTATAGATTTTCTGAGAAATGACTCCAGAGAATCATTTGTAGATATTGGAAAAAAACTAAAGCTGTCCGAGTCAGCAGTACGAAGAAGGGTGAGAAACATGGTGGACAACGGTACGATTAAAAAATTTACCGTAGAGGTTGGAGATAAAAACACCACAAGCGCAATTGTGCTGATATCAGTTGACTCGACGATAGACACATCCAAAGTATCAGTCAAGCTCACAAAGCTCGAAGGCGTGAAGACAGTCTATGAAATTACAGGACAGTACGACATTACTGTCATAATTAGCGCACCAAACATTGCTGAAATTAATAACAGCATTGATGCTTTACGAAAAATTCCTGGCGTGATTGACACAAACACGGTCATAATTCTTCGTACCGTTTCATAAAACGAGATTCGAAACGGAATTTGCTATAATAACTATATCAGTACAAGAAACAATATTTTTCGCCGAAATCTGTACGAATATGTTTATATTCCTTTAATTTAGCATCGATTTCTGTAATGAATGATCCGAATTACTATGCAAACATCTACAACGCGTACGATGAAAAGCCGAAGAAGATACGTGTCCTAGACAGTACTCTACGTGAGGGTGAACAGCATCCAGGTATTTCGTTTACCAACAAGCAACGAATTCAGATTGCATGGATGCTAGATTACTTTGGAGTTGATCAGATAGAAATTTCTCCAGTGATTTCAAAAGATCATGAAGAATCTACTAGAACAATAATCAAGCAAGGGCTAAAGGCAGACATTGTGTCACATGGTAGAGCACTGAAAGAGGACATTGATATTTCATTAAGATGTGATGCAAAGTGGGTAGCTGCATATCTTGGAATTTCTGATATTCATCTCAAAGATAAGCTGAGAATTTCACGGGATGAGGCACTCAAGAGAGCAGTGGAGACTGTAGAATACGCAAAATCTCATGGTCTGAAAATTAGATTCACTGTTGAAGATGGTAGCAGAGCTGATCCAAAATTCTTGTTGCAGGTTTGTAGTTCGCTAGAAGAAGCTGGCGTGGATAGAATTAGTTTGCCCGATACTGTTGGCATACTACGGCCCATTGGCATGTATAATTTTGTAAAAAAGGTTCGCAATGAAATCGATACTCCTCTTGATGCGCATGTTCACAACGACATTGGATTTGCATTAGCTAACGCGTTTGTTGCATGCGAAGCCGGTGTTGATCAAATACACACCACCATTGATGGAATTGGTGAAAGAACTGGAATTCCCTCCCTTGCAGAAGTTGCGGTAGCATTAACATACTTGTACAAGTCTCCAAATGATTTTAGATTAGATATGTTGCAGGATCTTTCAAGGTTAATTGAAGACTATACTTCGATAAAACCATACGATTCAAAACCAATTGTTGGTTCTTCTGCTTACAAACACAAAGCTGGAACCCACCTAGCAGCAGTTCTACGAAACCCAGCTGCATACGAACCAATTCCTCCACGTGCAGTGGGAAACAGAAGGAGAATTGTCTTTGGTGAGTTAGCAGGAAAGACTGGGGCCACCTACCTCATGTCTCTTCTAGGTTTAGAGAAGAATGACGAAGGAGCACGAGCTGTTGCATCAGGTCTCAAGAGTCTAAGGATGGGAGACCTAATTGATATTCCGTTAGAGGATAGGTTTGAAAAAAGGATAATTAATGACAAAGATGTTGAAAGGAAGAGAACAAAATGACAAAATGCGCTGAATGTGATGCGGACATGTCTATCCCAGGCGATGCCTTAGAGGGAGAAATTGTAACCTGCCCAGAATGTGGTGCAAGTTTTGAATTGGTTAAAGCTGCAGAAGGTTTTGAACTAAAGCCAGCCCAAACGGTTGGTGAGGACTGGGGGCAGTGACTCCTGACATCACTGTTCTTTATGATACCATCCGTTGGGAAGAAAAAGCTCTACTAGAGGCTGGTAAAAAAAAGAACATCAACATTCAGATGATAGACTGCAAAAAACTGTTTTTAGATCTTGACAAAGAAAAAGACGGATACGGCACTGTCCTACAGCGATGTGTAAGCTACTACAGAAATGTTCATTCAACTGCTGCACTTGAAGGAATGGGTGTGGACGTAATTAATTGTCTGAAGACTGGAATTTTTGCTGGAAACAAATTGTATACACACATGTTGCTAAAAAAAGAAGGTGTTCCAACCCCTCATGCAACAGTAGCATTTTCACGGGATGCAGCGCTAGAGAGCTTGGAAAAGGTCGGATATCCAAAGATCATTAAACCAACTGTGGGAAGCTGGGGCAGAATGATTTCAAAAATTAATGATAAAGATTCTGCTGAGGGAATTATTGAAAGCAGGGAGAAAATGTATCCAATCTACCAGATTCACTATCTAGAGGAATTCGTAAAAAGGCCACCGCGAGATATCAGAGCAATTATGGTAGGGGACAGGATAGTTGCTGCCATTTACAGGCATTCCGATAATGGGAATTGGAAGACCAACATGGCTCTGGGCGGAAGAGCGGAGAAGTGTGAGATAACAAATGAGATGGAAGAAATATGTATTAAGGCAAAAAATGCAGTCCAAGGACAAATAGTTGGTGTAGATTTGATGGAAAGCGAAGATAGAGGGTTGTTGGTACATGAAGTTAACAATACTACAGAATTTAAGAACACAGTTAGAGTCTGTGAAGTAGACATCCCATCGCTGATGTTAGACCACGCAATTAATTTTAGAAATTAGAATTGGACACTAGTTTTACGGTAACACCTAGATTTGCAGTTAAGATGCTAGAGAAAGCTCTAAGGCTTTACACTCCATCGCTTGAAGAAAAATCCTTAGCAGAATTTCTTGCAGACAAGTGTGATGATCTTGGATTCGAAGACATACACATTGATGATGTTGGAAACTTGATTGCAAAGAAAGGTTCTGGAACTCCAAAAATTCTGTTGTGCGGACACATGGATACTGTTCCTGGAAAAATAAAGGTTAGAAAGGAAGGAGACACGCTGTTTGGAAGAGGAGCTTCCGATGCAAAGGCTCCACTGTTAGCAATGCTGTTTGCGGCTGCGTCAGTACAGAACAACAATGGGACAGTGACATTTGTTGGTGCTGTAGACGAGGAAGGTAATGCCACAGGAATTAAAAGTCTTGTAAGAGATAATCTTGATTTTGACTATGCGATATTTGGCGAGCCCAGTGGCTTGAAGCAAGTTACAATTGCATACAAAGGACGACTTGCAATCAATCTGCGAATCAATGTTGGCGACAGCGCTCATGCAAGTGCACCATGGCTCTCAAAGAACGCAATTGAAGAATCAGCGGTATTCACAACGGAATTGAAAAATATGTTAGAGGTAGATCAGAAAGAAAAAACAAAGGGCATGATGTTGACTGCGACACTTACTGAAATCAAAGGGGGTTTCAGCCACAACATTACTCCAAAAGAATGTGTGTCTACACTAGACATCAGAATTCCTGTGCACATGAACTGCAAAATGGTAGAAGAGAAAATTGCAACTTCAGTTAAGGAGATTGCTAAAAAACGTAAGGTCGAGGCGTTCTACTCAATACTAGATGAAACCGAACCATTTGAGGCTGCACATAACTCCGCACTTGTTAGAGCATTCACTTTAGGAATTTTGGATATTGAACATGTCCGACCCACATTGATAAGAAAAACTGGGACCGGAGACATGAACGTAATTGGAAACAGACTCAAGATTCCAGTAGTTACATATGGACCTGGAGATCCTCATGCATCACACACCGTTAACGAAAGTGTTTCGATTGACGAATACCTAAGTGGGATTGAGGTCCTAAAGAAAACCTTACACCATTTAAAAAGACTTCACGACAGAAAGAAGAAATAATGTTATGGTTTGTTGGTTTAGGCGTTTCTGGAATTGATTCCATTTCAGTTGCAACTCAAAAACTTCTAAAAGATTCTAACCTAGTTTACCTGGAAAAGTTTACTAGCCCAATTTCTACAGCAGAGATTTCCAAAATAAGAAAACTTGTAAAATCAAAATTGAAAATTGCTAAAAGATGGCTAGTTGAAGACGGAAATGAAATTTTGGATAACGCAAAAAAGAAAAAAGTTGTTTTGCTATCCTACGGGGATCCCTACATAGCTACTACTCATATTGAACTAAGAACTAGGGCTATAAAGAATAAAATTAAAACACAAACGGTTCACGCGGCATCATCTCTTACATCTTTGGTTGGAGAAAGCGGTCTACACTATTACAAAGTCGGTCGAATTGTAACGATCGTCCAGGAATTAAAAACGATGGCAACTCCATACTACATTATCTACAAGAACTTGATTGACGGCAACCACACTTTGCTGTTGTTGGAATACGATCAAGATTCAAAATTTTTCCTTAAACCGAATAATGCACTGAATGCATTGCTTGATACGGAAAAAGAACAAAAAAGAAATGTGATCACATCATCCACTTTTGCAATTGTCGCCTCCAGAATCGGGTTAAAAACCCAATCAATCATCGCTGGAAAAATTTCAAAGCTGATAAAAAGCGATTTTGGAAAGCCGCCACACACCATCATCATTCCCGGAAAACTGCATTTTACCGAGGCAGACGCGATTAAGATTTTGGTAAAATGTCTAGATCAACCGTTCGACAATTCTGATAAAATTAAAAATATCCCAAAACAAATGCTGGAGAAATATGTTCCAATGGTGAGGTTGGCGCTCAAAGAAATAGGGCCTTACTATAAGGATTCTAAGGAATTTCAAGAGGTTCTGGAGAATGCAGAATTGTATATTCGTGATGCAGAAAAATTCTTGGAGCAGGGTAAAGAGGAAGTGGCGATTCTTAGTATTGGATATGCAGATGGGTTAGTCGATTCATTGAGAATTGCAAAAGGTTTAGAACCAAAAATGTAATCTTATAGATGAATTAAAGAAAGGGGAATACAGAGACATTCTATTGGAAATAGTTGATAAATTCATTCTATCGGCAATGTACGCATCCTCCTTTACAGGAAAGGATCCTATAGATGTCGTAAAAGGAAAAACGCATCTTATAGACCAGTACATCAATGATAGAATTGAAAATTTAATCAAAAACGGCCTAATTGAAACTGACAAGAAAAACTTGACCGAAGTGGGTAGGACTTCTTTGCGAGTAGTTTTGGCAGGGGGTGTTTTTGACATAATACATCCGGGTCACATTCACACTCTTAATTCTGCTAAAGCGTTGGGTGATGTTTTGGTTGTTGTAGTAGCGACTAACACTACAGCACAAAAAATGAAGAAGAGAAAACCGTTACATGAACAAAATCAAAGAAAAGATTTGGTCAGCTCATTATCCATGGTTGACTTGTGCGTTATCGGTCAAGAGGGGGATATTTTCAAAACTGT
>SDBU01002738.1_pt1 | contig 23058 bp, 22 predicted proteins | sample 2277071 | NCBI WGS metagenome assembly SDBU01 (sample SAMN10397929, study PRJNA504765) | marine sediment metagenome | isolation source: marine sediment core GS08_GC12, 126 cmbsf | place: Arctic Ocean: Gakkel Ridge, Loki's castle | collected 2008 | reverse complement strand
TCAATAACATATTTCGCTAAAAGGAAGGGGTGGTCCATACAACAGGCGGCACAACCACCAGTAAAGCAATGACAAAACCCGCTACAAAATGCTGCACGCCTCTTCCCCCTGTCTTTAACAATCGCCGCTTAGATTGCAGGGTGGCGTAAATATACCGGCCCCTCCCCCAACCTGCGTTGTTACTTTTTTTCTCCTACGCGCTGCCTGTCCTTTTCTTTGCTCATTTCTGCAAGAGCAGCCCTTCGAGAAAGTTTGAATCTGCCCTGGTCGTCAATCGCCAACAACTTTACCGGTATCAAATCACCTACCTTGCAAACGTCTTCCGTATTTTTGACGAACCCTTCACTTAGCTCACTGATATGACAGAGGCCTTCGACGCCCGGTGAGATTTCGACAAATATGCCAAAGTCTTTCACAGACACTACTTTCGACTGATCATATATCCGCCCAACCTGCGGCGGCTGCGTAATCGATTCGATTATATCCCTGGCCTTCAAATGGCCGTCTCCGCCCAGACAACTTATATAAATTGTTCCATCTTCCTCGACTTCAATGGTTGTGCCGGTCTGTTCCTGAATACCTTTAATTATCTTGCCGCCCGGGCCGATTACTTTGCCAATAAGCTCCGGGTCAATCTCAATAGTCGTCAGCTTCGGTGCATATACACTCAATTCGGGTCGTGGTTCGCTGATGGTCTTGGCCATAATCTCTAAAATCTCCAGCCTGGCTGCTTTTGCCCGTTCCATCGCTTCAACCATGATATTATGGGGCAATCCCTCGGCCTTTACGTCGAGCTGTATACCGGTAATCCCCTTGACCGTTCCGGCAACTTTGAAATCCATATCACCGAAATAATCTTCTTCTCCGATGATGTCGGTCAGCAATTCGTATCGCTCGGTTTCGTCGCTGACCATACCGATTGATATACCGGCAACCGGTCTTGTAATCGGAACGCCGGCATCCATTAGCGCCAGTGTCCCGCCGCAGACAGAAGCCATTGAGCTGGAGCCATTGGACTCGGTGATGTCTGTGATTATTCTGACTGTGTATGCGAACTTGTCATCGGCGGGCCTTACGTGCTCCAACGCCCGTTCTGCGAGCGCACCGTGTCCGATTTCCCTTCGGCCGGGCCCACGCTGTGGACGTATCTCGCCGACGGAAAAAGGCGGAAAGTTGTAATGGACCGTAAAATTTTGAGCGTACTCCTCCAATAAGCCATCTATAATCTGCGCGTCCCTGATGGTACCAAGAGTAACGCTCACCAGTGCCTGGGTTTCTCCGCGTGTAAATATCGCTGAGCCGTGTGTCCGCGGCAAAATTCCAACCTCACACGAAATCGGACGAACCTCATCATAGCGTCGTCCATCGCAGCGTTTGCCCTCCAATAACATTTTGCGAACGACCTCGCCTTCTATCCTGCCAAAGATACGCTTGACCATTGCCTTGTCGTGCTCCGGCCGGGCTCCGGCAGGCTCATCGGGGCAATACCGGGAGGCAATCTGCTCGAACAATTCATCTATCCTGGCGTGCCGGGGCCGCTTTGCGGGCATCTGCTTGAATTCGTACAGCTTATCCGCTACCTGTGAGTGCATCTGCGAATACAACTGTTCATCAAACTCTAAAAGAGGAGTTTCCTTTTCAACACCGGCTATTCGGCGCAGCTGCTCAATCAGCTCACAAACCTCTCCGACTACCTTATGTGCCGTGGCAACAGCGTCAGCGATAACCTTTTCCGACAGCTCGCCGGCACTTACTTCAATCATATTTAACGCATCTTTATGCCCACCGAGCAGCAGACTCAGATCGCTGTCTGCAAGCTGCTTATGCGTGGGATTGACCACAAATTCTCCGTTTACTCTGCCCAGTCTGCATGCTCCCATAGGCCCCAAAAATGGTATCCTGCTTATGGTAAGCGCTGCGCTTGCACCTATCATTGCGAGAACATCGGGGTCATTTTCCTGGTCGGCACTTAAGACGCTGGCCATAATCTGAATTTCCTGGAAATACCTCTCTGGGAACAGGGGACGGATCGGCCTGTCAATCATCCGGGCCGTCAAAATCTCCTTGGTGCTTGGTCTTCCCTCTCGCTTAATAAAACCGCCCGGGAACTTACCCGCAGCGCTTTGCTTCTCACGATAGTCCACGCTAAGCGGGAAAAAATCAATCCCTTCCCTGGGTTCGGCCACCACCGCAGTGACAAGAACGACCGTCTCACCATATTGAACTACAACTGCTCCATCTGCCTGTTTAGCAACTTTACCGGTCTCGATGGAGAGCGTTCTGCCCCCAATTTGCTTCTCAACTCTGCATACATCAGACATTAGATTACCTCACTATTATCTCGTATATCGTATCTTGGCCGAGATATGCTCCACGATTTGCCCGCCGCGGCGGGTTTACTTTCGCAAGCCCAGCCGGGATATAATTTTTCGATAGCGACCTACATCCTTTTTGCTTATATACTTAAGCAACGCTGACCTGGTCCCGACCATTTTCAACAGACCGCGTCTTGATGCGTGGTCCTTGCGATGAATCTTGAGATGCTCTGTAAGTTCGCCAATCCTTCTGGTCAACAGTGCAATCTGCACCTCAGGTGAACCGGTATCGGCCTCGTGCGTCTTAAAATCGCCGATAACCTCGTTTTTTTTGTCCTTGGTCAACATCTTTCCAACACATTTCTCCCTAATTTACCCCCGCCGTTTTGCTTCGCAAAACGAAGCAGCGGGGGTTAAACCCAAAAACATTAGTATAACAGTGATTTGCTACATCTGCAAATCTTTTTATGAGATGCGATTTTCCCGAACGACACGGGGCAACAGACATCCGGTAACGACACCGGAGTTGTCCGAGACGACATCGGGCTCCAGACGTGCGGAAAATCTCCGCAGGTGTCCGACAAGACATCAGGCTCCAGACGTGCGGAAAATCTCCGCGGCGGACAGGTGTCCCGAACGACACGGGGCAACAGACATCCGGTAACGACGCCGGAGTTGTCCGAGACGACATCAGGCCCCAGACGTGCGGTAAAAACTCCGCAGCACCGTTGTGTGGTGTCCTGTGGAGTGTTAGCGTGCGATTACGCTGGATATTTTGAGCACCGGCAGCAACAACGCTATGGCGACAATGCCAATAATAGTGCCAAGAACCACTATCATCAACGGCTCCACGAGAGCCGTAACACTCTTAATCGAAATCTCGAGCTTTTTCCCGTAAAAGACCGATATCTTATCGCTGACCTGCCCGAGCTGGCCGCTCTTTTCCCCCGCCCGAAGCATATGAACGATACCCGGGTCAATCAGGGCATTTAGCGTACGATTGCGTAGTTCTCTTGCGCCGCTGACATCCGCATGCCCAGTGGCTATCTCTATCGAATCCGACAACTGGTAACCGTCGCGAATGCCTTTGTCTGCGGCCGACCACAGCCTCTGGAAGTAATAATTGTTGCACGAACCTCGTATCACCTCTATCGCCTCAAGCAGGTTCACGCCAGTATTAATCATTGTCGCCATAATGCGCATACTGCGAGTTACCATTAAAGTGACGAACATTGTTCCTAATACGGGCATCCGAATCTTCACAAAATCGATGACCCGTCGCCCCCTTACTGTTCCAAGCCAATAATGAATCGCCACTGATGTCAGCAACAGAACTGTCACAATCCCCATCATCTTCCGTCCATCTGTCATAACCGCGGAGAGACTAAGCAGCATCTGAGTAATCTTTGGCAGTGCCGCCCCCTTGGCCTCATAAATCCTCACAAACTTCGGCAATACAAAGAACATCATTACGCCCACGGCTACAATGGCCATAATCGCCATTATCATCGGATACGTGAGCGCGCCCTTTACGCGTCTTTTGGTTTCCTCCTCAAAACTCAGGTACTCACTAAGCACCCGCAACATTTCCACCATTTTTCCGGACGCCTCGGAGACCTTAACCATACTTATAAACATTGGGTTGAAGACCTTGGGGTAAGGTGCCAGTGAGGTTGAAAAACTCTGGCCGCTCTTCACTGCCCCAGCTACACCCTCAATAATCATTTTAAACGCGCCGAGATTAGACTGCTCTGCAATCGCATCAAGAGCGTCACTGAGCACCACACCGCTATCGAGCATGACCGCCAATTGCGTTGTAAAGAAAATCAATTCACTCTGTTTTACCCTAACCCTGCTGGGAAACCCGCCGCGGCGGGCTGCCTTGTGACCCCGCACCGTCTGGTGCGGGGCTGCAGAACCACCCCTGTTCATATCTCGTGAATTGTGCAAATGCGATTTTGATTCGGAACCTGCGTCACCAGTGGCCGTTGGCTCCGCTTTCCCGCCGCCCCGACTCGCGTCGTGAGACGCGGGGGCAGGAAGGTCGACTCCCGTCGCAGTTTTGCTCTCTTTCACAGCCATATCAGCCTACCACCTACTGCCAAAAGTAAGGCAGAGGACAGAAGACAGATGACAGAAAACAAAAGTCTGACTTCTGATTTCTGAATTCTGACCTCTGAATCTAAGATGTCCTGAGCACTTCTTCAATTGAAATAATACCCGCCTTTACCTTTTCAATGCCGTCCAATTGAAGAGGTGTCATCCCTGCTTTTAGCGCTACATCGCGCAGCGTCTTCAAACTGGCTCTATTATTAATCATCTCCAGAATTTCTTCACTTGGCACAAACAGCTCATGAATAGCGATTCGGCCTGTATAGCCGGTATTCCGGCATTTTACACAGCCCACACCGCGATAAAACTTCTTAACCTCTCCGCCTATCTCTTCAACTGCTCTCCTAATACTGCCGGACGGCTCGTATTGCGTCTTACAGCCCGGACATATCTTCCGCACCAGCCGCTGTGCCAAAGCAGCAATCAGCGAGGCACTAATCAGATAGGGAGGAACATCGAGGTCCAGCAGGCGCGTCACCGCCCCCGGCGCATCATTCGTATGCAACGTCGAGAGAACCAAATGCCCGGTCATCGCCGCCTGAACGGCGATATTAGCTGTGGCCTGGTCACGAATCTCACCAACCATTATTATATCTGGGTCCTGCCTCAGAAGGCTTCGCAATGCGGTTGAAAAGTCAAAACCGGCACTTGCATGAGTCTGAAACTGATTGATGCCCGTCAAATTGCACTCCACAGGGTCTTCCACCGTACAAATGTTGACCTGTTCGCTATTCAACTCATCAAGTGCAGCATACAAGGTGGTATTTTTACCTGAACCGGTCGGCCCTGTTACTAAAACCATACCATGTGGAGATTGTATTATTCGCCTGAATAGTTTGAGGTTTTCGTAGGTAAAACCAAGCGATTCGAGGTTGAAAATAACTCTCTGTGGGTCGATAATCCTCATCACAACCTTCTCGCCAAAGTTGCCCGGCATAACCGAGACTCTCAAATCAATTGGCCTGCCTTCCGCTAAGACGCGGATGCTGCCGTCCTGCGGAAGCCTGCGCTGAGCAATATCCAGCTCAGCCATAATCTTTATGCGCGACACAACCGCAGGATACATTTGATAAGGCGGACAGACCTTTTCATACAGTTTGCCATCGACCCTATACCGTACACGCAGCTTCTTATCATCCGGCTCAATGTGAATGTCACTAGCGTTTTCCCGTACAGCGTGGTAAATCAAATGGTTTACTAATTTCACAACCGGCGACTGCACAGCGAGCTCCTCAAGGTCGCTTATATCCTGTGTGATATTTTCAATCAGTGTAAAATCTTCCAGTTCCGCATCATCTATAATGTCATCAATCACAAAAACATTTGCTGCCGGCAAATAGGTCTGCAGGGTAGCCATGATGTCTTTAGCGGTCGCACAGACGACGTTGACCTTACATCCCGTCATATGCTCGACCTCATCTATCAAAAATACATTCGCCGGCTCGTTAACCGCCACGGTAAGCACATCATAAACCTTAAACAGCGGCAGAATAATCCGCTCCTCGACGAATTCCCTCGGCAAGATTTCGACTGCTTTGGCGTCACATATCTTTGGAGTGACCTGAGCGTAGGGGACACCATAGCTTGAAGCAAGCGCCGAAGCGATTTGATTTTCCGTACAGTAACCTTTTTCAACCAAAAGCTCACCAAGCAGCTTTCGGTGTCCTTTTTCCTTCTGCTCAGCCAGAACCTGCTCAATCTGCTCGGCCGTCACAACACCACTCGCCTCAAGCAGTTTTCCAAGCTGAGTGCTTTTTTCAGTTGTCACCTGCCTCATAACTTTTCCCCATCCCCGTTCTTGCCCCGCACCTATTGAGCTTAGGCTCACGCCTCATAGGTTCGGGGCCTTGGGGGTCCCTACACAAAACTTTTCACCGCCTTGGCAAGCTCCGCATAGCGGTCAAACTCGTTCCCAAGGCGGGTAATCTCCAGAATTTTTTCGCAGTTTTCATCAAGTCCTGCTAATTTCAACTGACAGTGGTTCGCATGACAGTAGTCCCGTGCCCATAGCAATTTTTCCAATCCTGGCCCATCAATAAATCCAACGCCGCTCATATCCAGCACAACACCCTTTTTGCCTGCCGCAATTATCTGACTTAGGGTATCCTGGAACATTTCTCCGGCATCAGCGTTCAGGCCCCCTTGCACCGTCACAACCGTCACCTCGTCATATTCCTGCGTTTTGATTTTCATCTTATCAGCGCTCCGACGGCAGCAGCTCCATAGTCAGCAGCCCCACCGCCACCATAAATTTTCCCAAATCCTTCCTGCATAATATCCCACAGCTGAGCGACATCGCTGTTTAGAAAAGCATACCCGACCGCCTCGTCAAACTGAGTTCCCAAATTATCCTTGACTTCGGCCAGTGCCTGTCCAGCGCTCATAGCCCCTCTGTAAGTTCTCTTCGAGGTCATCGCGTCGAAGCTATCAGCGAGACCGAGGATTTTTCCCATAAGAGTAATTTCTTCACAATTCAAGTGGTATGGATACCCGTTTCCATCGCATCTTTCGTGATGCTGTAGGACTCCCGGCACAATATCTCTCATCTGCTCGATCTCTCCGAGGATCCCGGCTCCGACGACCGGATGTGTCATCATCTGAGCGAACTCAGTCTGGTTAAGCTTGCCGTATTTTCGTAACACTGATTCATCAATTCCCACTTTTCCGATATCATGTAGCAACCCAGCCAAATAAATCTTGTGTATATCCTCTTCAGTGAGCTGCTCTTTCTCTGCGAGTCTCTCGGCAATCCATCGAGAAATAAATGCCACCCTCTCAGAATGTCCTCTCGTATATGGGTCTTTAGCATCAATACTACTTGTCAGTGCCCGCAGTGAACCTATAAATAATTTCTTCAGGTCCTCAAATAACCCGCCATTTTCGATAAACACCGCACAGCCGTTTGCAACACAGTTGAACAGTTTTACATCAGTGCTGTCAAAATCCGGCTTGTCGATTTTGTTTATCGCAACCATCAAGCCCATCATGTACGTGCCATCATCAACCATTTGCGTGAATCCGCGGCGGCGGACCCTGCCATTGCCATATAAAGGTACCGCAATGATATTTCTTATGTTCTCCATCCAGCGGTATCTAAAAGGTGAATCCACTTTGCTGTCCAGCAGTGCTTCTCTTGCGCTGTTTATTTCCGCTACCAGACGGTCACACAAAGCAGCTGTCATCTGCCTGTTCATATCTATCAAGCCCGACCCTGCCACCAACACCAATTGCTCTTCGCCCTCGATGGTCTTTTTCAGTAATATTGCGATACCTTCAACGAGCACTATCTCAGTCAGGCTGTCACAAGCCATTTGCAGGTAATTGGCGTCCGGCTCATTAATCCTCATATTCGAGCTGAGCTTGTGAAGCAACACCAGCTCTTCGTAGACCTGGGCTAATTCGGTGCTAACCATTTCAATTTGTTTCTCGGCAGCGGCACCAGCCTGAAAATCCTCAGCGAAAAGGTCGAGCATCTGGCCCAGGTATTCACTCCTCCTGCGGTGGACTGCGGCCGAGCCAACTTCGCCTAAATCAACCAAGGCTGCCCCCACAATTTCACTGCCTGACTTTAACACAGAAGCGAGGATCGAACTTTTCGCCACGAACTGGCTTGCAGATACCTCATTACGCCTGTCAGACCTGCCCGTCCGGCAGGCGGGAGCGTCCGCCTCAGGCGGATCACCACAAAGGTTCTGGTCAGCCTTTTGATTTATAGCGCGCTTGCCTGCCTCTATTAACGTTCCGGCATCGCTTTTGAACCCATCCGCCTCACACAGCAGCACCAGTTCGCCGTTAGCATTGCAAAACGCGAAGTTAGCACCCAACTTATTCACCCTGCCGCCAAACTTCTCCAGCTGGAGAAGTTGTGTTCGGCTTAAACTTTCCTCAATCGTACGCAGCATAACCCTTTACCTGCAAATCCAAAAGCAACTGATTAATTCTTCTAAACCGATGCCCTCTGATAAAGAATATCCTCAATGTCTCTTAGCAATTCCTTCGGACTGAAAGGCTTGCTGAGACACTCCGATATCTGCAAATCACGTTTTTGCTCATCCCCGACGGCAAAACCTCTGGCCGTCAACATAATCACAGGTGTATCTTTTGTTTGTTCACAGCCCCGGAGCTTCTCCACCATTTCCAGTCCCGTCATAATCGGCATCTGAAAGTCGGTAACGATAATATCCGGCCTTTCTTCACAGGCCAGTTTAAACCCTTCCGCACCATCGCCTGCCGATATCACCTCGAAACCGTTATTACGGAGCTTTATCGCCACCACGTGAATGATATGTATCTCATCGTCAACAACCAAAACCTTCTTACCTGCCATTGTCTCACCTCCACAAAACTTGTTGTGCTTCGGCTCAAACTTTTACCGCCTCTGCTGTTGCCAAAGGCAACTCAAAGCCAAAAGTGCTGCCCTGGCCGAGCTTGCTCTTAACAAACACCCGACCATTGTGAACTTTTTCAACTATCTGCTTAACAAGACTAAGGCCCAAGCCGGTTCCTTTTGCCTGCTTTTTACTTGCGTCGACCCTGTAGAACTTATCAAATACGTGGTCTACTTCATCCTCATGGATTCCAACGCCCGTATCGGTAACGCTAACCCGTGCTAAAGCAGCAATTTCGTCAACCTCTGTCTTAATTTCCACCGAACCTCCGGGCTTGGTGTACTTGACGGCATTGCTAAGCAAATTGACAATAACCTGAGAAATCATATCCTTATCTGCATATACCTGGTCGAAAACTATCGGCTTTTGACTGATAATTTTAATGTTCTTGTCCTCAGCATAGCTCTTTATCATTTGAAGTTGCTCTTCTATCAATATTGTCAGGCTAACGGATTCCTTTACTACTTTCACCAGACCAGACTCTATGCGCGAAATATTCAGGATATCCTCAATCAGCCGACTTAGTCTTTCCGCCTGACTTTGAATCACTGAATAAAATTCTTTCCTCGTTTCTTCATCGTCCGCTTCGCCGTCTGTCAGCATCTCCGAGTAAGCGGTTATGGATGCAATCGGGGTCTTTAATTCATGCGAAACATGGCTCACAAAATCATTCTTCATCTGTGATATTTCTTTCTCGCGAGTAACATCATGCAGCACAGCCACGACCCCACAGACCTGCTCTCTGCCGCTCGCGCCTGCGGCAACGCCTGCTGCCACGTCTTGCGACGTGAGTCGCAGAGGCCAGCGAGTGGAGGTGTCATAAGCACATGAGACAATACAATCATAAGTCCTTGTCTTATCACCTTCCTCAAACACAATCTCCCGCCTTGTATGCCGTTCCCTGGTCTGCCTGCTCTGATGTAGAAAATCTACAAATTCACTTTTATCCGCACCTATCAACTCACCAACGGGCTTGTGCTGTGAGCTCCTAAAATCAAAATTGAAAAGAACACCAGCTGCTTCATTTGCCATCAACAATCTATCAGACTCATCGATAACTATAACCGCATCACGAATACTATATATAATGGCTTCAATGTTTCTCTTTTGTCTTTGCGAAAGCTGAATCTGGATTTGCAAATCTTCGATTTGCTTTTCGAGAGCAAGCCTACAATCGCTCTCTTGGCCAAGCTTTTCGTCAATCGCTTCGTTCAATTCTTTTACTATCGCGCTGTTGCACAGCTTGATATCGTTGCCCCCCGTTCCTGCTTTCGCAGGAAAGCACGGGGGCTCGGTCCTGAGTCTGTTGGCTATGGACGTGATTGCCCGACCCAGTCTCAGCCAATACCAGCTGAGCCAGACCACGCCCACAGCCGTACAAATACTCCAAATCAGCACCCTCCGGCTGAGACCGCCACCTCCGATGCCAGAACAACACCACCACCCAAAGCCAACCAAAAACAAACTTAACACCACAACAGTGGCGACTGCCAGGTATATGTTTCTCACGAGCTTCAAATCAACAACTCCAAATCGATTGATTATTTTTAAGGTTTCGCAGTTACCAATAATCATTTATCAATAATCAATTGTTTATCTTCTCCGCCACTTATCTGCCCCTTGCCGTTCAATAGCTTCCAGGATGTTTCTTTCTATCTTCGCTGCGCCATCGGGCTCGGTTTCGCTGATAATCCTTTCCTCCAGCCGCATCGCCTCCAGATATGTCGGGTAAAGTTCAAGCACTATTTTCAACTCATTCAGTGCTGCTTCGCTATCGCCCTCAATGTAATATTTCGCGGCTTTTGCATAACGGTCCTCAGCCAATCTCGTTCTGCTAATCCATTGCATCTGCTCCTTGGCACCAAATCTTTTCCGTCTGACATCCTCAGCTCTGGCTTCTCCCTGAACCTCGCCCGGCTCTTCTACAATGTGAGGCACAAGCAAAACCATCACCTCTTTCCGTATATACTGGTCAGCGGTACCCCTGAAAAGACCACCTACAATAGGTAAATCACCCAGAACAGGGATTTTTGACTTTCTGGTGTCAACCGTATCCTGGAACAATCCGCCAATAACAATCATCTGCCCGTCTTTGACCATTATGTTGCTTGCCAGCTCGGTCGAGGTCTCAGAAATTACGGTACCACCAGTTTTTTCTGCACTGTTCTTGGCATGAATATCCATCCGAATGTAGCCGTCGGCGCTGATATAGGGTCTGAACGAAAGCTTCGTACCGGTATCGAGAAAGCTGACTCTCGTAGTTGCGACACCAGTCTCGGTAACTGTCGTTTGAGATTCGTAGCCAATCTTATCACCTATATAGACCTGGCCGAGCTGCTTATTCACTGCCAGTATCTTGGGGTTGGCAAGGATGGTTACATCACTAACCTGTTCCACCGCCCGGATAAATGACCCTATGTCCCCAAGTGCAAGACCAACAGTCAAACCTCCAGTAGTTATCTTTGCTGCTCCTCCTAACTGAGTACCGTCAGACTTAAAGAAGTCCGGAGCTCCTGCTGATATATCCGACAACTGGCTGACGGCGGCACCTTTGAGCGTTTGCCAATCAATACCGAATTGCGTATCTTCGGTCAGGGTCGCACTTAGAATAGTCGCCTCGATAAGCACCTGCATCGGCCTGGTGTCAATAGCACTTATCACCTCTTTAGCTCTTTTAATGTTTTCAGCATAGTCATAGACAACTATGGTATCCCTCAGCGACATAGTATCTCCGCCGCCGGTTGGCGCACTGATAGACTCACCAACAGGTACACCAGTCGCAGCTGCCGTGGTGGATCCTATCATGCCTTTGCTGCTGAGTACCGGCGCAATTAGCCTTATCGCGTCGGCAGCGCTGATGTAGTAGAGCGCAAAGACCGCGTATTTCATCCGGCTCTCGTCTCCCGTGGGGAATACCTCGATTAAATTGCCCTTTTGCTCGTATTCAAATTTGCCGCCCAAAATCGCATCCATTGCCTCTTCGAAGGTTACATTAGAAAGACTCGTGAACGCCAGTATGCCGTCAACATTGGGCGTAGGCACAATGTTCTTATTGTACAGGCCAGCCACAACTCGCAGAGCATCCTGCACGGAAGTGTTCTTATTTAATTTAAATGACTGACTCGTTTCATCTGTGGAAACACCTACTTCACCGCCACTGACTTCAACATCCACACTACCAACGCTTTTGTCGTCCTGGACTATCACCGGGCCCTGTTTGACGTCACCAACTGCAATAGCTACCATCACTACCAATACAAAGCTCCATACAAGCAGGTCTTTGCCAATTCGCAGCCCCTTATATGTTTTCCCTTCGTCAAACATAATTTAGCTCCTGCTCTCCGGTGCAGAGTCCCAAAAAATCTAATCGGTCCCTTCGATTGGTGGTACAAGCCTTAACGTGATTTCCGCTTCTCCACACCTTATAAAGACTATGCTTTGTCCAATTTTGACCACCACGAACTCATACTCAGTGGCTCCCTCTTTCACCAACAATTTATCTCCTTCAGAGACCAACTCGTCATTGATAAACGCCTGGGGATTCTCTCCGGATACTATTGCTTCCAGCTCCAACTTTTCTACAATGCGTCTGGTCAGTTCTTCACTTGCTCCATCCACAACAACATCCACTCCGCCGCGGCGGACATCTGCCCGCAGAAATCCTTTTCCTACCGCGAAAAAGTCCCTTACAAGCGTATCATTTCTGCCTTTGACAACCGGCAACTCTACGTAGGTTATTCTCAATTGCGATTCGGACTGGCCCACTGCATCACCAACTACCGCAGCGGTGGCACTATCCGGAGCGCTCGGTGTCAGCACCTTGACCCACATAAATACCATCACAAGAACCAAGCAGGCTGCCATTGTGGTCTTTTTCTTTTGCGCAATCAGCCGGCTCATAAACCCTACTCCGCCTGCGGCGGACCGCGGCGAACCACTGTTTTCGATGGCTTCCTTCATATCTTTCTATACAACCCTAAAACCCTTTATCGCCTTTAGAGGCGCCTCTACCCTTGTTCATCCGCCGACTCGTAGTAAATAAACGCTTTTGTCTGCACGCTTACCTCGCCGCCAAAATCAGCTTCATTGACAAGCTCCACCTGCTCAATGCGAACCAACCTGTCAAGTCGCTGAAGCGCCCTGTAAAATTCGAACAGCTGCGCCAGCTTACCTTTACACCGCATATTCACCGGTATACAGTTCAAAACACCAGCCTGGGTTTCCTTTCCATGCTCTATAAACTGTTCACTCAGGCTCGCCTCATTCATTAAATTAGCGATTCTCTGCAAAAACGCCCCAAGGTCCCTTTTAGCAGGTACATTCATCCGGTAATCTTCAGCCGTCTTTTGAAGTTCCAACAGGCGCTGCTTCAGCTCAGGCATCTGCTTGGTTTGATATGACGCCTTGCTAATAATGCTCTGCTGCACCGTTCTGTCCCGTTCAAGTGCCTTCATTTTTTTTCGCAGGGACAGGTGGCGAAACAGCACAAACCCGGCGATTGTCACCACCGCCACGATACAGATCACTATTTGCTGTCTTTCACGAAACATCTTCAGCTACTTTCCTGTACACTGCCTTTGCCGGGTTGCGGTTCTTCTGCTAAATGTTCTCCCCGCCGCCGATAATTCGCCAGATAGCAACTTATCTCAAACTCACTTACCTGATAACCCTCCGGCGGCTGCCAATCGTTCTTCCCCGCGGCCGGCCTCCTCATCTGCCCCTTTATTTGACTGTTTCTTGAAAACGATGGGTAAACCAAACAAAAATAAGGTGAATCTTCCAACCTGCTTATCAACTCCGCCACATGACCGGCGTCCACTGCCATGCCGTTTATAACCACTTTAAATCTAATCCGCCGCGGCGGACCACTCCAATCACCCTGCGAAGCCCTGCGTCTACCCGAAACTACCCTTACACTCGCCCTACGGCCTGTTGCGCCTTTGTCTTCAATAAATCTCTCAGCGACCATTTCCACTCTGCTTAGCACCACCTTCTCATCGATCAAAAAACTCAGTTCAGCCAAAACGTTTGCCACATTTATTCTGGAGTCGATGCCGGCTATAATATCCGCCTTTTTTTGCAGTTTCGTCACCTGGCTTTGTATCCTGGCAAACTCCTGAGATACCAATCCCGCTTCCCGCTGCTTCGGCTGAGCCGCCGCAAGCTCCCTGCCGGTCTTTGAAACTAAATATGTCGCGACCAAACTCCATACAACCATCACTACAAGCATGCCCCCCAAAACAGCATATTGTGTGCGATAACCAATCTGACGCCGTTCGCCGCTTTTGTACCACTCTGGAAGAAAATCAATCTCTTTCACTTTTGTCTCCTGGCCGCAACAAGTTCTTCACCTACACCGCTTTATCCTCAATGGTTCTGTCCGGAGCGAGGCCTTTAAGGCTAAGGCCAACAGCTACCGCCCACTCATAGAGCAAGCCCCGTCTGTCGCCACCGAAATCCACATTCATCAAATCAAAACCTTTCAACGGCTGGGCCACTTCAATCTCAACCGTCAACCGTCGCCTTAGAACATTAAGCAGGATGTCTTCGTATGCACCCCCACCGGCAAAAACCGTCCGTTCCACACGCTTGCCTCTGAATGTCACCGTGTAATATCTAAAACACAGTGATATCTCTTTCGCCAGCTCTTCAGCAACTGCACTGACAGCATCAACCACCGCCTGCCTGGTTGATGTATCAAGCCGCTGCCTGATGCCGTCGAACCCCTGTTCTTGCTTTCGCAAGAAAGCACAGGGGTTTTCCAAGTCAACACCAAACGAATCCTCCACTCGCACCTGCGGTAACGCGAGTGCAGACGCACCATCCTGCTCCTGTTGCGTCTGGTTGTCACCGTCGGTTTTATCGCACGTCAATCCCCAGCTGCCAGCGACTGCCAACCTCTCGGCCCGCAGTGTCCTTCGCAGCGTCTGTGCGCCACTGATGTCGACACCTAATTTTGCCGCCACTTCCTGATTAAATCTTTCGCCGCCTATCGGCACCTGCTTAATGAAACTGATTTCCCCCGCCCGACCAAACACCACAGTAGTAAATCGGCTGCCCACATCCACAAAAACAGTTGTCTGCTCCTTATCCTCCTGCCGCTGCAATAATCGCTCAAAACCCCTGAACAGCGCACACGGAATCGCATCTACTGCGACAGATCTAAGGCCGGCTTCGGTGAGCATATCGATGTGGTCTTTTACCGTCTCGCTATCTACAGCCAGAAGTATCAACTCGCTCCTGATTTCATCAGCATGTCGAACATCACCGGCAACAATATAGTTGACTATGTCTTTGTCAGGGTCCAGCCCGAATCGGGGCTGCATCTCTTTTTTAACAGCCTGCTCAATTCTCTCGGTGTCGGTCCGACCTAATCGCAGATTCGATATCCTCAAACTGTCATTCGACAAACAGGAAACGACATTTCTGCCGCGAAAGCCGCCGTCTGCCAGCATCCGCTTGACCGCGGAAACCACAAAGCTCCTTTTTGCCTCTTTGTCTCCCCCGTTCTTGCTTTCGCAAGAAAGCACGGGGGGGTCGATGTCGGTTTTAGCTGCCGCGACGACACTCCTATAGCCGCCACTAACCGCTAACTGTATCATCTTGACAGAGCTATGGCCTATATCCAACCCAATCGGACACACACCACGAGTTTTGAAATTCCAATCTATCATTGACTGCTTCAAATATCAGTTCGTAATCGAGATAAAGCCCGTAACGGGTTCCACTGCAATCGTGATTGTTGCTTCGCCCGCCTGGAGTGTAATAACACCGCTGTTGAGTGGGCCATTGCTGCCGTTATAAGGACTTCCGAGATAATCAAATTTAACCGTGCTGGTCGAATCAAAATCCGCGTTCACGATATCAACTTTATCCAAGCCCTCGCCTGACAAATCCACAACGTAATTGAAACCCTTTTTCACAGGATGTGCTATTACGGTGCCGTCTGGATTTTCTATCCAATAACTTTCCTGCGAGCTGTCAAAGACCACTGAGAAATCCTGTGCTCTGGTAATCGCCATACTTTTGGCGTACTCAAGGTCCGCCGCTATCATATTCGCCGCCGAGCGAAGCTGCACACCCGCGGCTGAACTGGCTATCGGAATCGCTACTATCGCGACTATGGCCAGAATCACCAACACAATCAAAATCTCTGTCACACTAAAACCACGACTGTAATTTTTAGCTCTCAGTTCACATTCGCACCTGCGGTTCTTACACAGCAGTCTATGAACCATTAGTCCTGGACTATGAGCCGGCATTTTCCCCGTCCTTTTGCCCAACAAAATCAGCATCTTGGCCCCCCTTCTTGCTTTCGCCTGCTGCCTCGTCTTGCCCCCTTGCTTCCTTCGGAAGAAGGAAAGGGGGCAGAGGCAAGCAAGAAAGCACGGGGGGCGATTTCCTTTCTTTCTTTTTCGGCCTATTAAAGGGGTCTCTTTATGAGCCCGGCCCCTTTGTCTTCTTGTCGAAGACAAGCAAAGGGGCGTCCTCTAACATTTAAGTGCCTATACACGTGCCAAAATGCGCTGGGCTGGCTTGAGGGTTCTATACCCTTCAACCGGCCTAAGACGGCATAATTGCCAATTTTCTGCCACTTAACGGTTAAAGCCGACAAGATCGATACAACTGTCAACACAATACAAGAGCAAATCCCGGATTATCGGGACGACAGGAAGCAACCAAAAGAGACAATTGGCGTGAGAACTTACTTGTGATTTTTATTTTTGCTGACCAAAAAGGCCGATAAACCTGCTCGCTTTCGGCCCGCCGATAAAACTTTTACGCAGCCTTTATTATCTTTCAATCCCTTTGAAAAACGCCCCTGCTGCCGGGCTCCACCTTTGCGCTGTGCCCGGCTCAGGCCAGATTTCAATCGCCGCCTTATTCGGCCAAACTGTAATAGTTACACTGCCTGCCGAGATGCTTAGATTGCTGTTGACGAACAATGCACCGAGTATAGCTACGGTCGTGGAACTGTCGCTGACGGACATAGTACTTACCTGGGCTAAGCCGTTAATTGTAAGCTGGCAGGACTGTTCTATCGTTAAGTTCCCACTGACACCGTTGACTACAAGTGCGGGGAAGTTTTTGACGGGAGTAATAGTAATAATGGTAGGATTGTTTGGGTCTTCTTTTATGGTAAGATTGCCGTTTACGATAAGTGTGCCGTTTATTGATATGTTTCCACTTAGTTCAAGGCTACCGTCACGAGTGAAAACGCCCGCAGGGTTGTCGCCGCCGAGGACTGGCCAGGAAATATTGTTGTAGTCAGCCAGATCAAGAGTTTCAGGTGTATAGCTGGTAGAGTCAATATAATAGCCGGAGTCGAAATCGCCAACGCTGATATTGGGCCAGTTGACATCCGCCTGGTCAACCGGATAGAGCTGGCCTGTGGCGACGCCTGAGAGGCTGTTCGCGAAGACATCCCCGTTTATCGTGCCGTTATTCGTTAAATTGCCATTGCTATAAACATCGCCATTAATCACAGTGTTACTGTCGATTGTCATACTGGCGTTGACCCAACAGGCAATAGCCGGGTCAAGCCGAAGCTCCGCCTGCAAACTGCTGCGGCCGACTTGTTCGCCGCCTTTTTCTCTGTACGCAGTGCTTGTTATCCGGTAATTGAACTCTCCAAGCTTAGCAACATTGACATCATAGTAATCGTCACTTCCCGCGACTAACTGCTGACCTGTTGCACCAGTCCAGTATTCCGAAGCGACATCCTGGGGATTAAGAATGAGCCCCTTTGCGTGCTCCAGTGCCGATTCAGCTAAATAATCCATCTGGGTTTTGAGTATCATATTCTCTCCGCAGGCGAGTTCAACATCGCTACGTGACAAAAACCCCATAGACAGCACTGTTATCGCCATAATGACAATCAAAACAACTATCAGTGCCATCCCACGTCTTCTGGTTTTATTCCTTTTACCCGGCATATCTAATCTCGATGACCACTGCCCTAACCTTCATCGTCATCCGCGGAAAAGAGCTCTCCGCTTCCATCCAGCAGGTGTCCGGCCCAGGCTCGAAGTGTAGTTTCTATTTGATAACTGTGCGTAACACCACTTTCTTCCAGGTCAAAGAAAATACTAACAGACCTGCTCTGTGGCGGCGAAACATCAGTAACAAATTGAACATTACTACATTCGGGGATTAAGGTCGTGTACTCTTCACTAAAACCTGAGGAAAGCAAGGCCTGTATGATGGTCCCAAGGACGGAGTACGCTGGATTGGATTCGTCTAAAAATTCTATAAACTGCAGGCAATCACCGCCGGGACCTTTACTGACATAAACAACTTCATCGGTATTGATTTGTCCATCCCCATTATCATCTGCCCGCCAGACGCCTAATCCCTCACTGGTTTCATCGAAGACAAGCCTGCAGTGTCTTATCAGCTCCGAGATTCTAAGCGTCGCATAACGAACCTGTGCCTGCTTCCAAGTTGTATCATCAGCGGCGTCATTTGCAGCCCCAAGCGCATAAGCCAGCGTGGCTACCGCGCCAAGAATGATGCCCGTAACAATCAGCGCCATTAGCAGCTCAGCTAACGTAAAACCGCTCTCGTATTTCGTATTTCGCATCTCGTATCTCGTAGTTTTATTTAGTTATAAGCCGACTTATAGCCGCCATTAGCCTGCCGTCATAATACACTCGGACTGTCGTTAGAATAAATTTGGGCTGTGCCCAGGGGTTCTCCTGCGGGACATAAACATACTGACAGCTTACATCTCTGCTGAACTTTGCATAATTTGAGCTGGTAAATACCGCGCCGGCAGCGTCCTTTACCTGTCCCTGCGGCTCAGTGTAACCGTTGAAGTTATCTACTATCTGCTCAAACGGCGTGCTTATAATCTGCTCCGTCAAATCAGCTGCTAACTTGGCCGCCAGTGTTCTGCGCATACCTTCTGCTCGCACCGCCACGCCACTTGCAAACGGCAGCAGCACTCCGGCGGCTGCAAAAGCCAGCATAGCAGTCGCAATCATCGCCTCTGCTAAGCTAAATGCCGCTTCACTTTTACAGCTACACCTTCTCATAGACAGCTTATGGCAAAAAACCACTCATTCATCTTGTTATAAACCCGCATGGGCAGTAATCACTATGTGGAAGCTCCCCTCCATGATAAGCACGGCACAAATCAAGAGCAGTACGCATTGTTTCGAGCCTGTCAATCAAGCTGCAAACCATTCTATCACTGCTCGCCCGCGTAAACACGGGGCCCACACTCCCGGCAACCATCCCCAATATGATCGCTATGATTAAAATCTGTACAAATGACGGAGTGGTCTTTTCCTGCATGAAAGCCTCGCCTCCAACTTAAAAAAGCTGACCAGCTCTCGACTCCCTGCCCAAGGCTGGTCAGCCCTTCTTGCATCTTACTGCAACTAAACTATGGATACATACGCTTCTAACAGGCGTATCGCCGGACAAACATCTCCGGCCCACAATACACTACAGTTGCTACCAACCGGCGTGTGCTGCGTCGGCGTCATCGTCAGCGTTGATGGCACCGGTGGTTGCATCGTATTCCCAGCCACCGGCGTTATCGCCTGCAGTTCCACTATTATCGAGCGTGCTGAGGTTATTGAATGGATTGACCGGCATCTGCTGGAGATATGGGCCAAGTGGATAAGTAGCATCGCGAAGTTTGCTGCCACTGGTGGCTCCAGCAATATCGCTGGTCTCAGTCATCTGAGCCACAAATCCGACAAAAGTGGGCGCGTTGTCATTGTGCTGAATCTTGTACAGCTCAATCCGTGAGCGCATCGCCTGAAGGTTGGACCTGAGACTGCTCTCTTTGGCCTGGGTGCTGGCATCGCTAAACTGCGGTATGACAATAGCCGCAAGAATACCCAGAATAATCACCACAATCAGAATCTCAACTAATGTAAAACCACTTCTTGCCTTCATCTTCTATTCCTTTCCACTAAAATTATACATTTTTTATGCCACAGCTATTTTTCAACTCGACATATCGTCCTAATCAGGGCCCAACTTAACCATGCCTTGATTTTCCTCTAAAACAGTCCAATAATTAATACGCAACAGGCGATAAAGCCCCAAACCTGTACGTCCGGAAAAACGATAGTCTCATCCCGCTGCACCTGTAAACAGGGTTAATAAAAATATAGAAAATAAGCACTCTCCTACCAAATTCCAAGCTGATGAAGCAGCCGCCAAAGAATTGAAACCCAGGCCCGGCGCCGAACATCCCCCGCTGCTTCGTTTTGCGAAGCAAAACGGCGGGGGCCAACCCCCTATAATACTATGTAGCCCGGTGTTTTATCTATGCATATCCTTCTTCGCATATCGCCAATGTGAAAAAGTTCTATCCACATATAATCTATCCCCTCAAGCGCCGATTCAATCTTATCGGCCCACTCAATCAGAACCACCGACTCCGGATAGCAAAAATCATCAAAGCCGATCATCTCGAACTCAGCCACGGAATTCAGCCGGTATGCGTCTATATGGTAGATGTCCACACGCCCCGCATATTCGTTGACTATAACAAACGTAGGACTATTTACCTTTCTGGCGGAATCCTGCGCCCCCGCACCGGCGGCAACACCTTTAATAAAATGTGTCTTACCACTGCCGAGTGCGCCGCAGACTGCAATCACCTCACCCCCTCTTAATTGCCGGCCTATTCTGCGGCCAAGTTCAATCGTTTCCTCCGCCGATTTCGATATAATATCCAAATCCATAACCAAATAGTAAATTACCTAAGGTGGTCATATCCTTTAGGCTGCAAATTGTCAAGGCGACCATCCGCCCTTTTTATGCGCATCTTTCGCGTCTCGGTAATTGTGCCGATTCGCGTAATTGCTACAGACTCGTCCCATCGCTTCAATAATCTGCGGCACTGCCTTTGCGACAGTGTAAAAAGCAACTCGAAGTCTTCGCCATCGTTTAGCGCGGAACTCAGGGGGTCTTTACTCTTTCGCGCCTCATCCGATATCGGAATCTGCTCTGCCTCTATAACAGCTCCAACACCGCTGGCCCGGCAGATACGATTCAAATCACTGCTGAGACCGTCGCTTATGTCAATCATCGCATTTACTGCCGACTGTTGAGCGATCTTCAGAGCCTCTTTGACCCTCGGCTCAAACTTCAGGTGCCTTCCCCAACGTGCACCGCCCAACGAGCCTGTCACGCAGACAGCGTCACCTGCTTTCGCGCCGCAGCGCCTCACTGGCTTATTGCCAAGTGCTTTACTCAGCATCGCCACACTTATCGCAAACCGCTCTTTGGCCCGCCAGCTTGTAATATCACCTCCCACAAGACTACATCCGAATCTATCGCCGGCCAAAGTAATCCCTGAATGAAGCTGCCTTAGCTGTCCTTTGCCAAACCCTTTCGGCAATGCTGCAGCTACAACCGCAGCAACAGGTACCGTGGCCATCGCCGCACAATCACTAAGGCTGACCGCCATAGCCTTATACCCCACCTGCTTCAAAGTGGCTTTTCTCAAATCAAAATGCACGCCGTCAAGCAGCATATCCGTGGTAATAAGAACCGATATGCCGGCGGCCAGCCGAATCTCGGCCATATCGTCGCCGATGCCGATAGGAAACTTTGACGCAGATAACTTACTATGCTTGGCAAACCATTCGGTTATTTCATCTTCACCGTCACTCATCGCTGCGCTAACTGCCTCTGCCAATATTCGATTTGCTCTTTTGCCTGCCTAGGCCCTGCTGCACCTTCGGTAATATATTTGCTGACAATACCAGCAGCACCAAGACTCTCGTACACATCCTCATCCACCAATGACGAATACTTCCTGAACTCATCCAAACCAAGCTCAGATAATTTTCTGTTCGACTTTTCGCAGTGAACAACCAACGAGCCAACAATACCGTGCGCTTCGCGAAACGCCATACCCTTTCCAACCAGATACTCTGCCAAAGCCGTGGCGTCCATAAAACCCTCTTCCAAACCAGCTGAAATCCTCCCGGTATTAAACTTTGTATGTGAGACAACCGCACAAGCCATATCCAGTGAAGACCCCGCTGTATCACCGGCGGCAAAAATGTGAATCTTATCCTCCTGCAAATCGCGATTATAACCCGTAGGCTGCGCCTTCAGGAGTGTCAGCATAGCAACCAGCGAACCAAAAACCGCACCAGCCTTTGCACGGATAAGCTCCAGGACGTCCGGATTTCGCTTCTGCGGCATCATACTCGATGAAGTGCAGAAACTGTCATCAAGCGACACCAGGCCAAACTCACTGGACGAGTATATTATCCAATCCTCAGCCAGCTGCGACAGGTGCGTTGCAATAAGCGCACAATCGAAAATAAATTCGGCACAAAAATCCCTGTCGCTTACCGCATCGATGCTGCTATAGCTGATATCAGAAAAACCCAGCTGCGAAGCTGTATTCTTCCTGTCCAGCGGCAGCGTCGAGCCGGCCAGCGCGCCACTGCCAAGCGGCGAAATATTACCCAATCGGCGGCAGTTGCCGAGGCGAATAAGGTCACGCTCAAACCGCTCTACAAAACTCAGCAAATACGAAGCAACAACGACCGGCTGAGCACGCTGCAGATGCGTATAACCCGGCATCACCGCTTCGATATATTTGCCCGCTGATTTGACAAATGCCTTTTGAAGCAGTGTTATCTTGGCCTGCAGAATCTCTATCTCGTCCCGCATCCACAGCCGAAGGTCCGTTGCCACCTGGTCGTTGCGACTCCTGCCGGTATGAAGTTTTTTGCCTGCCTCACCAATTTTCTTTATCAACGCCGATTCGATAGCCATGTGAATATCTTCGAGGCCCTTATCAAACTTGAACCGGCCCTCGGTGATTTCACGCTCGATCTCAAGCAGGCCCTCCTTAATTTGTTTGAACTCAGCTTTTGTGATTAGCTTCTGGTCAGCTAACATCTGCGAATGAGCGATTGACCCTGCTATGTCGTATTTGTAAAGGCGCTTATCGTAGGACAGTGACTGTACAAAATCCGTCATCAACTCGCTGCGCTGACCGCTGAGCCGCTTTTCCCAGCTTTCTTTCTGATTGGCCATCTTATCCGCTCCAAAATTTGACTTCGGATCGATAATTTGTTCTGCTTTTCATCGACACTTCCGGTTATTTTTCTTCCATATACGGATAACGGAAATTTGTCGACGGCAGGAAGGTTTCCTTTATAGCACGTGGCGAAACCCATCGCTCAAGGTTAAGCCAGCTACCGGCTTTATCGTTCGTGCCTGACGCCCTTGTACCACCAAACGGCTGTTGC
>SDBU01002737.1_pt1 | contig 23065 bp, 20 predicted proteins | sample 2277071 | NCBI WGS metagenome assembly SDBU01 (sample SAMN10397929, study PRJNA504765) | marine sediment metagenome | isolation source: marine sediment core GS08_GC12, 126 cmbsf | place: Arctic Ocean: Gakkel Ridge, Loki's castle | collected 2008 | reverse complement strand
AATTGTTTTTCATATCGGTTAGTATTCGTTTCATCTTCGCTCGTTTCTTGCCAGTGTTGAGGAAACCTTTCTTCTATTTCACTGGGAAGCAGTCCACTGAAAAGAGCATTCCGAGAATATAACGTCGCACTGGGTAATATCGTATAATAATAATCCCGGTTAATATAAAAGTATGGGTCTAGTAACGGCTCAATTGCAAGCCACTGGTCTAAACGCAGGCAATCCAATACGATAAAATATACCTGTGTGCCTTGCTGTAGTATAGGAATTACAACCTTTTCCATGACATCCACGGAAAGCATTGGAGAATCCTCACCCCGGAGCCATCGCGGATAATAGCGCTCAACGTATTCTCCAAATAGCGCATTGCTATCCTGTTTTTGCTCAAGATGTGTTTCTTCTAGGTCAGTTTTTGAGAGTTTATCGAATTCGATATCCCATTCTGTAAGCTTTACATAGATGTCAATCCATTCCCGCCAATCAGGGTCTGATTGTTTTTGAGCGCGAATCGCGCTAAAATCTGTAATGTAGCTCTGCGGCAATCGACCCTCAATAATTTTCACCTGGTCCAATACACGCTTCAGAGTTGATACAATCTGCCCTCCGTTTAGAGGTTTCACTAAGAAATCATCTACTTTTCTACCAAGCACCTCATCAACAAATTTCTCATCACTCATTTGAGTGACCATAATAACAGGCAATGTAGGTTCTATATCCCGGATAAATTCCAGAGTTGTCATACCATCCTGGCCTGGCATTACTTGGTCTAAGAGGATTGCATCATATTGTTCCTCTTGGAGCAATTGTAGGGCATCTTTACCATTTGAGGATGGCGTCACTTCATATCCATTATCATGTAAATACATGATATGAAGAGATAATAATTCAATCTCATCATCAATCCATAATACTTTTCTTGTATTGCTCTGCGACATAAATTTCACCACACTTTACTGGAAATTTAATCTGTATTTACTTTCATTGCTCACGCAATGGCTTGGCCATTTTTTCCACGGGTAGTCTAATTTCAAAGGTTGTTCCCTCGGAACTGGTATCTACTAATCGGATATGTCCATCGTGATACTCTTCGATGATACGTCTTACTATCGTTAGCCCCAATCCCCAACCGTGCTTTTTGGTTGTATAACCTGGGGCAAATATTTTCTTCCGTTCTTTTTTGGGAATACCTTTACCATTATCTTGATATGTGATGACAACCTGATTTTTCTTAGGGTCGAAATTTGTATAAATTTCAATAAGGCCATGTTCCTTGTCCAAAGCATCTAGGGAATTGCGTATCAAATTTTCAAATATCCATTGTAGTAAATCTTCATTGGCCAGGACTTTCGGTACTTTTTCCAACAGCGCGCGGAGTTCTACCTGTTTGGGTATGCGTCTTTGGAAATAGAACGTAACCTCATAAATAATGTTGGTAATATCAATGAGGCTGCGCTTCGGCGCGGTTCCGATTGTGCCAAAACGCGACGTAATTTTGCGCAAACGCTCTATATCATCGTGCATCTTATCATGAATTTGTGTTATCCCTTCATCCTCTTCCGGGCTATTGCGCGCCGCGAGCATCTCTACACCAACCATTAATGATGAGATAGGCGTGCCCAGTTGATGGGCTGTTTCGCGTGCTAAGCCCCCCCAAATTGCGGATTGTTCATTTTCTTTGCTACGGCGATAGGCGAATATACCGATTGCGAGAAAAATGGTGATAGAAGCTATCTGAATATATGGCATCAACATCAGCCCATAATGCGCTGCAACATCATAGTAAAAATGTCCTTTGCGGAATTGAGGGTTGATTTGGATAGGCACAACTCTATCATAGGCTTCGGCTTCCCGTATTAAATCATGCGCTTGCTTTATCTGTTGAGCATTGGCGGCGTCCACAGTAATATAGTCACCCCAAATCCGCCACGCTATAGGATTTTTATCCAAATCGGCAATGACAAACGGCAACATCCCGATTTTATCCACATCAGCATCACCATGATAGAAATATCCGATGAGCATTCGGTCTTCGCCAAATTCCATCGGAATATCATGCGATTTTTTCTTCATGCGCGTCAGAACCGCCTCCAACTTTTGCCCTTCCATCTTTGTTAGTGTAATGGGGGGTTCGCTATCGATTTTCGTTTCGATACTGTTATCAATACCACGAACTCTAATTATCTTTTGTTCATCTGTAATAATGAATGATAAACGACTGTTTTCCAATAAAATATTAAAATCCTTTTCCAAGCGCATTCCAAGTTGTACATTTTTAATCGACGGTATCACAGCGGCTAAATCCGCTAAAGACGGAACCTGATTGCGTTGTGCCTCATCCAATCGCTGAACAATCCGAGTCGTATAGTAGACGAAAGCCAACAGTAAGATAAGAATGCCAACGATAAAATATGTAACCCAAAAATTCGCGGTTCTATATCTTAGTTGAGTGGGAGTTCTATGAAATAGCATTACTGCATATTCCCCAAATTGACTTTAAGATTTAACACTATTATATCATATATCTGTCCGAAAGTCAAATCTTGGGAAGTAAAAATTCAAATCCCACTTGACAGCATGCCATTTCCTATGTTATCATCACAAATATCTTGCGCCGAGGAAGTTGCCACATTGTACGCTTCGCTGGTGCAGAGGAATCGGCGCATATAACAGCTACAAGCTGCCGCCTTTAGGCGTACAGTAGTTGACTATAGCTAATCAGTTGTTGTTTTAACGATACTGGTTATGAATTTGTTACATCTTCTCTTATGTTGTGATAAAATCTCAGGTAGTCTTCCTTACCTGTGTTGATGTCAAGTTAGGAGATATTGTCAATCACCCCCACTGAATCATAGATTCAGAAGGGGCTTGTCTGAAAAAACACCGCGCGAATAAGACAAGCCCGGTTGACCAGTTCAAGGTATTAACTACCTACCTTATCAGCGAATATATAGGTACTTAGGGGTGCTTCACCAGCCTCGAACTCTACGGTATATGGTTAAAAGGACTTTTGGGGTATGGGACAGTGCTGTATACACAAAACCGCTGAATAAGTTGAACGAGGTGAGCATTACTTGCATTGACGTAAGTTGATGCAATGAGCGGTTCGGGGGAACCATCCTAACGGTAAATCCCCCACCACTACTAACTAAAGGAGATGGCATTCCTCCCCAACTGATTGAAACAATAAGTCTGGGTATCCTGCCACAAAAAAAGATGAATATCACGGTGAAATTTTTTGCGGTATGCCATGAGATGTTTGGTCGTCGTGAAGAACAGATGGAATTGCCAGATGGCGCTATCGTCATGGATATACTAAAACGCCTTTCGCTGGAGAAATCCGAATTCTCGGAATATTATGATGTGATGCAAATATCAGTAAATTGGGAATATGCAAACGCCAATACACCATTAAAAGATGGCGATGAAGTCGCGCTGATTCCACCTGTCACAGGAGGATAATCATGTTTAAAATTGTTGAACAGGAAATTTCCGCTCAAGATGTTATTGAGGCTGTTAGAACACCTGAAGCAGGTGCAGTAGTTACCTTCCTTGGAACGGTCAGAAACAACTCTCAAGGCAAAATGGTAAGTCACCTCGAATTCGAAGCCTATCCGCCGATGGCGGAAAAAAAGATGAAGGAGATTGCGGATGAAATTTACCGAAAATGGGGTTGTGATAAAGTAGCGATACTCCATCGAGTTGGCCGCCTTGAAATTGGAGAGACCATTGTTGCCATTGCGGTCGCATCACCGCATCGTAAAGCAGCTTTTGAGGCTTGTGAATATGTTATTGATAGGCTGAAACAGATTGTGCCTATTTGGAAGCGCGAGGTATGGCAAGATGGGGAACAGGAATGGGTGAAACCGTAGTTTGAAACTTAATGCATATCCCTCTTGCCCTTTAACCCTTTTGCCCCCTTGCCCCTTTACATCAACTTCTGTTCTTTCAAACTGATAAATCTGCCATCGCCAATGATAATATGGTCGATGACAGGGATTTCAAGGCATTTCCCTGCCTCAAGCATTTGTTTAGTAGCGCGGATGTCATCGGAACTGGGAGTTGGGTCACCCGATGGATGGTTGTGGACGAGGATAATGGATGCCGCCATTTCCTGCACAGCAAAATGAAAGATTTCACGAGGATGGATGATGCTGGCATTTAGACTGCCCTCAAAAATGCACTTTTGCTTGATAACGTTATTCTTGGTATCAAGGCAAAGCACATGTAGTGTTTCTTTCGACAAATCACGCATGCTGGGCATCATCAAGTGGGAGACATCTTCAGAAGACTGAATCTGAGTTTTCTCATCGGTAAATTGCGCCAAACGGCGCCCTAATTCAAACGCGGCAAGAATCTGCGCTGCTTTACTCGGCCCCAAGCCTTTAATGTCCTTCGATAGTTGAACCTCATTTTCCATTGACATGCGTTTGAGATTATTATCATATTTTCGCAGTAGCCGCTCGGCAAGTTGCACCGCCGTTTCTTGTGGATTTCCGGTACGAATCAAAATAGCCAGTAATTCAGATGTCTTTAGCGCCTGAACACCGTACTTATACAGCCGCTCTCGAGGACGCTCATCTTCAGGTAAATCTTTAATACGGAGTCTATATGTTGCCTCTTCCATGAATAACGTACTCCTTCAGGAAATTATTATTGAAAAAAACACCATTTTTGATTTACTGATTATAGGCTATCTTATCACGATAGTCAATGAATTTTTTTGACCTACCCACAGTTTTTTGTGACATTAGTTTTTGTGGAAAGACGAGGAGGATTTTTAATGCGAATTTCATTATCTGTAAGAGTAGCCGAAGCGCCTGGGTCGAAGGAGAAAACATTGATGTCTTTCGATGAATTAGCGCACTTGGCAAAGCAAATCGGCTATCATGCTCTCTGCATGCGTGCTTCGCAGGCGGGTGTACATACTGACCCGCAAATTTTAGCTGAGATGCGAAAAACAATAGACGATTTGGGAATAGCAATTTCAATGGTCACAGGTGATTTCCCTATACCAATGAATAACGAGGATGGTCCATTAGCTTTACGAAATATCGAACCGTACTTGGATTTAGCAGAACAATTCGGTGCGTCGTTGATACGGATTGCGATGAAAAAACAGGAGGATATTCAGTGGGCTCAACGCGCAGCCGACCAAGCACGCGAGCGTGACATCCGTCTAGCTCATCAATCACATACGCGCAGTTTGTTTGAGACAGTTGATGGGTCATTGGAAGTGCTCAAGCAAATCAATCGTGAAAACTTCGGGATTATCTACGAACCTCAGAATCTCGATTTATGCGGCCAGGATTATAGTCCTGAAACAATTAAACGCTTTGAACCGTATCTCTTCAATGTTTATATTCAGAATCACATTCTCCGACCCAACGGACGTTCTGTGATAAATACGTGGATTCGGAGAGATGTCCGTTTTGACCCAATCCGGTTGCAAGACAAGGGAGGAATCGATTTTGAATTGGTTTTTGAAGGTTTGACGGCGGTGGGATATGATGGTTACGTGACGGTACATCAAGCCTTCAGCAACATCATGAAACCCGAAGAAGCCGCACAGCAAAGCTATGACTATTTGACGAAAATTGCACATTTTTCCTGAAACATCCTTGAGGTGAAATTCAGGATGGTCGTTCCAGAACTAGGCTCCCGGCTTTCGGTTGTAGTTAGTCATTCGCACCCAACCATATACTTCCATCCTGATTTGGCGTCTATACTCCGCATGTAACGAAGCACTAGAGTTCGGGTTTGAATCCCCGAATTCTGCTCGCGGAGTTTATCCCGATTTATCAGGGCTTCCGTATTTTTTCCTCTCTTTTTAACCGCAAAGGCGCAGAGGAGGCGCGGAGAGCGCAGAGATTGTTTATCTTTGTTGACAGTCCGAACCAAAAGCGAACGTTCAACAAGTCCAAATAAAATCTCTTTATTTTTTTTCTCGGCGTAATCTCGGCGTTCTTTGCGTCTCTGAACTACCGTCTGCTTCACGGGGCTTCGCCTCCATTCGCCGATTCACTGCGTTCATCGCGGTTTGACTTTTCTGCAGAAGTATAGGATTTTGAAAAGTGCGGAAAACAGGCTAACTGTAAAGAATGGTAAGTTTGTTGAAGCACTGCGGACGGTAAGTCATCAGAATTGTACAGTGGCACTTTTATGTTAGAGTATGAGCAGGAACTTAGGAGGACAAAGTTATCTTGACTTTGGTAGATAAAAAAACGATCCAATTGTAGCCTGATTAGTTTGCTTCGCTACACTCGCAACTCCTCGTGATTGCTTCGCTTTGCTCGCAACGACGCCTGCTTCGGCTTTCTAAGTTGGCAGATTCGCAGTCAACCGCTAGAAACCAAGATAGAATCTTAGGCTCCTATTTACCCAAGTCAAATTATTTTCAAAAATAAAAGGAGTATACTCATGTATTTCAAACAGAAGCGCCTGAATATCGCATTTCATTGCGCATTTGCAGTGTTGTTGGTATTGACAAATATCGTTGCGTCAGAGGTAACAGCACAAGATACAGTAGATGATGCCACATTGGAAACCGCTTCCTATCAGGATTTACAAGCGGGTGATTTTATGAGAACGTGGCTCATTTTAGGACCCATTCCTGTCTCAGATAGCGATACAAAACCAGATGAAGACACACAACAGAAAGTGTTTGCCATCGATCTTCCCGTTGAGGCAAGAAACCACCCTGTGACAGGTTCAACCCACCAGATTAAGGATAACGAATATACGTGGCAACTCGTTCAGTCGGAAAGCAACATCGTTGACCTTATTGAAGTCTATGGTCAGAAGGATTTTGTTATTGCCTATGCTTGGGCAGAGATTAATATGCCAAAATCGACGACCGCGTTACTCGGTATTGGTAGTGATGACGGTGTAAAAGTCTGGCTCAACGGCGAACTTGTCCATGAAAACTGGATTGGTCGTCCAGCGAAAGAGGATGATGACATTGTTCCTGTAACCTTTCAGAAGGGAAAAAATCAACTACTTCTTAAGGTTCAAAATATGGCACAAGGCTGGGGATTTACTTGTCGTAAACTTGGTGCAGAATCACTGACAGAAAAACTAATTGATGCGGCAGGACTAGGCAATCTGGATGACCTAGAAATGCTTTTGTCGCATGGGGCAGATGTTAATGCAACCAGGTATGGTGTGACCGCGCTTCATTCCGCAAAGATACGTGGACGTGAGGACGTCGTCCAGTTCCTTCTGGAAAAGGGAGCAGATTCAAATATTGAGATGCCCCCCAAAGAAGCAATCGTGGACGCAGTGTTTAATGAGGTTATCAAGGGTGACTCGTCGGGTGCAGCAGTCCTCATTGCTCAAAACGGCGAAATCCTCTATGAGAAGGGTTTTGGCTTCGCAAACCTTGAACATCATGTTCCTGTTACGCCGGACACGAAGTTCCGCATCGGTTCGATAACGAAGCAGTTTACGGCAACTGCAATTCTGAAATTACAGGAAGAGGGCAAACTCAGTGTGGACGATAAGCTCTCGAAATTTATTCCGGATTATCCACGCGGTGATGAGGTTACTATCCATCATCTCCTGACTCATATTTCAGGAATCCACAGTTTTACCAGTAAGCCTGATTTCTTTGAAACGGTCACAGTGGAAGTAAAAAAGCCAGAGGACTTAATTGAGACGTTCAAAGACGACAAATTCGATTTCGACCCTGGTGAAAAATGGGTTTACAACAATTCTGGATTTTTCCTGCTTGGTTACATCGTTGAGAAGGTATCAGGTGAATCGTTTGCTGATTATCTGAAGAACTATCTCTTTGAACCGCTCAGCATGGAAAATACTGGCATTCATCATTGGAAATCCATTCTCGAACATGAGGCGACTGGATATTCCTATGAAAACGGTAAATTTCATAAAGCTCTCAATTGGGATATGTCTCGTGCAGGCGGTGCAGGTGCGCTCTATTCGACTGTTGGCGACCTCTATCTTTGGAATGAGGCTGTCTTTAACGGAAAAGTGTTGAGCGAATCAAGTCTGGCATCTGCATTTACCCCAGTAACACTCAATGACGGTAGCAAAGCTAATGCCATGGGTGGCGAATACGGTTATGGCTGGATGTTTAAGGAGAAACGTGGATTGAAAGCAATTGAGCACGGTGGCGGTCTGAACGGGTGGGCAGCCTATCTGACACGTTATCCTAAATATAATTTCACGGTAACCGTACTGTCAAACTGCCTTCCACCTCCTCATGGTGCTCCATCAGAAATAGCTAACGACATCGCAGAGTTCTATCTGTGGGAAAAAATGGAGAAAAGCGAGTCTTTCGCGTTGGACACAACAGTAGACTCCAGCATTTACGATGACTATGTCGGACGGTATGCTTATCCACAGAGTATAATCCTCACCGTGACGAGAGAAGGAGGTCGCCTGTTCGGTCAACTGTCTGGACAACCGAAATTTGAGCTCTTCCCAAAATCGGAGACAGAATTTTTCCTAAAAGTGGTTGATGCTCAGATTATCTTCGTAAAGAACGAGGACGGCGAAGTTACCCACGTCATCCATCATCAGGGAGGACGTGAAATTGAGGCTCCGAGGCTCAAAGATGAACCTCCAGCCGAAGTCGACCCTGCCGTCTATGATGCGTATGTCGGAGAATACGACTATGGAATTGGTGGAATTCTTACCGTGATGAAGGAAGATAATCGGCTGTTCGCACAGATGACCGGTCAACCTAAGTTCGAGATTTTCCCCAAGTCGGAGACGGAGTTCTTCTGGAAGATTGTGAACGCTCAGGTTGAGTTCGTGAAGAATGACGAAGGCAAAGTCATCAAAGCTATCCACCATCAAGATGGTATGGAAATCGAAGCATCTAAAATCAAGTAGTATACCGATTATGTTTCTAAATCCCTCCTTATGTTAGAGAGTATGAGGAGGGATTTAGAAGGACAAAGTTAATTTTCAAAACCTATTCGCGAAAAATCTAGTCAAGCTTGCTTTGACGAGTTTAAACTTGAGGAGTGAGCATCCCTTCGACAGGCTCAGGACAGCGCCTCAGACCGAAGTAGGCACCGTTGCGAGCAAAGCGAAGCAATCACGAGTGAAGCGAAGTGAGCCCTCGAAAGCCTCGGGAGGGGCTCTGAACGGTTCTGCTTCGTCGAGATCTTTCACTTTGTTCAGGCCTGCGCTCGAACGAAGTGAAGCGACAAGCCTGAGGATGCCTTCTCCTCCCACTCCAGATTAATTTCGAATAATTGGTGAACCCATCAATCCAATATTGACAGAGCAATAGAAAATGCGGGAGAATAATTATGCACCTCAAGCAGAAACTGTCGTACATTGTAATTATTAGCGTAATCCTAATTGGTGGTTGTATTCAAAATGATACAATCTTAGAACAAGAAGATGCGGTTTTACGGGGAAAGGTGACTATCGGGCCATTATGTCCTGTTGAGCCTTGTGAGCTACCACCTGAACAAATAGCTAGAATTTACGAAGCAAGAAAAGTTATTATCTATGAACAAGATGCAGAAATTAAGATTACTGAAATGAATCTTAATCAAAACGGGGAATATTCTCTCTCTTTAAAACCAGGTAACTATATTGTCGATATTACTGATGCTGAAGGGAATGAACTACCTTTGGATTTATCCAAGAGGTCTCAATTAGGAAATGCTATTCCAAAGGAAGTTGAACTCAAGGCTGGTGATAAAGTCATAGTAGATTTTGATATTGACACAGGAATAAGGTCAATCACCCCTCCTAATCTTTCAGATCAGGAGGGGCTTGTGGGGCGACCTGCAGGAGTAATTGGTTGATTAGCCTAAGTCTTGAAACAAAGACTACGTTGGTTTGGGGGCGCGGTGCTATACGACGCATGGCGTCGTAAGCCTTCCGCGCAGTTCATGACACCTACAGATGCTCCTCAAGTCCGTAGCAACTGTCGTTAATAGTTAAAAGACCGGAAACGGTCGGTGCTATTAGCTTAAAAAGCCTTACCAACATTGGCGATGAGGATTAACCCTCTCACAAGGAGGAGAGTAAACTTTATGTTAGTTTATGTCCAAAACAAACATGGCAAGTCTTTAATGCCTACTAATCCGTCTAAAGCAAGAATCCTTCTTAAAGAAGGAAAAGCAAAAGTTATCAATCAAAAACCTTTTACCATTCGATTAAAGTATGGCAGTTCCGGTTATAAGCAAGAACTAACACTCGGAGTAGACACTGGATACGAAAAAGTTGGTGTTAGTGTAGTTAGCTCAAAAAAAGAGCTGTTTTCAGCAGAAGTAAAGTTAAGAACAGATGTATCAAAGAAGATTTCGGAAAGGCGAATGTATCGTCGAAATCGCAGAAACAGACTGCGTTATCGTAAACCAAGATTTCTTAATAGGGGGAAAAATCAAGTTCTTGCACCCAGCGTTAAACAAAAGATTGATTCACATATTAAGATTATTGATTTTGCTAAATCAATTTTGCCGATAACTCGGATTGTCGTTGAAACAGGAAATTTCGACCCACACAAACTAAAAAATCCAGATGTCAAAGGTGTAGATTATCAAAATGGAGAACAGTCTGGATATGAAAACGTGAAGGCTTATGTTTTAGCAAGAGATAGCTATCAATGCTCTTTCAACGAAAGATGTTCCAAAAAACTCCATGTTCACCACATTGTTTTTCGGTCTAATGGTGGTAGTAATGCACCTAACAATTTAATAACATTATGTGAGAAACATCATGACCAATTCCACAAAGGAAAGATTAAACTTCCGTTAGTCAAACACAAATCCTTAAAATCAGCAACAGTAATGAATGTTATTCGTAGCCAAATGTTATTCATATTACTTTCTGCCCAAGAAACTTATGGATATATTACCAAAGTAATTAGACTTGAATTATGCTTAGAAAAGTCTCATATTAACGATGCGTTTATCATAGCAGGTGGAAGGAAACAAAAGAGATTGACACCGATAAGTATGTTCTTCAAGCGTAAGAATAATAGGTCATTACAACTGAATAGAAAAGGGTTTAAGCGATCAATCAGAAGACAGAGATACTCAATCCAACCATACGATATTGTAAGATGGCAAGGAAAAGTGTTGCGAGCAGTGGGTATTCAAAACAAAGGCGCATACCTGAAAATGACTGATGGCGCGAAGACACTTGTTAAAAGTGTTAAACAAATTCAAGTAATATTTCACCAAAAGAGTTTAATCGCCGTAAGACGAAGTCGTCGGGCTTCATCCGAGTTTGAGTCGCCAATTCATCCCTGACTGATTATCCTAATCAGTCGGGGTCTTCTTGGCGAAAAGGATAAAATGAAAAAGACAGAATCGAATATAAGCAAGAAGCAGGTATGGCAGAATCTTCGTAGGGCGTTAAGATATCTGAAACCGTATTGGCATCTTGAATTGCCGGCACTGTTTTGCGCTATGGTGACAGCATTTTTAACACTTGTGCAGCCTTGGGTCAGCAAACTGCTCATCGACGATGTAGTCCTTAATAAGAACGTTAGAATGTTGGGGATTGTGTGTCTGATTTTCGTCGCTTCCACGATATTGAGTGCTATTTTCTCCACGTTACGTGGATATCTGTTCACCTACATTGGCGAGAGAGCCGTAATCGACATGCGGCATCAACTTTTTGGACATCTTCAACAGTTGTCACTCTCTTTCTTTAACAAAGAAAAGACGGGCAAACTCATGTCCATTTTCACCAACGACGTCCCAGCCATGCAGGGATTATATACGTCCACTCTGTTCGCTTCGCTCACCGACGCCTGGCTGGTTTCGATACGGCTTCGCCTACTCAACCCAAGTCGCTGGGCTTACGGAACTATGTGGATTTCATCACCGATACATTGCGGTTCGCCGTCACGATGGGTTTTATGCTCAAGCTAGATTGGCAATTGACCTTGATAACTATGCCAGCACTACCGCTCTTCGGTGTTGCACTCAAACTGTTCAGCAAACCGATGCGGGAAGTTTCAAGAAAAGTCCAGGACAAAAACGCCGAAATCTCAGAGAATTTGCAGGAAAGCATTTCAGGAGTGCGAGAGGTGAAAGCATTTACGCAAGAGGAGAATGAAATCAATCGGCTTCTGAATATATTCAAACAGCTTTTAGGGCTTAGGGTAAAACAAAGTGTGCTACAATCCAGTTCTGGTGGTGTCGCTGAACTAACGGCGGTGTCTGGCATCATGTTTTCGCTCTGGTACGGTGGGATGAAGGCTATCAACGGCGCGATGCAAATGGGAGTGCTGATTGCCTTTGTCAACTATTTGGGCGCACTGTTTAATCCCATAGGCAGGTACATGGAATTAAATAACCGCATTCAGAGTGCAATGGGGGCGGCGGAGCGAGTATTTGAATTTCTCGACACTGTACCTGAGATATACGACAAAACAAAAGCTATAGCGCTGCCGCCTGTGACGGGAAGGGTTCAATTCGAGAATGTCCATTTTGCCTATGAGAAGGATGATGAGGTGCTGACCGACATCACCCTCAAAATAGAACCTGGAGAAATGATTGCTCTTGTCGGGCCCAGTGGCTCTGGGAAAACCACGCTGGTGAATCTTATTCCTCGATTTTTTGACCCAACTTCTGGGCGCATCATCATTGACGATTGCGATTTGAGAAATGTAAAGATACAATCACTGCGCGAGCAGGTCAGCGTAGTATTTCAGGACAGCTTTCTTTTCGCCTCTACAGTGCGCGAAAACATTCGTTTTGGAAAACGAGATGCTACAGACGAGGAAGTAGTTGCAGCCGCGGAAGCAGCCAACGCCCATGAATTCATTACTCAGTTACCCCAAGGTTACGATACCGAAGTGGGCGAGCGTGGCGTAAAACTCTCCGGCGGTCAAAAACAGAGAATCTCAATCGCGCGCACCATCCTGCGCGACCCGAAGATCTTGATTTTAGACGAAGCCACCTCCGCTTTAGATTCCGAATCAGAACTGCTTGTCAAAGAAGCATTGGAAAAGCTGATGGAGGGACGCACCAGTTTTGTTATTGCTCACCGACTATCCACCGTTCTCAAGGCTGACCGTATTGTTGTGTTAAATGAGGGAAAAGTAGTGGAGGTCGGAAGTCACGAAAAACTGCTGGCAAAAGGCGGAATGTACGAAAAGCTTGCAGCAGTGAAGGCGAAGCCGTCGGGATTCCCTTAATCATGATGATGCTAATGTTCATGATGTTCATGATGGGGGCCATGCCACTGCTCAACGCCGTAATGGACGAGAAATCTCAGCGAATTGCCGAGGTCCTACTCGGCTCCGTCAAGCCATTCCAGCTTATGATGGGTAAGCTTTTGGGCAGCGTCGGCGTATCGCTTACCGGCGCAGCGGTGTACGTAATCGGCGGGATTGTTGCTGTCAGGCATATAGGGCTGGGTGAGTACATTCCCTATCACATCCTGCCCTGGTTCTTTGCCTATATGTTGATAGCCATCCTGATGTTAGGGTCGATACTTGCTGCGTTGGGCTCTGCCTGCAACGATTCAAAAGAAGCTCAAGGCATGGCAATGCCGGCGATGCTACCGGTAATGATTCCCATGTTTATCATGATGCCGGTGCTCAAAGAGCCGCAGAGCGCCTTCGCTACCTGGCTTTCGCTGTTCCCTCCCTTTACACCCATGTTGATGCTGCTCCGACAGGGCACGCCGGCAGGTGTTCCGATGTGGCAACCTTGGGTGGGCCTGCGGGGAGTGCTTACATTCACCGTGTTCTTTGTCTGGGCAGGAGGACGAATTTTCCGTGTCGGTATCCTGATGCAAGGAAAACCACCAAAGCTGGCGGATATCCTTCGCTGGGCGATTCGGGGTTAAAAAAGATTGAAAACGAGAAAACGGGCAAACGGGCAAACGAGAGAGAAATAAGTAGCATGTAGTGCCGTTTTCATTTCCCATTTTTGTTTCTCTTTTCCAGTTGTCATAAGGTTTTGTCGTTAATTAAGAAAACTTATTTTCGATAATGCGGAAGATAAGTATCCGGTTTACAAAACATGCTAATCACGTCTCACCCATAGAGACGGAGATAACTGGAAAAGGACGCAAAATTTTTCGCAATATTTTCAGCTCGCCGATTCTTGGTTTAAGCTTGCCAGTACCCAATCCGCTACCCCGCGCGCAACCTCTTTCCGTTCCGCTTCCGGGACGGAGTCAATATCGAACAGGTCTGTGTATTTTTTGTAATGCGGTAAAGCGTCGAATTGTACTAGCTTCTCTTCCCCGATTAGATTTTCCAAAATCCTGCCGTGACATCGAAGAAAACAACCGTCTATAATCTTGATTTAAAATATATTTTATGCTAAACTACCGACATCTATCCGAAGCTACAGAACCTAAATATTCTAAGAGGTGAAAATATGAACTTGCCAAAAACATCTATTGGCAATTACGAAATAAGTAGATTAATCTGCGGTGGGAATCCCTTTGCAGGTGGCGCACATTCAGGGGAACTCAAATATGTAGGCAGATTATTCAGCCAATACTTTACTGATGACAAAATCATTGAAACATTAGAGGTCTGCGTTGAAAACGGGATAAACACCGTACTTGCCAGAGCCGATGACCATATCATGGGTGTGCTAAACAAATATAAGCACAAGAATGGCTCTATTCAGTGGATTGCCCAGACTGCTCCTGAAAGAAAGCCTATGGAGAAGAACGTGGAAGAATTGGCAAATAATGATAACAAACCTATCTGCTGCTTTATACAGGGCGGAACAGCAGGAGAGGTTTATGCGAACAATCAGATGGACAAACTGGGCGAATGGATGGAGCTTATACGAAGCTATGATATTGTTCCTGGCATTGGAGCGCACAATCCAAATATTGTCATGGAAGCAGAGAAAAACAATTATGGCGCAGAGTTTTACATGCTGACGTTAAATACTGTGGATTATCACTGTGATGATACAGAACTTGCAGCAAAAGTGATAAAAGAGGTTAAAAAGCCAGTTATGGCGTTCAAGATACTTGGAGCGGGAAGGATTGGGCCGCATGACGGATTTAAGTACGCGATTGAAAACATCAAGCCAAATGATGTCATCGTTGTGGGGATGTTTGATTTTCAGGTTGAGGAAAATGTTAGGCTGGCATCCGAATTGATGCATAAATGATTATCAGTACTCCACAAGTGCCCCCGTTGGATTGGCAAATCCAACGGAAGAATCGGGATTTGCGCTCGGCGACTCCCCTCTTGGGAGGGGCCGGGGGTGGGTAGATTGCTAAATCCAAGCCACACCCGATTGAGCGTGTTTGAGAACTACTGATTATGTTTCAGTGAAGGGAAACTAAGATGAAAAACCCGAAGTTAATGGGTAGTAACTTAATTGATTGTATTCCACAAACGGGATTATGTCCGAATAACTGTTTGGCGTGTTACTATAATTCAGATGGTTTCTACAGGACAAAGGATTTACCACTGATTCCGACCTTGGAAGAAGCACAAGATAAGATTGTGAGAGTCAATAGCGGGCATGACAGCAATATAAAGAAAGATTTAGTATTAAGTGCTACTGCTCGCTATTCCCATAAGTTTTACAACACGAGCATTCCAAACTTTGATTTTCCTTCACCGGTAGTATTCACATGCAACCCAAAAGATAACAAATGGATACGCCCAAAGTCCATCGATAACTTAATGATGGTACGCTTCCGTGTCTCTACATGGAATTTGGACATCTGCGATGAAGCAGCTTTATTCTTTACTTCAGAGGGCGTTCCATTTGTATTGACCTTTATGCGTTATCGTAATATTGAAAATGTAAAGTATCCTAAACATTATGAGCGACGAAAAAATATCTTGAATATCTACTATCAAATAAACCCCAAATTCAAGGCAGAAATAGAAGCTCGTTACGGTAACAATCCTTTGGTCGTGACATGCGGCGATAAAACTGGTTACTGTCGTGATTGTGGTAACTGTGAAAGGTTCTACTGGATGAAACAGTAATCCTGAGCCTCTGCACGCATGAATGCGGCAGCGAAGAGAGCCGTAAGGCGGAGCCGTTGGTGAACGAAGTGAACAGTTTTAGGGAAGAGTTTGGCTGCATGAGAAAAAACGAAGGAGGAGTGACAATTTTTGTTGCCATAAGGCTGGAAAAATGGTAAACTTATTGACAGTTGGTTTTTGGAGTTGGCAGCGGAGGTTGTCAAATTATTGCCGTTAGTGTTAAAATAAGGAATCGCGAAAAAACGATTCCATAAAGGGAGATAAAGTAAAAAAGATGGCAAATAAACTGTATGTTGGGAATCTTGAAAGAACAGTGACAGAGGAAGAATTGGAAACACTGTTTGGAGAACATGGTGAAATCCTTTCCGTGGTTATCATTAAGGATAGAGCTTCGGGGGAATCAAGAGGTTTTGGTTTCGTGGAATTTGACAGCAAGAAAGGCGCCGAGGATGCAAAGAACGCATTAAACGGCCAGGAAATGAATGGGCGCGCTCTAAGGGTTGATGATGCCAAAGAACAGAGGGAACGGCGCCCTTCCGGAGGAGATTACGGAGGTCGCTCTCGATACTAATGGTCGAGGTAATCTTCTGTCTTTCTATAAGTTTGCCGCCGTTATTAGGCAAACAAATTTCAGGCAAACAAAACACGCCATGAACAGATGTACTGAGACACGGAGAAAAAAACTCACTCACTTACCTTCTCCGTGTCTCAATGAAATGAAATAGTTACTCGTCAAATAGCTTCGGGTCTATCGGATAATTTCCCCATTCATCGCGGCAGCGTTTCATCTCAAGGATGTTTTCCCTCCTAGCGTCCACGGCGAGCGAATGTGTTGAACCCATGATGTATCCGCCACCTGGCGCGGCATACTTGAAGGCGTAGCGCGCATCATTGCGTATATCTTCGACGCTGCCGAGAATAATGTGCTCGTGCCAAATCCCTCCCCACAGGCATAGTTTGCCGCTAACGCGCTCCTTCAGCTTCTTGATGTCCATACCTCCACTGGCCTGAATGCCCTCGTAAGCATCGTAGACTGCAAGTTCGTCGATAATCGGCCAGGTATACCCACAGCAGTGTTTGAGAACTTTCAGACCATACTTGTGTGCTTCTTCAACGTGCGCCTTATGCCATGGATAGACCATTTCGCGATAAATCTCTGGGCTTGCCAGCAGTCCCGTGCTGCTGCCAAGGTCGCCGCATGGCATAATCCCGTCCACGCCGAGTTGCGCAAGGAATGGTATTTCGCGCAGCATACGCTTGCCACCCAGTTCCGCTATCTTCTTGCAAATCTCCGGTTGGAGCACGAGGCTCATCCAGGACTCCTCTTCTGTTGCGCCGAACCCTGGGAATCCTAAATCGCCGCATGTCACCATGATAAAGTGCGTGTCCTTCATCTCTTTTACAGCGTGGTGAATCAGTTCCAAAGATGAGTCGTTCAGGTCACCACCAATAGGTTGCTCTTCCAGCTTGTCAATCTGTTCCTGAAGCCCTTCAAGGGTCGGCGGTACATAACCCTCTGTATTTCTCTTGTATGGCATCAGGTCATGCGTCGTTGCGGAGACCCGGTAGATATTGCCGCCTTCGTCGCGGTAGGTTTCCTCGTCCAGTTTTTCCATCGGTTTGGGATGATGCCCCTTGGGAGGAACCCGGCTGACGAAAACGATATCCATCTCGAGCGCGCGTATCAGGTCAAGACGGTCGCGCTTGTAATGTTCGACAACTTCGTCGCGCCGGCCGTCCCAATAAGCCTGGGTCTGTTTCATCTTGGCTTGCACAAGTGTCTCACGACCAAGAATGTCTTCGTAAATGTTGTAATCAATAGAATGTTCACCCCACGGGATGCGGTCTGGTTCCCTATGTTCCAATGCGGCGAAAACACGTTCTCTTGGTAGCATTAAATTACCCTCCATATAAAACTATGGTTTTGCGTTTTTCCCTTTCTTTTAACCGCGATGAACGAAGCATGTCCTTGAGCGCAGCGAAGGATGAATCGGCGAAGCGGCTTTTCAGAGATAGCAGAGAAGGCGCGGTTTTGTTTTTCGCAAAAGTATAATTGACGGTACTTCCATGAAAGTTTACCAGAAATTTAGGTTTGAGTAAAGAAAAAAAGCATAATCATCACATCTGAAAGTTGCGGTTGTAATTGCTGATGAATACGCCGTTGCCGCCTACTGCGTCGAAAAAGCAATCCTCGACAGCACAATATTCAGCGCCCTCTATAAAAACAGCCCCGCCGCGGTGGATTGACCAGTCACCGCGGAGAAGCCCCTCGTATTCTTCGAGGAATGTGTGGGCAGTGTGCGTGATGGTGAAACCGCGCAGTGTGATATGCTTAACTGGCTTGTCTATTGAGCCGCGGAATTCGAACAACTGTTTGAGCACGACTGCTTCGACTTTGGCACACGCCGGATTAATGCCCTCGGGCGGCATGTAGTAAAGAACACCTTGCTTTTTGTCTAAGTACCATTCGTTGGGGGCGTCTAGCTCTTCAAAGATGTTTTCGACGTAACGGTATTGGTCATGCAGGTGGGAGTCGCGGTTAATCTGGTCGCCACCTCTGAGATGAACCTTGCCGTTTTCGTCGGCACTGATGATTTGGTAGTGCAAGCTGCCCCATCTGTGTTGGGACAGGCCATGCACAAATCCACCTACTGGATTAGCCCATTGTCCGACCCGATTCGGCTCCAAAGCGTCACTGCTGGAACCTGGACCGGTGATAAGGGGGTTTTGGGCGTTGTAATTGGGATACCGCGCCAGGTGCTGGCGTCTGCCGTTGATGAACAGTTGCGTGAAGCTGAGTTTGCCTTTCTTCACCTCGGGCACTTCGGCTTTCATTATACCATCTTTGTACGCAGACCAATTGAGTTCGAGTTTCACAGCACCACTGATGGTCACATTCTCATTTTCGTAAGAAGTGTAGGTGATGGGATTCTCTTCAGTGCTTGAGTCTTCGGGCGTGAATATAATCGGTTCTGAAAGGTAATAAGTGCCACCACGCACATGCACTGTGATGGATTCGCTCGTCCTCTTTTTAATTTGTCGCACCGCGTCATGTGCATGGGTAAGAGTGGCAAAAGGTTCGTCCTTGGTTCCAGGGTTGCTTTCGTTGCCATCGGTTGCCACATAAAGGTCCATAGCAAACCTCCTCGCGCGTGTATTCGCACGCGCTCAACAAACAGCGATATTGTCAAACGTCGGTGACTAAAAATCAACTTAATAGAATTTCTTGAGCATCTCGCCTATGCTGCCTTCTTCGCAAGAATAACTGATTGCGTGCTTGCCGTAGTTGCTCTATCTTGGCTGTGTTTAACCCGATGTTGGAGTCCAGTAATGCGAAATCCACAGCATCAGTTGCTTCAGATACTTTGTTTTTTTGTAAGAGAGAATCTACTTTACGCGCTAATTCTCTACTTGCTTCAACTGGCACAAGAGGAACCGCGAGTTGAGCTAACTCCTTAGGCTCCAGTTTCAGAACTCCTCCCCCGTAACTACGACCAACCAATTCAGCACTCAGTTGGCTCAAAGTCGATAGTGTGCCCAGTGCCAATCGAATCCAATCTTCTTCTGGTCGTTCTTCTTTCCAAAATAACCTTAAGATGTTGTTCGTGCATGTGTATTGTGATTGATTTACCACCAACCGGGGCCAAGCTGCCACCATACATGGCATGAAGGCTGGCGGGATAAAGATGTGGGGAACAACATACCAAGGTTGTCGTACTCGACATTTCTGAGCTTTTGATACACCATTTTTCTCTCCATATTGGATATATTCTTGTAGTGGTTTCGGCAGTTTAGACTCAACTTGATCGAGAGTTAATAACAAACACTTATTTCCATTTGTCGCTATGTGTTGCAGATTCTCGTCTTTTACCCAGAGTCCCGTCAAATGTGACGCTCGTCTAATGATAGGTTTTAAGTAATTATCAGGGATGCCTCTCCGTTCTTGTTCCTCCTTCGACAAGACAAAGAACTCATTGTTGCCAGTAACAACTCCGATACGCGTTATTACCCATTCGCCCATTCGTATAACATTCTGGTTCCCCACAAGTTGGTCGTACAAAGCTAGAGTTTCCTTCTCAATCAAAGCGCGCAGCCAGCCGCCATCACCATGCACATTATCAAGTGTTCGCGTTGAAGTTTGCATCTCTTCGATGGCTTGTGCTAGGTCTTCGACCTTTTCTATAGTTCCAATTCGCAATGTTTTATGAGGTTCTCGGGCTCCAGCGGCACATACCAACACACTTTCTTCATCTGTACCCTCAAAGATTCGTTCTTGAAGAAGATAGACTGTGACTTGTGCGAAGTGTTTTGCCAGGAGTTCCCTGACTTGGACGGAGTAATCCGTGTGGAGCAATGCACCCGGCAACACCATTGCCAAACGTCCACCCGGGCGAAGAAACTGCATTGAGTACAACAGAAAAAATGCCCAATAGCTTGCACGTCCTGATATTTTGATATTGAAGCTTTCTAAACGAGCACTAGCTTGCTTTTGCGCACCGTTAGGAATATCGTGGTAGCGAATATACGGTGGATTTCCGATTACAGTTCCGAAAAACTCATGACCGAAATGATTTGGAGTTATGTTAAAGAAATTTTCAGTAATGAACTGTTTAGGTGTTGCACCTGCTTGAAACAAAGGCTCTAGATAGGATTCGGCGTTTGGGTCAATATCCACACCGTAAATCTGCTTCCCTGGGGCAGGATTTCCTTTTCTACCTAATGTCTCCAAAGCTGCATAAAGGAAGGCACAACCACCAAAACTTGGGTCAAGAACAGTTGTGTTCGCGCCTGTGATTGCCCAGTCAGTAAGAGCTTGGGCGACTGGTTGAGGGGTGTAGAACGATGCAAATTTTTTCTTATTTCCGACTGTTGAACTTGACATCATTTATTCTCTCTGTTATTAAAGAGTTAAAGGGTTCCACAAGTAATCTAGCAATGAGCTTCCCTGATTAATAGCGTTCAAACAATCCTCATAGTAGTTTTTGAGCAGATGTTCTTGGCTATTGCGAAGTACATTCACCCATGTAGGGGTTTCGCGAAACTGGATATATTTTTCCCAGTAAAAATTAGCAGCAATCAGTTGGCAGGTGAAGATTAAATCCATAGGAGGAAAGGCTAAACGTGGTAACTTCAAGGCTTCTGGAAACCAGCATAATTCCCCTGCTCGTGCCTTCCCACCGAATTGAAGATGATATCTTGGACCGGGTTGTCCTTCGTCTGCCAAATCAAAATGGAACCGAAGCATAACCCTCTTCGGTAGAATGGAATCAGCCAGTTTATTAAAAATCTCTTCTGAGTCGATGTCATGCCGAAATATAAAATCTATTGAATCAGACCATATTCTTAAGCAAATTTCTTGCGTTATAGGCATATCCTCTTCTTTCTGCCAAAATGCTTTACAGTAAACATCGACCCAGATATCCAAACCTTCAATGGCTGTTGACAGTTTGAAGCACAATGGTTGTTCTGGATGAATCTCGCATCCCCAAAACTGAGGTCCCTTACCAGGTGCATGGGTTTTCCTTTGCCACTCATCAAATTTTTCCTTTGTGCTTTCAAGTTCTGCTATGGCCCTATCGATGACATATGCGCTGTCATCCAGGATGTTTTGAAAGTTTCTCTTGAGTTCTTGAAGGCCTTTTTTGATTTGGGTCACTTTCATGATTTAGATGGTTCAGGCAGGTTTTCTATTTTCTCAAGTAGCTCAATTCCTGCTGAGTCGAGAAGTTCTTCTTCAAACGCATTGCTTTCTCGGATTGCCCGAAATGATACACGAGCACCATCCATGGTGCCAGGACGATTGTCAGAATGGTATCGAAGAGAGTTCTTAAGTTTTACAGATTCACGCAAGATATGGCAAACCCAATCAGCAATTGGCGTCTTATCCCAAACACAAATAGCTGGTGAGAGTTCAATATCGTATCTTTTGCGAAATGCCTGTGCAAAGACCCGATTGATTGGTCCATTGACCTCCTCTTCTATAGCCAGTTCCTTAGCGGCTCTGAAGAGCCGTCCTTTCCACCATCGACCTTCAGACGGAGCGAAGATTCCTGTATACTTAGCAGGTTCGATGGTTTCCTGAACTTTATTGTTCCGGAAAGAATCTAATGATATGCCCAGACGAGTCGCCGCATGGATTGGGTCATAGAGTATACCTGGAAATTTCAAAACGACATCTCTTACCCAGTGCGCGGCTTCAACAACAATCCACTCACCTTTTGTCAGCGGGGGTGCTGCCTCTCTGAGAAAATCAGCTTCTTCATCATCTGCTTCTAAGTGTTTAACTAATGACTTCCAGGTCTTGTTTGTAATGTTCCTGAAAGCGCCAAATCCATTCGCGAGTGAGGTTAACGATTGTTGAGTATCATTGGGTTCATTATCAAGAACACTTTTAAATATCAGTTCGTCGTATGTTTGCATATGTTCAGCAAGTTGCTGCTTGTCAAGTATCGACTCTCGAGTGATGAGTACGATTGGATAATCTGGAAATCTTGCACGTATCTCGGCTGTTAGAGTAGTGCCTCGGTAGTTTACTCCCTTATCACCAGATTGAACTCTATCCAGTTCAAGGTCGATTAGGAATAAATCAAATTTGTTGAAAAGTTTATCAAGTTCCTCCCATTTAGGAGGTGAAATAAGTTCGCATCCGATTGCTTCTGACAACAATTGCTTTCGATAGTGTTCCGCCCCAGTCAAAATCTTGTCCACTTCGTCGTCCACATATCCTATTTTAATCATTATGCTCACCTTCTATTTGGCAAGGTTACCTCAATGCAAGTATGCCATGGAGGTTCAGCGTCGATAAAACGGGCAGTTCCACCGTAGGTTTCGAGTATGTCACGCACAATCTTTAACCCAAGTCCAGTACCAATCCCCAGAATGGGGTCTGGTGTGCTGTCCGTCTCGAAAGGCTTAAAGACTTTTTCCCGTCTTTCTTTCTCGATGCCCCTACCAGTATCAAGCATGAAAATGCGTACACCGTCGTCGTCTCGGTTTGCTTTCACAGCAATTTCTCTGGACGTTGTGCTCCGAACTGCTTTAAGCGCGTTGGTAAAAAGGTGCAGGAGTACAGCATAGAGTTCAGCTTCAAAAATTGGAGGGGTTCTGAGATTAACAGGAACTTCATTATTAAACTCTATT
>SDBU01002736.1_pt1 | contig 23069 bp, 22 predicted proteins | sample 2277071 | NCBI WGS metagenome assembly SDBU01 (sample SAMN10397929, study PRJNA504765) | marine sediment metagenome | isolation source: marine sediment core GS08_GC12, 126 cmbsf | place: Arctic Ocean: Gakkel Ridge, Loki's castle | collected 2008 | reverse complement strand
GGTTATCAGGCAATAGGCACACTCGGTAGACACATTGTTGACGGGGCTAAAAAGGTGAGAATACTGGGGCAGAATTACCCCATCAGGGCGAGAATAGAGAGGATATACGGTTTTTCATCCCATAGCCCCAGACGCGCGAAGGTCATTCGCCCAGGCGCGGCATCAAATTCCACTGACGCGCCGCCTGCTTTGAAATAGAATTCGAGAGCAGGATGGAAAGTAACTTTCTGGAAATTCTCCGCTGGGTTCATACTGCGCGCGGCAAAATAACTCGGGTGATTGCCTGAATTACACCAATCCCATACGCCCAAATCCGGGTGATAGAGCCGGACATCCATGAAAATCGTCGGCAAGCCGCCGCTGGCGTACTTCAATAATTGCATTGTGAGGGCGGCATATGCATCTGCCTCAGTCGCGCAGACAATCGGCTCCTTCGGACCGCGCCAGTCGTAAGGGTCATTCATCAACATTTCTGGGACATCGCCGAGACAAACATATTCGGTCAACTCTCGTTGCCCCTTCAAGCCACAGTAGTCAAATCCTTTGTCATTATTCACCGCTTCCATCGCTAAATAGAGGCGAATTTGTGTTTTCAGCGTCTCCGGAGTCAACATATTCCCATCATACAAAATCCGTTCACCCAACATTTCTGTAAACCAATCGAAACCAGCATTCACTTCCGCGTCGGATATATCCTCCATCACTTTTGTCAACCAAAGTTGGTCAATCTGTCTGACAGTTGTTCCGAAAGCCTTGATAGTCGGTGTCAAATGCGCAAAGCCCGTCTCCATACCCATTGAATGCCCGCCGTAGCAACCATAAACCTCATTTTTAATGGTCGTGACCGCCTCACTAGCGCGGACCCAGTCGATAACATGCGCCTGCGTTGCCGCGTCATCCAATTCGCCGATGATGCGGTGGGTTTTGAATCCCGCTTGTCGTAGAGCGCCGTCGGTTGCAAGGAGTCCGACGTTGCCGGGGAAGGCGCCATTATTATTGGAAAGGCTTAAGATGGGAAGGTCGCGGCTGATGCTGTTTATCAGCGGCCAAGCGAGAAAAGGAAAGTTCCAGACATTGTAGCACATAATAAGTTGTTTGATGTTGCTTCGGGAGAGTTCTTCCCCCACTTTTTGCGCGCTGCGAATGTCATGGACAATCTCTGAACCGCAGATGACTTCATAATTTGCCTGTTCCCGAATAATATTCGCCCACGCTTGCACAACATTCATATTTTGCGAGTCAGTTTCTGTATGTACATGAGGACGCTCGTCCGTCAACATGACAATGCCAATCGGTGTAGTTCTCATGAATGTTATTCCTTTCTGTTTTCAAATTTTTCCTTTAATCGTTTTATGACCGTCGCCGGGGCAAAATCTTTTAGGTCATCCTCCGACCCCATTTGCGCAACCTGTTTTACCAAACTTGCTTTCAGGAATGAATATCGGTGTTCCGCCATCATGAACAGTGTATCCACCTCCGGCGAAAGTTCGCGATTCATCAATGCCATCTGAAGTTCGTATTCAAAATCGGTGAAAGCTCGCAAACCGCGGATAATCACAGATGCCCCGCGCGTCCGAGCATAATGAGCAGTGAGACCGGAATATCGTTCCACGGCGACTCCAGGGTGTTTCTGGGTGACCTCTTTCAACATCTCCACGCGTTCTTCGACAGAGAATAAAGCGGGTTTATCGGGATTAATCCCGACAGCAACTATCAGTTGGTCAAAAATATTGAGTTTCAGTACTCGTTCGATTATATCGATGTGACCATACGTAACAGGGTCGAAGCTAGCGGCAAATATGGCGATTTTGGGACAAGGCATTATTGTTTAGACCCCCTCTTCGAATTACGAATTACGAATTACGAATCTTTTTTGGGTCAACATGGATTCGAGTGGTACTTCCCAATACTGTTCAATTAATTTTCATGCCAACGCAAACCCTTACCACATCAAGCACCGTTGCGAGTACTTCGCTTCACTCTGAAAAGATCGCTCCGCCTGTTTGCTTCGTTCCTCGCAACTTCGCTACGGGAACTACCGCTTCGCCCACTCAGTTTGCTTCGTGCCTCGCAACTCGTGGCATAAACTGCGCGAAGCAATCCCGGAGAGCCGGAAAGCGGGTAGCCGAAGTCCCCGACTCTCGGGATGGCTTTAGCCAGGATAATCCCGACGAATACAGAGCGCACCTGACTTCGGCTGTCGCCTTCTGACTTTCCGGCTTTCTGGTTTTCTTTCCCTTGATGTAATTACGCCCTAAGTTCTGCGCCTTCTGCTCTCCGCTCTACGAAAAGCAGGGCGATTCAATATTTCCGACAGCACGATGCCGAATCGAATACTCTGTGTATTAACAGGAATTCCTGCTATCTGTTTGCCTGTTTTCTCACGCTCTTTTTTCTCAGTCTCCGTGGTCGTACGGTCTTCGGTAGAAATATTAGACGTTGTGGTGCTTTCTTCAGGTATTGATTCCGCGCGTTTCTGCGATTCTTTTTGTTGCTGTGGAGCGGGCTCAGAAATTCGCGGTGGTTCACTCACCTCGACACTATCAATAATTTCCTCCTCTTCCACAACTGGAAACTCCTCCGCCTGCATCTGTACCCAAGGTGGAAAGTCTACTTCAGATTCAGTAGTAATATCTTGTTCTGGTTGCTCCTGCTCCGGTTGCCTCTGCTGTTGACTTTGTTGTCTTCGCGTTAGCCGTACAAACAACCAAATGAGACCGGCTATTATTATGACAATCACACGTATATTATCCATCCTGTATTCACCCCCATGGAAAAGGGGAAAGTGGAAAGGGGAAAGTATATTGCTTTCGACTTTCCACTTCCGCCTTCCGATTACGCTAGGCCCGTGCCGCGCGCTTCGTATAGCGATGTTTTTGACTCTCCGCCGGCAATGGATTGTCGCATATCTGTATCCGCAATAATATTTTTCAGGTTATAATAATCCATAACGCTGAATTTCCCCGTCTGGAATGCTTCTGCCATTGCCAGGGGAACTTCCGCTTCTGCTTCTACCAGGTCGGCTTGCTTTTCCTGAACGAGGGCTTTCATTTCTGCCTCTTGCGCGGCTGCCATAGCGCGTCTTTCCTCCGCTTTTGCGCGGGCTATTTTGAGTTCTGCTTCGGCTTGGTCTTTCTGGAGTTTCGCGCCGATGTTCTCACCGATATCGATATCGGCGATGTCGATGGACAGGACTTCAAATGCAGTTTCAGCAGCTATTCCTCTAGCCAGCACCGTTTGTGAAATTCTATCAGGATTCTCCAAAACTTGCTTGTGGGTTTCTGCGGAGCCGATAGTTGTAATGATTCCCTCGCCCACACGTGCCACGACTGTTTCTTCACCCGCGCCGCCGACTAACTTATCGATGTTTGCCCGCACAGTGACACGCGCTTTGGTTATCAATTGGATACCATCGCGCGCAACGGCCGTAATGCCTTTTTGCTGAGATTGTTGGTCTGGGACATCAATGATTTTGGGTTCAACGCTCATCTGCACTGCTTCCAACACATCGCGTCCGGCAAGGTCAATAGCTGCCGCGCGCTCAAACGGGAGCGGAATTCGCGCTTTATCAGCAGCTATCATGGCTTCGACGACATTTTCGACATGTCCTCCCGCTAGAAAATGCGCTTCCAACTCATCCAGATTCAAATCCAAACCCGCTTTTGTAGCAACAATCAGGGGCTGGACAATTTGGGGTGGCGGCACTCGCCGGAGACGCATTCCTACCAAATCCCTGATTCTTACCTTCACGCCGGTTGCATAGGCTGAAATCCATAGCCCAACGGGCACTAACCAGATTATAAGAATAAACAATGAAATAGCCGCGATGACTATTAGCCAGAGAATTGCTTGCATTTGATTACTCCTTTCTCGAATTACGAGTTACGAATTACGACTTACGAATTTTTTTTGGCTCTTCGATATCGAGTGTGGTAATTTTTTTATCTGCTTTATAGCCTCTTTTATGTTTTTCCGCGAATACTGCCTTGCGGAAAAACAAGTCATTTCTCAAATTGGTCTGGGATGGAAGGATGGAAGAAGCCAAGATGCATATCATCCATCCTTCCAATCTTCCAACCGTGCGCCCCGCCCCCGATTCTCGGGATGGCTTCGCGCATTTGCGGGATGGCTTCGCGCACTTGCGCTCTCATTCAATCAGGGTCCCCGTGGTTAATAAAAGCCGTATGTAGAAATGTCATTGCGAGTTGCGAGGCGTTGCGAGGAACGAAGCAAACTAAACTGAAGCAACCTTCTTACCACACTAAATATCAAAGAACATCTTTTTTTAATTCGTAATTCGTAATTCGTGATTCGTAATTCGTTCACTGCGGTTCTGAGAGGGTTAAATTACCTCCACGAAAAGCCTCGGCGAGCGCTTTGGGCACTTGCGCTTCTGCTTCCACGACTTTCGCTTTCATTTCTTGCACCTTGGCTCTCATTTCTTGTTCCTTCGCTTCAGCCATAGCACGCTGTTCTTCTGCTCTCGCCTGGGCTACCACTAAATCTGTTTCCGCTTGTTCAGTACGTAGTCGCGCGCCGATGTTATCCCCGACATCGATATCCGCTATGTCAATGGATAAAATCTCAAAAGCTGTTCCCGAATCCAATCCTGCAGCGAGAACTTTCTTGGAAATCATATCGGGATTTTCAAGAACTTCCTCATAAGTTTCAGCGGAGCCAATACCACTGACGATTCCCTGTCCGACACGAGCAAGTATTGTTTCATCTCCCGCGCCGCCAACTAATCGCTCTATGTTTGCTCGGACTGTTACGCGTGTGATTGCTGTGAGCTGAATGCCATCTAGCGCAACGGCTGTGACCCTGGGTGTTTCGATAACCCGCGGCATGACACTGACCTGGACGGCTTCGAGTACATCTCGCCCCGCCAAATCAATGGCGGCCGCGCGTTCGAAACTCAGGTCGATGTTCGCTTTATCCGCCGCAATCAGAGCACTTACCACCTTTGCGACATTGCCTCTCGCTAAAATATGCGCTTCAAGCTCGTTGAGGTCTAATTGCAGACCAGCTTTGGTTGCGTTAATCTGTGGTTCAACAACCGTGCGTGGGCGAACCCGACGAATGCGCATTCCGAATAAATGCCTCAAATTCACCTTCACGCCAGCGGCTTGAGCAGCAATCCACAGACCAACAGGTATAAAGTAAAAAAATAGCGCGAGAAGGATAATGAACAAAACCCCTCCTAGCAACGCTAATGTTATCACTGCATCTCCTGCCATTTTTCTTTACCACCTTTCTTGTAATTTTGGTACTGTAAAGTGTGTCAAGGAGAATATGACAACTAATATAGAGGATTAAACAAATATTATTCGATAAATAGCCTTACCTTGCTTACGCAACGACTACGAACGGAAGTTTCGGATAGGCACTAGGCCGACAAATCACGCACGACGACTCTGTTACCTTCCACCTTCACTACTTCAATTTCAGAGTCTTTCTCGATAAACTCACCTTGGCTGACCACATCTACTCGAATCCCCTGAATTATTGCCGTGCCCGCGGGACGTAACGGAGAGAACGCTGTCCCTGATTTACCGACCAATTCTTCTAACTCTTCAGATGAAGCTTGAAAGCCAGCTTCCCTCCTTTCTGACGTGTTTAAAATTATCGTTTTGCCAATCTTTGTTTTGGGAAACAGCCAGAATGCCAGGGCCGCTATAGGGATTATGATGATAATCGTTATCGCAGCGGCAATTAGCCCTGACTGCCAAGTTGTCACCCTCCATATCCACACGACACCTACAATTATGGAAATGATGCCAGGGATGCCAGCAATGCCAAATCCTGGTATAATAAAGATTTCAGCCAGGAGTAAAATCAATCCCAAGGCTATCAAAACAATCGCTGGTACTGGTATTGGCATGTTTATACCTCCAATTTGGAAGACGGATGTCGGAGGTCCGTTCTTTATTTCCTATTTTCCGTTTTCCGTCCTCCGTTCTCTATCTTTCGTTTTCTGTTTCACGAATCACGTTTCCTGCTCGTCCATTTCCTGAACAAGCACTCTCATACCTTCTACCCTGATAACTTTAACAGGTGCGTCTCTATCAATGAAATCGCCTTCTGTAACCACATCTACTCGCGAACCATCAATGATAGCAGCTCCCGCGGGTCGGAGAGGCGTTATCGCGCGTCCTGTTTTTCCTGCGTAATTTACCAGTTCTGCTGAAGGAGCTTGATAACCCAGTTCGCTCCTCTCTTCTGTACTCAACACGAATTGCTGCCATGCCCTCGTCTTCGGCAACGTATATAGGAGAACAATCCCTATCGCGATGGTCACGAGAAGTGAGATTGATAACCAGAGCATCGCCTCTTGTGGTGGATATGACCTGCCGAATATAAACAGAATGCCGCCGAGCATCAATGCAATGCCTGAAATACCGGCGAAGCCAAACCCTGGGATGACCAGGATTTCCAACATCAACAATCCCAATCCGATAACAAATGCTAAAGCCGCAAATCCAAAGTTGAAGTTTGCGATAGTATGACCGCCGAAGAACAACGCCAGACAAGTAAAACCGAAGGCACCTGGAAAGCCAAACCCTGGCGTCCGCAATTCCATGACGAGCCCTAGCATACCCAGGCTCAAAAGCATCGCGCTAATCATCGGACTCGTTATGAAACTAGCAAATTTTTCTGCCAACGTCATAGGAATTCGATGTATAATAGAACCGTCTAGAGACTTAATAACCGTTATCTCTTCTGATTGCTTCTGGGAGATAGCCTCTGAAGTCAAAGCTTTACGTTCGCCTTTAATATCAACGATTTCATACATACTCAACAGTTCCTCAATCGTTTCTGCTTGTGCATCTGCAAAACCATATTCTAAAGCCTCATCTGCTGTAAGGGTGAGTAATTCTTCCTCGGATAATATAATTTTTTCAATCTCCCCTGCTTCCTCTTTCTTCTCGTACTCTTCAGGTCTTAACGAAATGATTTTCCCGTTCATTTCGACCAGTACAAGATTTTTATCTACCATGGCCGCTGCGATATCATCATTTCTATTTTGCTTTCGCGCTGCCGACCGGATCATTCCACTAACGGCAGATACGGCTTTCTCGTCTGCTTTCTTACCTGTTATATCTACTGGCGCTGTGGCTCCCATCATACTACCAGAACTCATTACAATCTGGTCACAAGCAATTGCAATAATTGAACCGGCGGAATAAGCCGCTATATTGACATGCGCAATCGTTGGGATATGTGTGCGGTAGATGCTCTCTATGATGTTTTGAGTCGCCCGCAACTCTCCTCCAGGAGTATTGATGTCAAAAATAATAGCATCTGCATTTCCTTTCTCCGCTTCTTCGACACGATTGCTAATATATATTCCTAAACCTCTTCCTATTTCACCGTGTATCTCAATGATGTACACTTCTGCTGCAGATGCTATAGTTGCAAAATAGACCACTAAAAAGAGTATAACTGTTGTTAATAATACATTTCCGCTCTTCATTCTACAATCTCTCCTTCGATTAGACTACGCCTTCAATTCCTCGTATATCCACGCGCGAATGATATGGTCAAGAATTAAGTGAATATCTTCAACCGGTCCGTAGTCGTAGCTATCCACGATAATGCTCTCATCCACCATTTCCGCTAGCTTGCCCCCACCGAAACCTGTAAGCCCGACTGTTGTGCAGTTCATAGATTTAGCGTATTCGATGGCTTTCAGGACATTTTTCGAGTTGCCGCTGGCGCTGATGCCGATGAGCAAATCCCCTGAATTTAGCACATTTTTAAGCTGTTCGACAAAAATGTCATCGTAGCTGACATCATTTGCCCATGCGGTCATCATTGCAATATTATCTGTTAGACTTATTATTCGTAGCCGGCGTTTACCCGGCACAATCGTTCCTTTCCCTAAATCACAAGCAAAATGCGATGCTGTAGCCGCGCTACCGCCGTTGCCGATGACAAAAATCTGTTTGTCAGCCTCATAAGCCTCCATGATTAAGTCAATAACTCGCTTAATCTTTCCTATCTCCAACGCATCAATGGCTGCCTGTAAGTTGGCAATGTAAGTCTTGATTCGTTCCATAAATATTTCCTCCAAGTTTATTGAATTTTATATGATGATTTCCATTCTTCAATTATTTCATCAAATGGGTTTGTCCATTACTATCATTAGAATTTTTACCTAATGCAACTAACGAATCTAGCAGTTCTCTGAATTTATGACGATTAAAGGTATGTTCTATTTTGCAAAATGTGAATATATTGAGAAACTGTTGAATTGACAACGGAATGATAGACAAAAATCCACCAAAATCTGGATTTGGTAGATGCTTTAAATGAACAAAGAAATAATTTGCTGTGTTAGGATTAATTGAGGGTGCGACGAATAAACCATAAACTGTTCTTGGATTTTCTCTGTCATTTTCGGCTTTTTGGTATTTACCAATGTGTCTAGTAACTGGCTCACCTTCAGTATCATATTGGCGCGCGCCACTCGAAAGTGTAACCTCAACTAAAACGACGAAATCATTATTGTATTCAACTTCAATATCAGATTTATTGCCGGGCGCAAAAGATAAAGGTAAAAAATCATCACCAAGGGAGAAGTTGGGATGGCATTTACAATCATTCAGACAAACAATTGCTCGCCACATATTCCATTCAAAGTATAAGGGCGGGTCGATAACTTCTTTTTGTGTAATAGCCCAAAACATCGCTTCAATCTCTTTTGCCATTTCGATACGCTGTAGGTCATGTTCATACTCAGTTAAAAGTTGTCGTTTATGCGTTTCTTCAAGTTTTAAAATAATTTCTTTCTGCTCATTCTGGGTAAGTTGTATAAATTCGGATTCTGATATTTGACGTATACTGATTGCGTTCTGAAGTTTCCTCAGATTAAGAAGCATTACATTCGTCGTCTGCCAAGGTAAACTGGGTATATCAGGATTACCCAAATACTCATAGAATTTATCCACATCGTCATAAAATAGAACAGGTTCAAGGGACATTTCATTTAAGATTTGGTATACTTCTTGACTTTTAAGAGGCGAAACAACGAGTCGGAATGCTTTTGTACCAAAGGTGAATAATCCTGTTACGCGAAAATATCTGATAGCAGCATCAGCTATATCTACAGAATTCCTTACTTTGGTGTTGATGAATCTTTCAATTGACGATGGTTGGCGTGATTCTCGCGTTGTAATTTTGCCGCTACTGATTTCCTCACTATAAATCTCCCGGAATCTATTCTGATGAAATTCACGAATAAATCTTTTACGTGGTACTCGACCACTGATATTCTCAAATGCATCTCGGAATTTTTGAATTTCTTCCATAATGTCTGAAATTTTCGCAGCATCGAAAACTGTGAGAACAAATATTGCTATTTCTGGCTTGGTTAGCCCGTCGAGTTCCTTGGCAAGTCGTAATGTTGCCACAAAAGGAAAAATACACATTACATCGGCTGGCAAATAAAGGTGACGCGTTCGTTTGTTTCCACCGTGCTGGTAGGATGGATACTGCCATTTTAGCATTTGCTTGAGAAAAAGTTCCTGTATACGTTCACCTCTTATAAGTTGCCTTCCAGCTTCGGTAATTCTGAGATGCCCTTCAGAATCTTGATATGCGAAACCGTAAGTTTTCATCGGAGCAATGCGGTCTCTAGCTGAGAAATCAGGATTTTTTTCAGAAACTTTCCCCTCGAATGATTCGCAAGATTTTAATGCTTCAGCAAAGGCTATCTGGTGAATTTTTAGTCCATTCTCATCTCGTTCGTTCCAATTAACACCTTCAAATGCTTGAAGCAATTCTATTTCTGGAGCAATCTTCTCAGGTCTGCGCGGTGAGCATGAAACATACCAAGTTCTAGCGGGCATTCATTTTTCCTCCTTTCTCAAGATGAGAATATTCTGATGAATGATATTGGGCACATACGCAGCGGGGTAACCGTAAGGACGCATTCGTGCACCAGTTTGGTACCAAATTTTGACACCTTTAAAAATAAATCCGACTTCTTCAGCACGCTTTGCCAACTCATGGGACGCAGGAATATACCTGCTTTGTTGATATGAATCCCTCATAATTATAGTGAGATATTTATTGGGTTTCAGAACGTCAAGAAGCAAGGAAAAGACTTGCTGCATTTTCTGGTAATATTCCTCAAAAGATTCCGAGTTTCTCAAATCATCCTCACTATCCGAGAAACTCTCAAAATCCGTCTTGCGATTTTGAGTATCATAAGTACCATCGCACATTGTTTTAGGTAATGCGATACTATACGGCGGGTCAGTTGCAATGAAATCATACACTTGACCTGAAGCTTTCATTTTGTCAAGAACGTCGAGACAATTACCATGTATCATCTCTTGACATGGTATGTTCTCCTGTTCACATACCTGATGATATATGTCAATCCATCCTTCGTTTAATTCAATTCCTGTTGCGATACGTTTACAAAACGACGCGCCTAACAGTGTTCCACCAACGCCCGCGAAAGGGTCAAGTACAGTGTCGCCGGTTTTTGTAAAGAATTCTATGATATGTTTCATCAATTGTGGCGGCTTATTGGCACCATGTTTTTTTCGTAAGTTATGTCCGTATTCGGCAGGATATGAAGTTTGCAGAACAGATTTGGTGAAATACATCCATTCATTTCCAGCTAATTCATTTAGTTTATTTTTCGGATGTACGGTACGCTCATTTTCTGCCGGCTGAAAACTACACACAATTGCACAATTTGCATTCTGATTAGAAAAATATTTACATTTGTGGCACGTTGTTATCATTACAGGGCGATTATATTTTGCTGGACAAGGAACAAAAATCGGTATTACTCTATCCACCTGCGAGGTTCTTTCGCTAATTGCTTCCATATCTGAGTTGACTTTTATCTTCTTGGAAGATTGAGGTTTAAAAAGCTGAAGCTGTTGAGCGGCATCCAACTCGGATGCATCATGAAGAATATTTGCAAAAGCTATTTCTTCATCCAGCACCTCATACTGAAACTTTGAATTATCGTTGTTTGTATTCATTATTACCAAGAGTCCTTTCTTATCTGGGTTGTAATTACAACAATACGGACGTAAGCGTCGCCTGTGGTTCAAGGTCTATATTGATGCGTCCAATTGATACCGGCATGTCTTTTACTGTTTGATTTGCTTTGACAAAATATTCTGCCAGGGTGCTAATTTCTTCGGCGATAGTACCAGGGATTTCTTGTTGCCCGCATGAGGAACACTCAAAGCAGGGAACATCTTCGAAAATCAACACCATTCCTCCGCGCTCCAAATTGCAGTGACATCACTGATGGACTCATTATTCCGCGACATTCGATGCATTTTACCTGTTTTGTTTCTGACATTTTGTTCACCTCCCCGCCGGAATTCGGAGTTCGGAATTCGGAATTACGCTGTGTTTGTGCAAAAATACACTTCTTTAGATTTTTGCACTCCTTAACCCTCTAGCCCCCTTGCCTCCTTGCCCTCTAGCCCCCTTGCCTCCTTGCCCTCTTGCCCTTTTGCCCTCTTTGCCCCTTCACAGTTCTATAGACTTAATCACAAGCGCAATAGCTGCCAAATCGCCCACCAAATCCCCAAGTTGAGCCGGCATAATCTTTACGACTTCGGCGGCGCGGCGTACTGCTAATTTTTTTACGGTTTCTCGGATTGGATTCAAAAGTAGGTCGCCTGCGGCAACAGCTATGGTGCCAATGACAACTACTTCGGGATTTACGATGTTAGCAAGATTTGCAATGCCCCAACCCATGTAGAATCCTGTTTCTTCAATCAATCGGTTCGCCAGAGGGTCGTCTTTCTTAGCGGCTTCGACGACAAATTCCGTTTTGACCGCGTTAATATCGCCTCCGGCTAGTTTGAGGATTAGCGTATTGGGTTCTTTGCGAATGGCTTCTTGAGTTCGTTGAGCAATGCCTGGCCCAGAGCAGAGCGCTTCTAAACACCCGCGTTTCCCACATCGGCACAGCGGTCCATCAGGTAAGAGAATTTGATGTCCGACTTCGCCAGCAGAATTGTTCGCTCCGTGATAAATTTTCCCATCGGCGACAATACCGCCACCGATGCCGGTGCCCATTGTCATGTAGACGACGTAATCATAGCCGCGCCCTGCGCCGAACATCCATTCCGCCAAAGCGCCTGCGTTCGCGTCGTTTTCGACAATCGCTGGAAGATTAAACTCCGTTTCAATTTTATCCTTCAAAGGATAAGCCTCCCAGCCGGGCAAATGAGGATATACCAGTCCCGCTTTGGTGTCTGTCTCACCGCCGAAACTCACGCCGATGCCGAGTACGTCGTCGAGCATCAGTTCTGCTAAATCTAGGGTTTCGTGAACCATGCCGAATAATTTATCAATAACATGCTCCGCGCCTTTTTCCGCTTCCGTTGGCTTCCGAATCTTTTGGAGAATATTTCCTTTTTCATCTGCTACTACAGTTGCGAGCTTCGTCCCACCAACATCCATGCCGATTATATATTTGTTATTCTGCTGCTTCATATATTATCCGTTCCTCTGGCAAGGGGCAAAGGGGCAAGGTGGAATTACCTTTGTACCCTCTTGCCATTTCGCCCAATTGCCCTTTTGCCATTGCACTCAGTTATGTATTCATCAATGTAGAGCTTCGCTTTCGCCATTCTTTACCCTCAGTAGCAGTCATCTGATATTCGATGGTATTTTCTAGTAGAAGAAAATCGATAGAATCTTTGTTGTCATAATAATATGAGAGAGCGTCGTGAATTTTTGCATGATTGAGGTTCGGATACATCGCTGCAATTTCATCTACAGACTTTTCCATATTCATCCAACCTGCAATTATCCTTACAGGGATACGTGTGCCCACGACGATTGGCTCACCACCGCATACACCTTCCCTCTGCTCGATATATCTATGATTTGTCGTTTTAGATATTACTGATGTCTGAATGTTGTTATTCATCGTTAAGTTCACCATCCATTGATTCGATAATCTACTCCTATCCCCTTTTCATCTGTTGCTATTCTCTCACTTCAACAATAGCTTGACGAACAGCATTGTTGATTTCGGTTTCAGAAATATAGGCTGCTCGTTGTCGAGCTTATTTTGTCAACTCGCGCATTCGCTCACGCCGCAATTGGCTCAAATGCTTATCAAGTATTGCCATTTCGTCTGATTTTAGCTGATTGACGGCAGCGATAATTTGTTCAATTGTTAATCTCGTTTCGGACATGATTTTCATCCCCTTGTCTAAGATTATATGATTACAACCGTTTGATAGTTTACAGAGATGTAACAATATTCTGCTTTTTGGTATCATTACTCGATTCTCATTTCCTGCAAGTTGATAATCGCTCCTATCTGAGTAAGAAAATCCATGCCCAAAATGCCATTTATCTGGAAACCATAGTCCATGCCACCGACTTCAATTTCAAAGTCAGCAATACTACGCTCGCCCACTTTCAGGTAGTCAATCCGTCTGGTAAATACCACTTCACTACCACCTACACCGCGAATCGTATGCAGAACGTCTTCGGCAATTGGAGTGATTTGGACTGCGGCCACTATATCAGCCGCTAATACCGTACTAGCCGAACCCGTATCAACAAGAACATCAGGTATCTCAAGCGTTGCTCTCTTGTAAGCAATGGTTGCAGTTGTGAAAGGAAGGTCATACTTCAGTGATAACTTCATTGCTCCTCCGAATGCCTAACCATTGCCGTTCACGAATATCGAGTTCTTCACGGTTAGTATGCACGAAGTAGAACTCACGCGTTGGGTATTGCTGGTGAAAGCGGCGATAACCCTGCATTGCCACGTTGCCATCAGTACAGCGTTCTATAATAGCGATTTGATTGAGCAAACGACGGTTGTCAGGCGTAGTATGAGCTTGTAGAGCCTCGATAATAAGCCACTGATTAGGGTAAGCCTTACGAACTTCAGACCATTGCATTTTGGCCTCCTTATTTCACGCATCACGCATCACGTTTCACGTTTTAGAGCCTATAACTTATCCCACGAATCGCCTGATAGATTTCCGAGTATGTTTTCAACCGTTCATCGTATTGAAGTTTGATTTCATCTCGCGGGAGATAAACTTTTTTCGGTTTGACGAGTTGTTCAACTGCTGCATGGACAGAAGGATATTTGCCGATGGCTGTGCCTGCCAGAATTATTGCTCCTAAGCAGACGCCCTCGGAGATATCTAATGCGACGACTTTTTTGCCGAACATATCGGCTTTGAGTTGGAGCCATTTTTCGGATTTGGCGCCGCCGCCTATGGCGCGGATTTCGTTGATGGTGACGCCTGCATCTGCCAGCATTTCCAGATTTAATTTTATCTCAAAACTGATGCCTTCGAGGATGCCTTTGATGATATCGCCTTTTTGGGTTGCCAGAGTAAGTCCCAAAATCGCTCCTTTGGATTCAGCATCCAGGTGAGGTGTGCCTGAACCAGAAAAGTGAGGAAGCAACATTACAGGCGAGATATTGTCTGACGCTTGTTCCATCAGAATATCGTAAACATCTCGACCTGTCGCTTCGGCTTCTGACAATTCTGTTTGGGCGAAGGTGTCGCGATACCATCTAAGCACGACTCCTCCGCTAGCGACAAAACCCAGGGTAACGTACAATCCATCGACAACATGGCAGTAGCAACAGAAATTGCCGTCTATCATTTTTTCGTTGATAACCGGTTCGCTGAAAGCAGGGGCAATGCATTCGACTGTCCCAGTCGCGTCCATAACTTCTCCGCTTTTTATAATTCCCGCTCCCAAGGCTCCGCACGGCTGGTCATGTCCGCCGGTTACACCGATTACGCCTTTGGGCAAGCCTAGTTCTTCAGCGACGGACGACGGTATTTCGTCGATGACACTACCCGAGGGTTTTGCTTCGGGGAATAAGTGCATGTCTGCTTCCGCTAAATCGAACATTTTTTCAGACCAACGCTTATTGATGATGTCGAAAAACATTGTGCGCGAAGCAAGGGAATAATCGACGGTTGGCTTCAGTCCCATTTTATAGATGATAAAATCCTCAAAACCCAGGAATTTCCATGTATTGTTGTACACATCTGGTTTATTGCGTTTGAGCCAGATGAGCTTTGCCACTGTTGTGATAGGGCTGAGAGGCATGCCTGTAATCTGCATAATCTCCAACTTGTCCATCTTTTCGCCGATTTCTTTTTCAATCCCGATGGTGCGATAGTCAAAAGTAGTAATGGCGTTGTCTAAAATCTCACCCGATTTGGAGATGGGTGTGACGGCTTCGCCTTGCGATGACACCGCAAATGCCTCAATCGGGTCATTTTTTGTTTGCGCCGCTACTTTTTTTACGGCGATGGCTACTATATCCCATACTGCTTTTGAGTCCAACTCCGACCAACCCGGTTGTAAATGAATTAACGGATATTCTCCGTAAGCCTGTGCAATAATCTGACCTTCCTCGTTAAAGGCTATTGCTTTGCATCCTGTTGTTCCGACATCTATTCCCAATAAGCTCATCTGTTCCTGGTTAATTTGATTTATGAGTTTCTATGCGCCCATATATTTTGCTCATAAATCCAACATTGACCTGAGTCGCCTGCCTGTGCTGAAGGCAGACAGGCCAATGGAGGAAATACCAGGATTATTCCCCTAGGTCACGGACTCCCACCGTGCTCTCTGATGAGCCGAAGCTCAACCCAAGCGAGTAACTTGCGCCCCCGCAGAGGTTAAACAGCTTTTGTAGTTTACGGTTTTATGTAAACTACTGAGCGCTAGCGAACAGAGCGGTCTGTTAGACACACCTTGCGGAAGGTCCCGATTCTCGGGACACCGCGTGCGCATCAGGCATCATTGCTTCCACAGCTTCCTAATGCACGGGAAAAATCTGCTTGTTATAAATAATATTGATATCCCTCAATAACCAGGATTTAACACCTACCTTTCTTAGAGATTGATTGAAAGTATACCAAAAGGACCAAGAATGAATATTTTGCCAATTTTTAAGTTTGGCTAGCAATCTTTTAACTTCCCTCTTACCTTTTGCTTCCAAAGCTGGCAGAAGAGAATTCAGTTTGCTTACCAGGGGTGAAATGAGGCGTTGTATTTTCTTAGGAATACGTTCATGGAATCCTAAGCCGCGTCTGGCAATAACAAACGCGGCGGCTTGATGAAAGCTTAGCCCGTAAGCGGTGGTATATTTGTATTTGCCAATTATCGACGTATAGGCAGGATGAACTGTTTTTAGAGCTACTCCACATTTCTTTGCTCGACGTTCAATAGATTCTAGAAGCCGCCTATACACGAAATTGTGAGACATCCTATTGAAGCGCTTGCCTTTGTTCCTCTTTACGAAGTCAAGCGATTCAATTACCAAACCTTTACCTTTTGCCAAAGCTATAGACACTATCTCTTTAGCAGTTTCACCTATAAGATTGTCACGTTGATTTTTACTACTATAGGTAAGTTCGGGTAAAGCAATCCACTGGCAGGAAATCATATTGCCTTCACTTGATATTTCAGTCAATGCTATGCCGTCCGGGTTGACGTCAACACCTATGCCACCATGAGAAAAGGAAACTAATTCAATGGGCACAAACTCATTGAATGTGATATGGACCCTATAGACGTTATCTAGCCCGCGTATTAATTCAATTGAGTAAATGCCTCCGTCTTCCAGGTGTTCTCTTAAACGTTCTCTTTTGCGAACGTCAACCCACAGTTTACCTGTAACTCGTGGAGCATTTCTTTGTTCAGCCAAATGGGAAATTGCGACAGACAAGGAAAAACCTTTAGGTTGAGTAGGAGACTTGGGTTGGGGCTTGGGTTGAGTAGGAGCGAAGCGACGTATCGAAACCAGCGGAGCCGTATCGAAACCAGTATCGAAACCTTCATCCAATATTTCGATGCGAGTGTTAAGATTACCGCATTTTTTACTTTTATCGCCTCTAGAGTAAAGTGCATTGTTTCGACAGTCTTTCCATTCCTCGTTGGACAATTTACCATTAACTCGTTTTTCAAAGTTTTCCCTACCACCAAATATCACTTTCGGAATAGTAGAATTGGCTATGTGCGACTCCAAAACAGCAACTTCTTCTTGGAGTTGCCCTATCTTGGAACTAACATTCTCTCGTTTGTCTTCGTTTTTTATATGCTCCAGTTTTTTGCTCAACCCCAATATGGCCCGTTTTTTATCCTCTTTGTGTTGTTTGACCAATTCTCTTTGCGAACTGATTATACTTTGAGCCTGCATAACAGCGTCTTTAGCGTATCTTGAATTGATAAGAAACATGCTCGCGACTAGCTTTTCTACATCACCTTTGGACATACCCTCAAGTAGACGGTTGAAAGCGGTGCGCACAGCGCACTGAAAAAGTCGCATTTCATCATCTACACTTTTCTTATCATCTTCCCCTTCGATAAACCATTCGCCTACGATAGTTGTCGTTAGTGTGTCCGCGGTGCCGTGCCTAGTGAGGCCCCCCGCGGAAGATTTTGGCATTATTCTATACATTTCGTTTCTCCTCAAAAAGCAAAGAAAATCACAGAAAAACCAAACTAATCAAGTTACCACTTTACCACTTAGTCAAATAACTCCTGCCAGTAAGGTAGCCGGCTGGGATGCCGCAGTTTTGCGAGCGCTTCCTCTTCAATTTGCCGGACGCGCTCACGACTGACCCCCAGGTGTTTTCCAATTTGCGATAGTGTATACAAGTTGCCATCTTGCAGCCCAAATCGCATCTTAATCACACAGGATTGCCTCTCAGAGAGCGTCGATAAAAGGTGGTCTACGGCATCATCGCGCGATTGAGAAGCAATGATTTCTTCTGGGGTCTTTGCCGTTTCATCTATGATTAAATCCGCTATTGTTATTTTGCTGTTGGATTCTCCTATGGGAGTATCTAGTGAGAGCAATTCCTTCGGTGCTCCCAGAATTTCACGCAGCCGTGATGGGGCGATATCCAGGACTTCTGCTAATTCATTCAATGTCGGCTCCCTGTCTAAGTCTTTTTCCAATTTAGCAGTTTCCTGAACTGCCCGCCGACGCACTTCTGCAATAGAGCTAGGTATTCTTATCAGTTGACTTTGCTCATCTAACGCACGCCGAATAGCTTGGCTAATCCACCAAGTAGCATACGTACTAAACCTATGTCCCTTATCCAAACGGAATTTATGGATGGCTGTCATTAAACCAATACTGCCTTCTTGCATCAGGTCAAGAAACGAAAGGGGGAATTCACGAAACCAATACTGTTTGGCAATACTTGCAACAAGCAGGAGATTAGCTTCTACCAATTGCCGTTGAATATCTTGTATTTGGGTAACGGTCACATGTAATTCTGCAAAAAGAGTTTCTAATTCTAAGATAGGTGGCGTTTTGCGCGTGTCCGTATTTATATTATCTGCTGCTGTTGTATTCGATTCATTCTGGATACTGGAAACAGTCGCCGCAATATTCGTTCTCCATTCCGTTATTAGATTATGCAGTTTACCTAAAGTATCTGGCGAGAGGCTTATCAATGCTTCATTCGGACGCCGCCGCTTAGAAGTGAAAATTTGCTGTAAATGCTTAGATTGGTCAGATTCTAAGAGATTAGACCGTTGTAACTGTCGGAGGAACTCCTTAAGACGCATTTTCTGCATCTGCAAGGCTCCAAACAAGGCTTTTTCCTCATCGCGTTTCAACAACGGCACACGTCCTATCTGTTTTAAATATGATGCTATATGAGGCATACTTTTTGCATCTACAGGGTTTCGCACGGCATATTCTTTCGATTCCAGATGTTCCATCGCATTCTGTCTCTCTATCTGCGCTTCGGTCGCGGAATTATATTTACCAATATCTCCGCGCTCGGAATCGGGCGCCCGTTCTCCTGCATCCGAAGAAGCATCATCTGTAGATGACAATTCTGGAAAATCATCATCGTATGTCAATGTATCGCGCTTTTCCATTTCCATCTCCCCATTTTTTAACTCTTTTCGTCGCAGAAGTCCTGTTTGCTTCGCGGAGTTTATCCCGATGAGATTAGTTTGCTTCACTGCATTCGCAACTCCTCGCAACGGCTCGCAACGGCGTCTGAAAAGGAAAGTTCTAACGCGGTGACATACATTCGATGCGGTCACACGGCGTAGCCGAAGGCTACGCCTGTCGGATGAAACCCGACGACTGGCGCTTCGCTGGTCTTACGGCGCCGCACTTCCGCGCTATCTCCTTCCAATTTTTCCGTTTTCCGTTTTCCGTTTTCCGTTTTTAAACTGACGAAACACCGTCCACATCAATATAGTTCCCATCAATAGTAAGCAGATGAGCGGTAACCAATCACCATATCGTGTATATATGGTTTTGCCCTGGCTGGAGTAGATATTTCCAATGACAAAACCGTCACCAGTAGGTGTTATTTTATCACGGCTGATGCGACCATATTTGTCGACGAAAGCGGATATGCCGCCGTTCGCTGCATGGAAAAGGTCCCTGCGATTTTCTACTGCGCGAAAAACACTCATCGTAAAATGCTGTTCTGGCGCAGCGGTACCGGTGAACCACGCGTCATTCGTCACAACGCCCATGAAATGTGCGCCGGAGCGTACAAATTGACGAAAAAAATCAGGGAACGCGGATTCGAAACAAATCACAATACCAAAGGTCATCGGCTTTTTCTTTGGGACTGGAAAAAGCGTAAATTGCGTTCCCTTTTCAAAATCTGCCATACCGATTACTTTTTCCCTAATATATTTTGGTAACAAGCGCTTCAGCGGTACATATTCGCCGAAAGGCACTAAGTGAATCTTGTAGTATCTGCTCAAAACCTCTCCTTCTGGGGAGAGTAAAAACGCCGCATTGTAATCACCGTATGGAATGCCAAACAACAATGGTGTATTTAGCGATTTTAAGGTAGATACAATTTTGGAAGACATATCTTTTCTTCCAAACACATTCATTGGTATGGAGGTTTCCGGCCACACAACCATATCGGGTGGTACGTCCATCAACTGCTCTGTGGTTTTTAGATATTTATTGAATATGTCCTTCAGATTTTTGGGTTCCCATTTTTCTATTTGTGGAATATTCCCTGGTACGATAGCAATTGTCATCTTTTGTCCGGAGGGTTGTTGTTCAAGTTGTATAAAACCGTATACAAACACTATGATAAGAATAATAACTGTCGGTATAGCGGAAAATAGCCCCCGCCGCCATTCTGGAATCGTCAACAAAACACGCGTAAGGGTTGCATTGACCAGCACAATGAGAAAGCTAATGCCATAGACACCTATCACAGACGAAATTTGAATAGCAGGCAGATTATTCCACTGCGAATATCCCATGCTACCCCAGGGAAATCCTGTCAGCAGCCAACCACGGACAAGTTCCAAAGCTGTCCAAATAATGGGCGCGAGAAAAACTTCAATGAGGTTGGCAAAATGTGAATCTGCCTTTGGCACCGGCAGGATACGCGCCCCCACCTTTAACATTACCACAAAAACGCCAACATAAACAGATAGATAACCTGTCAGAAGAAGTGTAGCAAATATTGTTAGCGCAATATGAGAATATTCTCCTAGCGGGATAATCCAGTACGTCATTCCCAGAAAATAAAAAAATCCTGTTACCAAACCCAAAAGAAACGCCCTTTTGGTATTAGCGCGCCGTATCGCCACCAATAGCGGTACTAATGCGAACCACGCTAAGAACGAAAGATTGAAACTGGGAAAGCTCATGACCAACAGAATACCCGACAGTATTGCGAGGAGCCACGGCCTATTGATGATAGTCTCAAAGGCGTTTGTCCGCCATTCATTTGCTGTTCCATGCACTATGTTATCGACCTCATGATATTTATTCTATCTTGCTACCATTTCCTTAAATTTAGCATAATCATTTATTGTTGTCAAGCGTTTTCATTTCTTTTTTTGCGAAAACAAAGCCGTTGCGTGAGCAACGTTTGCGCACTACAGATAATTTAACAGATTTTTACATTATCGTCAATAAAAAAAAGATACATTTTGGTCTTGACGAAATTTTAAATTCATGTTATCTTATGAAAATATGTTGAGGATGAATAAATCATTTGTAAGGTAGGTGGCGCAATACGCATGTTGAGTGAAACGAAACCCCAAAAATTGGGGAAACAATATGAGATAATCGAACACACCGCGGATGTCGGTATTCGCGTTTATGGTGAGACACTGCCACAACTTTTCAAAGATGCTGCTATCGGCATGCTGTCAATAATTGCAGAGTTGGACAGTATAGACGAAACTGTTAGCGTCGAAATTAAGGTACAAAGCGATACGCTGGAAGATTTGTTCGTCGCTTGGTTAAGTGAATTGATATTTCAACATGAGGTGCAGGAAGTGTTCTGGAAACGGGTCGAAATTTCCCAGTTCGATGAGCGGAACATCCTCGCAAAAGCGTATGGCGAGGAGAAAAACCCTCAAAAACACGTGGTCTATACGGAAATTAAAAATGTCACGTATCACCAACTGAGTGTAGAACAATTTACTGATGGAACATGGGAAGCTCAAGTGATTTTTGATATCTGATTATAAGGCAAGGGGGCAAAAGGGCAAGAGGGTTAGGGGGGAAAAAGGCAAGAAGGCAAAAGGGTTAGGGGGCAAAGATGAATAGAAGTTATCTAAAAACAGAGGATAGAACGTAACTTCAATCTGGGGTTAAAACCCCTGCCTAACTTGAAACGTGGTTTTCGATTTACTGATTATAAAAGGCGGTGATACAATGACTGAAAAACGTATGGCGGAATCCCGTGTGAATTTATGTACACTGGGACATTTCGGGCATGGGAAAACGATGTTGCTTGCAGCCATGACTAAGGTTTTATCGAAAATCGGTACCGTCAAAGCGCCGAATTATGATTTGCTGAAGGAGCCGAAAGTACAGTGGGAAAGCGAAATACCAATATCCTTAGCGCGGGTGGACTACGAAACTAGTGGACGATACTATTCACATTTTGATTGTGCCACGCACATAGATTATATTAAACACATAATTGTCGGAGCACCGATACACGGTGCCATCTTAGTCGTCAGCGTTCTTGATGGAGTGATGCCGGAAGCCGAGGAACAGGTGCAGTTGGCGCAAAAATTGGATATTCCTATTCATGCGGTTTTTCTGAATAAAATCGACAAAGTAAAGGATGATGAATTAGTTGAGCTTAATGAGATGGAGATACAGGAATTGTTAAATACCTGTGGATTTAATGGCAATGCCACGCCCATCATCGCGGGCAGCGCGCTAAAAGCTTGGGAGTATAGCGGGGACAATCTTAACTACGCATATTGGCAACCGATTTTAGATTTAACAATGGAGCTGAACGCGCGTGCCGCTATGCTCCAGCAAGAAACGGAACCTCTTCTAATGGCAATAGAAGAGGTTTTTGACATTGAGGGTAAAGGAAAAGCCGTCACAGGCATAATAATACGCGGCGATATGGCGATAGGCAATCGGCTGGAGATAGTTGGATTACAGGAGCCGATAAGCACGCGGTGCATTGGGACGATAGAGGATATAGATGCGCTCCTGCGTGACGAGTCGTCAGAGGAGGAGGGTATCCCACAGACACAGCCGGAAGCACAACAGAAGCGCATGGGATTTCTGCTAAAAGGCGTAGAGGAGGAACCTGTTGAAAAGGGGCAAGTGCTGGCAACGCCTGAGAGCATCACAGCACACACATATTTTGAAGCGGCTGTGTATCATCTGGCGCTGGAAGAAGGCGGTATACACGCGCCATTGGTCGTCAACGACAGAGTACAATGCGATTTCTGGACAGCGGATGTGACGGGACACGTGACACTCCCGGAACATATCGGCATGATTGCTCCCGGACAAAATGGTATCATCACTATCGAGTTAGAGCAGCCGATGGCAATGGTACGAGGCACACGATTTACCTTAAAAAAAGAGGGAGGCAAAATGGGAGTTGGAGTTGTTACGGAGATTTATGATGCATAATACCGATTTCGGACCCGATTCTCGGGATGTCGCTTCGCTCCACTTGTAATTTCGTATTGTATAACTTGACAATGTTAGATTTCAGATTGAAGTTAGGTAGCACAAGCATTCTGACAAATAATTGAATATCACCAATTACACAAATTGGACCAATTACACG
>SDBU01002735.1_pt1 | contig 23069 bp, 26 predicted proteins | sample 2277071 | NCBI WGS metagenome assembly SDBU01 (sample SAMN10397929, study PRJNA504765) | marine sediment metagenome | isolation source: marine sediment core GS08_GC12, 126 cmbsf | place: Arctic Ocean: Gakkel Ridge, Loki's castle | collected 2008 | reverse complement strand
TCATTAGAGATGGAACGCCCTTCCTTTTTGGCTTGCACCAGGCTCAGGTTATTGCCCTAATCATATTAGCTATTGCTGCCGGATTTCTATCATTTAGAACACGGTGGGTGAAGAGGGAGGCCAGTTAGTCCCGGCTACCCCATAAAAACACTGAACAAATCAGTGTTACCGCAAGCATAACTATACTGGTAAGGGTGAAGTTATAGTAAAAGCCAAAGCGGTCAATGATGGAACCCATTATCGGAACAAGTACACCGCCAGCTTCCATACTTGAGAAATAGTAGATGCCAAGTATTGTTGAACGATGACGCGCTGACGTATGATTGACAATGTAACCTTCTGACACTGGCATGCGGACATAATTGATTAAGCCAAAGGTAACCAGCAGGACACCGATACCCAGTCCGTAAGGCGCCAGATTCAGCAGGTAAATGACCGGACCCGCCGCAAAGCAGACCACCAGCATCACCGGAACCGTGCCCCAACGGTCGGACAGGTACCCGCCCAGAGGACTGACCCAGAGCCCCGCCGAATAGACCAGGGCCATAGAGGCCCCTGCTGTCTCCCTGCTGACTCCGAAGTGGTCCACCAGGAATAACGGGATGAATGACGTGGTGGAGAATACCACTGCCCCGGTGAACGCGCTTAGAATCATAAACCATACCAGGCGCTGCCAGCGGCGTGGTGTGGCTGGTTCCTCAGTCTGACTGCGGCTGGTTGTCTTGGGCTCTGCCTTCTTTTCAGCCACATGCCGGCCTAGGAGTATGTAGAACACGACTCCGAACACCATCACCGGCACCGCCAGGCTGATGAACGACCCGCGCCAGTTCCAGGCGGCGGCGATGGCCGCAGCAATAATCGGGGCTAAAAAGAAGCTGGCACTGCCACCAATCATGTGGAAACCCAGCACCCGTCCCCGATTCCGCGGCGCAACCGATGCCGTAATCATCGGCGCCGCCGAGGGATGGTAGCCACCACCCATCACACCCATCAGCCCCAGGAAGACGAGCAGCATAACATACGTCTGGGAAAGACCGACCAGAAGCCCGGCTACCCCTACACCACAGATACCCACGGTAAGTAATATCCGCGGGCCAATACGGTCAGCAAGCCAGCCCGCCGGTAACTGACCAATGCCATAGGAGAGGCTGAACACCGAAATGACCAGTCCAGCCCGGAAGTAATCAAGACCAAACTCGTCACGGATTAACGGCGACAGCGGTATTGGTAATGCCGTCAGCAGGTGGTGACCGAAGTGCGCCAGCACAAATAGAGGCAGCAAACCCGAAAACAGCCAGCGAAGGCCAAGTTTCCTGTCACCGTTTCCCCTCAATGTGATTTCGTCACTCTCAGCAAAAATTCCACCGCGATGGTGGTTCAGTTAAAAATTGTAAACCCTTTAGCCCCCAAATTACAAGCCGTGACCTGCTATCGAGTTGCCTGGTGGGCTCAAGAACCAGAAGGGAATTAGATTTTCCATAGTATTTCTTTTGTCGCCGGGGCTTCCTCTACGAGCTGGTCCAGCGGGACTTCTTCTCCAGTAATCCGGAACGCTTTCCTCGCTGTTGGGGAAATTACGACCGAGCTAAACGGCCGCTTAACGCTAAAATATGACATGCCGCCCCTACCGCGCCAATAGTCCAACAAAACCCTGGCTACCACAATCAGGGTTGCGCCGGCGACCGTCACGGAGCCGTCGACTACTAATTCCCGCTTTCCATCCACTCAGAACAAGCACCCCGGCGGTTCTTACCGCGGGCAACGAGAAGGTGAATTTTGTGATTGGTTGCCACATTGAGAATTAGTAGGGTATCATAGACCCAGAAAAATAAGACCTTAGAGGGAGTCTAGCATGGCATTTAAGGACAACCGGGAATTTATCGAGGCGCTGAAGAGAACTGGCGATGTGGTCTCGGTAGAGAAAGAGGTGGACTGGGATTTGGAGGCGGGGGCTATCTCCCGGCGGGCTTGCGAGCTTTCCGGTCCCGCCATCCTCTTCGAGAAGGTCAAGGACTATCCTGAAGGCTATCGTATCTTTGCCGCCCCGGTAGCAACCTACCGGAGGGTGGCGATAGCTATGGGCCTTCCCGCTGATACTCCGATAAATAAAATCTACGAGGCGTATGAACACCGGGAAGAGCAGCCGGTACCTCCGGTTATCATCAAGGACGGCCCGTGCCAGGAAAATGTAATGCTGGGCGATGAGGTTGACCTTTACCGCCTTCCCGCTCCGATGTGTCACAGTGGCGACGGCGGAAGATACATCGGTACCTGGGGTTTCGTGGCTAGCCAGGACCTGGACAGCGAATGGACAAATTGGGGTATGTACCGCTTTCACATTAATAGTCAGCGGTCTCTGGCCATGTCCCCGGCTCCCGGAAGTAACCTGGGCATGCTCCTTCGCCAGAAGTATTTGCCCAAGAACTTGCCAATGCCCGTAGCCGCCGTTATCGGTGCCGACCCTCTTTCCAGCATCGCTGCCTCGGCAGGCTATCCCGTAGGCAAGAGCGAGGCAGACCTGGCCGGTGGACTGCGCCAGGAGCCGGTGGAACTGGTTAAATGTAAGACCAACGACCTTTTGGTCCCGGCGCATGCGGAAATAGTTATCGAGGGGGAGATTCTGCCTGATGTCAGCGCCGCCGAAGGGCCTTTCGGTGAATACTCCGGTTACCGCTCCAGAGGCTTCGAGCCGAAGCTGTACTGTCGGGTAACCGCCATCACCCACCGAAACTCACCAATCCTTACCATGTCCAATCTGGGGGTTCCTCCCGATGACAGCCATGTCGGGGGTTGCCTCAGTACTGCAGTAGCCGTGAAGAGACGGGTCGAGCGAGCCGGGGTACCGGTGACGGATGTTTACGTCCCTCCAGAGGGCGCAGCATTTATGGCCATAGTCAGCGTCAAAAGCGGGGGTTATGAGGTGGCCAAGAGCGTGGGAGACGCTATCGGCAAGCGGAGAGCCTGGATTAGCAAAATCATCGTCGTCGATGATGATGTAGACATTTTTGACATGCGCCAGGTGATACATGCCCTTTCCGTTAAGTGCCACTCTGGCCGAGGGATATACCTGAGAGAAACACCACCGGGAACAGGAAACCCCTTTTCGCCATGTCTCACTCCTGAAGAACAAAAGACCAGTGCCGGGGCCATCGCGGTGTTTGACGCCACCTGGCCGGCTGATTGGCCCAAGAGTCAAATACCGCTCAAAGCGTCCTTTGATGTTATCTATCCTCAGGAAATTAAAGACAAGGTGCTAGCCAACTGGAGCGAGTACGGTCTTTAGTCGGGCTTTATCTTTCAAGGAAGGAAGAAAAATGAGTAAAGAATACTCGACATTTGTCAGCGACCCGGAGATATTGCCAGAAGGCAAGGAGATCAAACTGGCGATTAAAGACCTGGCCCCGGGGCCACGGAAGTATGACTGCCGGATAGTCAAAGCAATAGTCTCCAGCTCACCCGACGGGATAGAGGGTGGCGATGTGCTCTGGCTAAGGTCATTGGTGGGTGTCCAGTTTCCCAGACCGTGGTCCATAAAAATTGTCGAAGAATTGGGCGATTCCATCCCGCGCTCTCCTTATCAGGGCCCGGTCGAAGTAACCAGCGCGCTTAATGAGGAATCAGGGCAGAAATGAAGCTAGAGAAACCAGAAGCAAGATGGTATAATACGTCAGCTGTTGGTAAATCTGAGGATTATGTAAAGTGACCAGTGACGGAAATGGGAAAAGAGATAAAGATTACCGCAGGCGCAATTAAGCTGGAAGCACGGCTCAATGAAACAAACACCGCTACCAAGGTCTGGGAGATGCTTCCTATCGCTTCAACGGCCAATCTCTGGGGGGACGAGATATACTTCGCTACTTCCCTGGAGGCAGGGCTGGAAAATCCGCAGGAAACAGTAGCCCTGGGAGATATTGCTTACTGGCCACAGGGAAAAGCAATATGTCTCTTCTTTGGGCAGACTCCGATAAGTAAAGGTGACGAGATCAGACCCCTCAGCCCGGTTGATGTGATTGGGAGAATTGAAGGAGACCCGAAATTACTCGGGCAGGTGAAGCAAGGGGAAAACATCAGCATCGGGAGTTAACCGTATGGCGTTTAGCGATATCCGGCAGTTTGTGGAGGCCCTGGACAAAACGGGAGACATATTACACATCAAGCAAGAGGTAGACTGGGACCTTGAGTTAGGAGCTATTGGCCGACGGGCCTATGAAAAACGAGGACCGGCCATTTTGTTTGAAAGAATCAAGGACTACCCCGGCCACTGCATATTTAGCGGCATGCTGGGCACCTTTCGGCGGGTAGCTATTGCCCTTGGTCTTCCGCCTGACACGCCCGTCAGGGATATTTACGCCGAATACGGCCAGCGAATCCAGCACCCAATCAAGCCTAAAATCGTCGACCGCGCACCCTGCCAGGAGAACATCGTCTCAGAAAAGGACATTGACCTTTATCAGCTCCCGGTCCCTTATTTGCACGAGGGCGATGGTGGGCGATACATCGGCAACTGGTCCTTTGAGGTGACCAAGGACCCGGAGACAGGCTGGCAGAACTGGGGAATGTACCGCTTCATGCTCCACAACCAGAGATACATCGTGGGCTGGCCCCGTTATAGCAGCCATCTGGCCCTGATGCTGCGGGAAAAGTACATGCCCGCCAACAGACCAATGCCAATAGCCATGGTGATTGGTGCCGACCCCGCCTGCAACACTGTCGCCACGGTATCATTTGGCATCGGGGCTAATGAGGTAGACTACGCCGGAGCGCTAAACCAGAAGCCAATAGAGCTGGTGAGGTGTCAGACCAGCGACCTCCTGGTGCCCGCCCATGCCGAGATAGTGATCGAAGGTGAGATTCTGCCGGACCGGGTAGCCCCGGAGGGCCCGTTTGGGGAATATCCGGGCTACCGGACCGAGGGGATGAGGAGTGGCATGCTATTTCGGGTAAAAACCATCACCTTCAGGAACTCGCCTGTTTACACTACCATTCCTCTGGGCACTCCCCCGGATGATAGCTCCGTGGTCGCTTCCATGACGGCGGCGGTAGCGATAAAGAATCGCCTGCTGAGGCACGGTGTACCAGTCACCGATGTTTACGCCCATCCCGAGGGAGTCACCCATCTTATCGTGGTGGGGGTGAAACAGGGCGGTAAAAAGGTTGCCGAGCAGATTCGGGATGTTTTCCTCTCCGGCCGTAGAGTAGACGTCAACAAGGTCATCGTGGTCGATGACGCAGACGTCTTCAATTTTGGTGAGGTCGTCCATGCTTTTGCGACCAAGTGCCATCCGCTTAGAGGAACCATCATCTCCGAGGTCGAGGCGGGAAAAGCAAATGCCCTTACGCCTTGCTACACCACCGAAGAAAGAAGAGCCCATAAAGGAGGTCTCATCGTCTTTGACGCCACCTGGCCAGTGGAGTGGTCCCGGTGGAATCAGGTCCCGGTAAAGAACTCCTTCGAGGTGATGTACCCTCAGGAGATAAAGAGTAAAGTAATCACCAATTGGCAAGCTTACGGCTTCAGGGACTAGGAAGGGATAAGAATGAAGCAGGAGTTTATGACCTTTGTCCGAGACATTGACCAGCTAACAGAGGGTCAAGAGGTTACTCTGGCAGTCAGGGATTTAACCCCTGGGCCACGCAAATACGATTGCAAAATCGTCAGGGCCATCCTTGCCAGCTCACCCGACAAGTTACCAGACGGAGATGTCCTGTGGATTAGGTCGTGGACGGGCGTCGCCCACCCTGAACCCTGGGCAATTAAGATTGTGGCCGAGCTGGACGAGACTTTGCCCGGACGGCCACATGATGAAACGCTGAGTCTGTTAGAGACTAAGCAGCCATAATGAAACCGACCCGCCGAATTAAATGAGATATAGATAAAATGAGATATAGAACTTATCGAGGGCCCGGTCTTACTCCCCTGTTAGCCATAATCGGGGTAAACGTCGTACTATCTATCATTACGACCATAACCCGCCTCATTGATACGGCTATCTACCGTGACCTTATCTCCTACCTCGGGTTAATGCCAGCGGCTGTCCTGAGCAGACCCTGGACCATAGTGACCAGCATGTTTGTCCACGGTGGTCTGTGGCATGTCATGGCCAACATGCTGGCTCTCTTCTTTTTTGGCCGGTACTTATCCGCCCTGGTAGGCATAAATAGATTCCTGATTGTTTACTTTATCGGGGGGATAATAGGGAGCATCTTCTACGTCGTCCTGGCACCACCTATTTCCATAGCTGTTGGTGCCTCAGGGGCCATTTTTGCCCTCGCCGGAGCACTGGTAGTGATGCGTCCCAAGACGAGGGTCTTTATCATCCCCATACCAGTCCCGCTACCCCTCTGGGTCGCTGTCATCGGCGGTTTCCTGGTACTCTCTCTGTTTCCCAACGTAGCGTGGCAGGCACACCTTGGTGGTCTGGTAGTTGGTCTAATTAGCGGCTATTTCTTCAGAAAGCGTGAGCGGTTTTACTTTTGACCTGAACTCAGATTACCACCACTATCCGCTGGTTCCTTCTTCGTTACCCACGTTACCGATTCCCTGCTGCAGGTAACTCCTTGCCAGTTCTGTGTAGACAGCGCCACCCTTTTCTACCCACCAGAGGGCATCACCGGCAATCTCTCTTTTCACCCGGGCCGGTATGCCTGACACCAAATATCGGGGAGGTATCCGCATTCCCGGCATAACTACACTGCCGGCAGCCACCATAGCCTGTTCGCCAACCATTGCCTTATCCAGAACTACCGCATTGATGCCGATTACCGCCCCCTTTTTTATCGTGCAGCCATGGAGCACTGCCCCATGGCCAACAACCACGTCTTCCTCAATCGTTACCACTTCGCCAACATCAGCATGGATAACAACATTGTCCTGAACGCTGCTGCGAGCACCCACCACTATTTTGCCCAGGTCGCCCCTAAGCTGAGCGCCAAACCAGACACTGGCGTTTTCGGCTACCTGCACATTGCCAATCAAGGTGGCATTCGGTGCCACAAATGCTTTTCCCGAAACCTCAGGCTTTTTACCGTTGTATTCTATTAGCATTCTCTACCCCGTCTACAGTCTATACCAAGACTCAGGCTCAATCAAGCTGGTTTGGCCGGGTTTCTTTCTGGGATGCTGACCTCTTCCATCGGGGCTTGACGACGGGAGGCACAGAACAGTAATATTTAACCATCCCTTTGCCAAGGAAAACTCGTCGCAGGAGACAAGCTACCATGAAAGGTTCTCTTCGCCTCGGCCGTATCGCCGGGATTGAGATAGGAATTCACTACACCTGGCTCCTGGCCTTCATCCTTATCGCCTGGTCATTAGCTCGGCATGTCTTTCCCCAGGCTTATCTGGGGACTCCGGCTTCCTACTGGATAACCGGAGTTCTGGCCGCCCTGCTGCTCTTTGTCTCCGTTCTGCTGCATGAGCTAGCCCACTCTCTGGTTGCCCAGGCTCGGGGCTTAACCGTCGGGAGCATCACCCTCTTCATCTTTGGCGGCGTGAGCAACATAGAAGAGGAACCAGAGAAGCCCGCCGTGGAGTTTACCATGGCCATCGTGGGGCCACTCACCAGCCTGGTCCTGGCCGGTATCTTCTTTGGAGTCCTCCAGGTGGTAGAGAGCACAAATGGCCCCCTGGCAGCAATGCTCTTTTACCTGGCCATGATTAACGCTTTGCTGGCGGCATTCAACCTTTTGCCCGGTTTCCCCCTGGACGGTGGCCGCATGCTGCGCTCCATCCTCTGGGGTACTACCGGAGACCTGAGAAAGGCAACCAACATTGCGGCACTAGCGGGACGGTTCTTCGGCTGGGCACTGATTGCCTTCGGGATATTTCGGTTACTGGTGGGAGGAGATCTCCTGGGCGGACTATGGATTGCCTTCATCGGTTGGTTTCTCAGCAGTGCCGCTGATGCCAGCCGCCGGGAAGTAACTCTGCGGGAAAACCTGAGTGGTGTATCGGTCAAGGAAATCATGGACCCGAATCCTGAGACCATCAGTCCCCAAACATCGGTAGCGGAAGTAGTCCGGGACATCTTTTTTCAACGCCGCCGCCGTGCTGCGCCCGTCTGCCAGGACGACCAGATAGTCGGAATCGTCACCCTCACCGATATCAAGGGATCAGCCCAGCAGAAATGGACTCAGACACCGGTAGCGGAAATCATGACCCGCCAGCCTCTTCACAGTGTAGTCCCGGAAGATGACCTGACGGCAGCGATGAAAATCATGGCCCAGCACGACATTAACCAGGTCCTGGTGCTCCACCAAGGGCGATTGGTCGGTCTCCTCAGCCGTGCCGACATCATCCGCCACCTCCAGCTCAGCCAGGAATTAGGTCTAAGATCCAGACACAGGAAGACCTAAGCTGCCGGTCTATTTAGCGCCGGGAGCGTCCTGAGTAGTGATGCTCCCTCCATTGGTCACCACCCGGCACCGCTAATCGTCATCAAAAATAAATAACGCCTCAATAGTGGTTTGTAAAGACCTAGCCACGTTGTGGGCCAGCTTTAGCGACGGGTTATACTTACCCTGTTCCAGAAAGATGATAGTTTCCCGCCTGACCCCTACCATCTCAGCCAGCTTCTCCTGTGTCAAATTGTGCTGGGCTCGGTATTCCTTAATTCTCGTTCTCATGGGCAACTACTCTTTCCCGGCAATAACTATACTGGCCACGCAGCACCAGCTTTCCAACATTAAGGTGGTTACTTTCTACGCGGAACGGAATCTTCAACATGCCTTCTACGAGCGACTACCTGGCAGTCCCTTGACGAAAATAACCAGGCTGCCAATAATTCCTACGGCAAATGCCAAAGGACATATAATAACCGCAATAACGAAAAAGACAGGTTCATCTCCTAACCCAATCCTGTCCCAGAAGTCTGCGCCAAAAAAGTGGATAAACAGACCGTAAATTGCGTTGTGCAGGAAAAAACTAATAATAAAGGCCGCTAAGGCTATGCCGGCTACCAGCAGGAAGGTCTTCAGCATCTTAGGACCCCCTTTCCCCTAATTCAGGTCCCACCCGGTCATAGAAGATATAGGAAACAAGATATATTAGCCCCACTGATAAGAACAAACCGCTGAGCACATGTACTATCTCGGGATTAGCACGGCGATTCAGGCTGAAGAAGAGCATCAGGAATGCCGAGGCGATAGCGAAGAAGACAAACCCGTTTCGTATCGACTTACTGACATTTCCTCGCACCCTCTCATCGAGCACGGGCAGCTTCTTTCCTCTTACCAGACACCATAGTTCACGGTGACCAATAATCAAGGTCCCCACCACGAGAGCGACGGCCACGTAGTATGCCCTTTGCGAAATAAGTATCAGAGCAGTAATGGAAGCGGCTATGAGTAAACCTTTCGTCTTCACCATGCCACCTGCTACGATTTAATATTGCTAACGTTATTTATTTCCAACGTTATATATATCTAACATACAACTTTTCTGGATTCTTGTCAATACCCCAAGGGTTTTTTCGTATAACTCCAAGATGAAGTGGGGACTAACCCACAATAACAGTGTCAGAAAACGCCCAGTCAAAATGGTTGATAGCATAGTAGTCCCCTGATAGCCAAAGGCGGTAGATTATAGATGCTCGTTATTTGTGTGGCAGCAGAACCCTACAGGTTGGCTGTCCCGACGGCAACAGCTTGCCCAATGGGAAATCCCCCACACCCCGCTGGGCAAGCTGTTCTTGGAACGGTAGCTGTTAGGGGAGTCAAGCCTGCTGAACAACGCCCCTCTGAAGTAGTGCCGCTGTAACCTGAAGGCTGCCGGGAGCAGGAGGCCAGGAGGTCTGGCGTTTGTGTCACCCGCCACTTGAGGTAAAGATTGCTTAAAATCGAAGGGGACAGAATGAAAACCCTGGTGTTGAGCCAGCCACTAATTCATGCTAGCTCGACCCGATAGCCTGCTACCTTATTAACTCGATTCCCGTTTTCTGCAAGCTAAAGGATTCCTTTCAGCATCCCCCTGATTTCGCTCTTGCTAAGCAAAGGTCCGTCTTTGGATGAGTATTTGCTCGCCGGTGCCTTTTTAGCATCCTCTCGTACCTCTGGAGCTAAGATGAACATATCATCTACTTCATAAGCACTGGCTGCCTCTTCCTCGGTCATCAACTCCTCGTAGCTTTTCTCTCCCGGTCTTCTGCCCGTTATTCTCACCTCGATATTTTCCGGGCTATAGCCGTATCCAGGTGCCAGCTCCTCAATCATGGCCTCAGCCAAGTCCCCGATGCGCAGGGCAGGCATCTTGAAGACAAGTATCTCGCCGCCCTGGGCCACCTCAGCTGCCCGTAGCACCAATTCAACTGCCCGCGGGATATCCATGACAAACCGGGTCATATCCGGGTCGGTAACCATCAATGGCCCACCCTTGGCAATCTGCTCCCGGAATAAAGGCACTACCGAGCCTCTGGAATCAAGGACGTTACCGAACCGGACACAGGAGAAAACGGTCCCCCTTGCCCCTTTATAGTAGTTTGCCGAGATGGTTAGTCGCTCAGCGAGTAGCTTGGTAGCCCCCATAACATTGATTGGACCAACTGCTTTATCAGTGCTTATCACGAGCAGCTTACCGACATTTTGCTCCATGGCCACCTCTATGACATTCTGAGCGCCAATTACATTCGTCTTTACTGCCTCGAACGGATTGTACTCGCACAGTGGAACGTGCTTTAAGGCTGCGGCATGGAAGATAAAATCTATCCCTTCCGCTGCTCTCCCCAGCCGCTCCTTGTCCCTGACATCCCCGATTAACCACCTTAAATTGGAGTAGCCTTGTAACTCCTGCCCCATGTTGAATTGCCCGTCCTCATCGTTGCTGAAAATCCTCACCACTTTGGGTTCATGGGACAGAAGCCGGCGCACTATCTCACTGCCGATTGAGCCAGTGCCACCGGTGACCAGTATACTCTTGTCTTGAAAAATACTTTTCATTTGCTTCCCTCGCTCCTACTGGAAAAAGGCGCTAACCTTATCTGCCAGATAGTCTACTTCTTCGGCTAATCCGGGATACATGGGCAAAGTCAAAACGTGCTCGCCGAGCTTTTCCGTAACCGGCAACTCACCACTGTATCCCAGCTTATTCCGGTAAAAGTGAGTAAGATGGACCGGGTGAAAATACACCTTACTCATGATTCCTTCTCGGGTAAGATGTCCTATCAAGGCGTCTCTTTTTCCCCGTCCTTCTCTTACCCTGATGGTATACATCTGATATACATGAAAGAAGCCTGCCGGGGAATCGGGGACTTCTATCTCAGACACCGGTGATAATTTGGCGGATAACCTGTCCGCATTTTGCCGCCGCATCTGGATGATTTTATCGATTTTCCCAAGCTGAGCAATACCCAGCGCAGCGATAACGTCCGGCATACGGAAGTTATAACCTAAAGAGATGTAATCCCCGGTCTCGGTTGAAGAGAAGTAGTTGGTGTTTTCCGCTCTGCCATGCGACCTTATTAGCTTTAGCTCCTCATATACCTCTGGCGAATCAGTAACTACCGCTCCACCCTCACCGGTAGTAATCACCTTGTTGGCACAGAAGCTGAAAATGGCGCAGTCCCCAAAAGTCCCTACCTTTTTCCCGTTTACGTTAGCGCCGAGTGATTCGGCGGCATCTTCGATGAGGAGCAGGTTGTGCTCCCTGGCAATCTCGCTTAACTCCGCTATCAAGCAGGGACAACCGCCATAGTGGACAGGCATTATTACCTTGGTCTTCGGAGTAATCCTTCTCACCACATCTTCAGGGTCAAGCCCGTATGTTTTCTCCTCGATATCGGCAAAAACCGGCTTCGCTCCCACAAAAAGGGGGGCATTGGCCGTGGCAATGAAGGTAAATGAAGGCACGATGACCTCATCCCCCTCACCGATACCGTAGGCCAAAAGAGCGGCATGGAGGGCTGAGGTCCCCGAATTGAACACTAGCGCATACCTGGTTCCGACATACTCGGAAAGCATCTGCTCAAATCGCTCAATATTGGGGCCGATTGCCCAGAACATCCCCCTCTGGATAGCTTCGGTCACCATTCTTACGTCTTCCTCGTCCCAGTAAATCTTGAATAAGGGGATTTTCCAGTCCATCCTTACTACCCTGGCTCCTATTGCTTGACTATTTTCGCGGGTATACCAAGAGCGACCTTATCGTCTGGAATGTCTTCCGTAACGAAACTGAATGCCCCGACCACGGCATTCCGTCCGATAGTCACCCCGGGCATGACCACGCTGTGGCTGCCTATTTTAGCGTTCTTTCTTATCGCTACCTTGCCCTGCTCATCATCAATGGTAGACCAGGAGTATATCGAACAATGAGAGCCAATCTGGACATTTTCCTCTATTTCAACCCCATATTTCGCATTGATATAGGTGAATGCCCCGATGTCCGTGTTCTCCCCCAGCTTCAGATTCTCATGGTACTGGCACATCCAGCCCCATTTAGTCATCGCCTTTTCATCGAACTCGGGGTACTGCCAATCCTTGAATCTCTTTTCCATCACCTGATAATCTCTCTGACCAGCATAAAAGCCTCGGCGGCTCTGAAGCCGGCCTCGGAACCCCTTTTTTGGGCCAGAATCTTCAGCATCTCGAGGGAGCGGGGATGGGGGTAGTCCTTTAGCTCGGTACGGTAGACGGACATCGCCGCCAGTTTGGTCTCCAGGGTATCGCTAATATTAACATAGACATTGGGCACAAAGAAACTCTCCGCATCCGGTGCCCCCCACTCCGTCTCGGAAAGCGTCTCATAGCAAAGTATTCTTGATACCGTGCTCCCTTTCAAGGGACGTAACGCCACCATGGCCGCCTCAAAGACCAGGCGATGGTCCTTATTCACATCTCCCTTATGCGGGATATACACCACTTCTGGTTTTACTTCAGCAACAACGCGAGCCATCGCATCATTTAACTCTTTCTGGGGCACGGTGTCCAGCTTGACGGTGGGAAAGTCCAGGAAGAATGTTTCCCTGATATTCAACGTCTTATTCACCCGTACCACCTCTTCTTTCCTCTCCTCAATCACCGATTCCGGCCACTCTGGAGAATAGGCTTTGGTAACCACGCAGAGGTAAACTTCTCCGCCTTCGGACACGTGCCTGGCTATGGTTCCCCCACAACCCAGCACCTCGTCATCCGGATGCGGTGCAATTACTAAGACTCTCATCTAGACCTTTTCCGCGGCGATGTGCCACCTTGAATACTTCAGGTTTAAATCCAGTGGGCCTGAGACATCAATAAATCTCTTTTGGCCTTTGGAGCTTTGCAGGAAGGCTTTATCCACAGAGTAAACCTCGGGGAAAAGCTGCTCATAGCATTCTATATCAAAAATTCTGAAGCCCTCCAGCAACTCCCCTATTTCCTCTAAGTCAAAGAAGTGTTGAATGAGACCTTTCTCGTAACCTTCCTGCAAAATAAATGTATTCTTCTCTGTTTCCTGTCCCCGCCCAAACTCCGAGTCCCGGGTTGACCTTAACGTAACGTATAGATACGCCCCCTTAGCGGAGACTCTTCTGATTTCTTGCATCGCTTCCTTTGCTTCCGAGAATGCAACATGGTCTAAAACTTCGCACGAGATGACAACATCAAAGAACTTGTCCTCAAAGGGCAAGCTCTTCACATCCCCCACCTCCAAATGCGCTTCCAAGTCTTTGTTATGTAGCCATGCCGTAGCAATCTCTATGGCTTCTTTAGCGATATCCAGGCCATAAACATCGTAGCCTTGTTCCGCAAAGAATACCACATGCCTGGCGTTCCCACACCCGGCATCCAGAATTCTTCTCACCTTCGTCTTTACCTCCCAGGCATCTATTCCCACTCTCCTCTGAAGATACCTGGCGGTAAATCTAATTACCCCCTCGTTTGGATACCAGGTGCCGCCAAATCTCTTGGAGTAAACTCTATCCCACTTTTCTGTCACGTTGGCCTCTCAATAGGCTATTCTTTTCCGTAGCAGCTCCGGGGTAATCCGTATGTCAGCTAAAACTTTGACAATTCTTTGTCCCGCGCTGCCATCCCCGAAAGGATTGGGGCAATTCTTGACCTGCTGCTTGAATTCCGAGGACAAAGCTTGCTTAACCGCCTCTTTGATGGCCGCCTTATCATGAGGCACGAAAATAACGTTGTCGGCGTGCTCTCTGTCTTGCTGCCTGATACCGATATTGACCACGGGAAGCTTCAAGAAAGGCGCCTCTAAAATCCCGCAGCTTGAATTCCCAACCAGCACATCGCAGGTTCTCATCAGGTTAACAAATTTATCCCGGGCCAGATTCTTGAATGCCTTAATGAAACTCAGCTCCCTGGCATAGTCCTCAATCACCCTAATCATCTCTCTCCCACCAGGGTCTGAATTCGGATAAATTACCACGGTTGTGTATCCCAGCTCTCTTATCGCCTGCATTGTTGCTTCCATCTGCATCCTGGCTTTGTCGATTTCCGTAGTCATCGGATTATGAATCAATAAAAGCAGTGGCTTCCGGGTGATATCAAAATCTAACCGGTTACTCAATTCCTCTGGTGATACATCTCCGGTTAGCACGTATTTATCTAAACCCGGGTTCCCCACGCAGTGGACACGCCACGGTTCTTCGTCCATTCTGATTATTCTTTCCGCGCTCTTCTCCGTCGTGGCAAAATGAACATGGGCCAGTTTGGTCACCGCATGGCGGACATAATCGTCGGCATTCCCGAAAGTTCTATCCCCCCCGCCGATATGGGCTACCGGAATATTCATGTACACACCAGCCAGAGCAACCGCGATTGCCTCTTCTCGGTCGAAAGGTGCGATGGCAATGTCGGGATTTAGCCTGGTAAACGTTTGCACCAATCCCATTAGCTGCACCGCGACTGATTTTACTCTGGAGGACGCCGAGTTGGCATCAAGCAGGCTCTCTATGCGGTCCGCAATCTTGAACCCGTCTTCCTCAATTTCTTTAACGGTGTACCCATAAGAATCTGCTAAATGAGCACCAGTTACCACGACATTCAACTCCAAATCGGGGTGCTCATCTATTGCTTTCATCACAGGATATAATAGGCTGTACTCAGACCTGATACCGGTTACGACTGCGATTCTTCTCATGAACCCTGCCTCTCTTGCGCTAGGCGCTCACCTTCTTAACATAAGGTGTGGCACCTCGAATAACTCGCTCAACTGGTTTATGGTGTAGTCAGCTTCATATCCTTCGGATAAGGTTACCCCGGCAAACTCTCCTCTTAATAACCTGTAGGTTACAATGCCAAGTTTCTTGGCCCCAATAAAGTCGATATAAGGGTTGTCACCAACATAAATAACCTCCCCAGGCTCCACGTTAAGCCCTCGTAGAGCATCCTGATAGGGAAGACCACTCGGCTTCTCCTCCGTTCCATAAATCTGAGCATAGACTATCTTCTGGAAAATATCCAATATGCCCAGCAACTGGACTTTCCTTTTCTGCATTTCTACATTTCCATTGGTGATTAAGGCCAAGGCATATTGCTCTTTAAGCTTGAGCAAGACTTCTTTGGCCCCCTCGTACAACCTAATTTCAGGACTCGACTGATGGAATTTAGCTACCATTTGTTTCACTAATTCCTTGTCGTACAGGTCGAGCTCTCTTAATGTGTCGTCAAACAGGTAAGGATATAAGCTCCCTTTCTTCTCAAACTCGCTAAGCAGTGCTCGATAGAAATCCTCTTTCCGATTTGGGAACCTCTTGGACAGGAAATCACTGATATCCTGAAAAGCGCCAAATATGTACTCCCGTTCATCATATAGCGTATTATCCAGGTCAAATAGTATCGCCTTAACCGGTCTGCTCATCGTCTCTGACACCATCACAGGTAAAAGGTCCTGTCCCTTGAAATGAAAAGTTCCTTAAAGTGCCTGACCATCCGTACCCCATCTTCTATTTCCACCTCCGGGATTTCCTCCCCTAGGGCTAACTTTACCGCATAATACAATAGATTGGCACCGGCCGCAGTGCATAAAGCAATCGTTCCCGCGACCCTAGGATTTATTTCATAAGGCAATGCTTTCTCGTCCCCAGAATACTTTAACTGAATGTTTATGTTATAGTTAAATTCGAAAGCCCTACATATATCAGTAACTACTTTTTCAACTTCAGGGTTCTTTTTAACAATCCCCACCAGCGATGGACCAAAGACAGTATTTAACCTCAATTTCGGCACACCAATAAGGGGCTTCCCTGCTTTTGCCAACAAATCAACGCTATATTCTTCCCCTGGCAGGAACTCCGTAACCACCAATTCTGGAAAGCTACCCTGTCTTAGGGTGTCTAAAACAACGTCGAAGTTTGCCTCGAGAGACCCGGGCTTATCCCGCAACATAGAGTCTTTGGCCTGGGAAGCAGTTAGTATCCTGACCCCTCTCCCCCCCCTCCCCAACGGCGGCTTCATCACCACCGGTTTTTCCGGGTAGCCCAGGTTCGCCGCCGCCTCTTCGAATTTTTCCGGCGTTCCCACGGTATAGAATTCAGGGCATGGTAGCCCTTTCTCCTTCAGGAACTGGTAGCAAAGCCCTTTATGGTAAGCTACTCTAAGCATCTCGTAGTCAGAGGCAGCAATCTTTATGCCTTTATCCTCAAACGCCTGACGGTGCTCACTCAGCGCCAGTGATTCTTCGTTTGAGGTCGGAAGTATTACCTCAACACCCTCCTTCACCGATATGTCCAGCATTTTATCCACATAAGCCGGGGAATCTCCCGACGGCACAACATAAAACTTATCAACCATGTAGGCACCGATGGCCGACTCTTTCATGTCCACGCCGACCACACTGACCTTACGCTCCTTTACCATCTTCAAACTTTGAATCATGCCCGGGCTGACCAGCCCGCCACAACAGGTCAGGATGACAGTGCAATCCCTCATCTAAGACAACACCCTTTCCAGCGAGTTGATTACATAGTCGATTTCCTCATCTCGCAAGCCGACAAATCCAGTGGCACCGGTAACCAACAATTTCATTGCTTTACCTTGCCTGGAATCACAGATACCTACCCGGCATCCCGGTCAATTCCAGCCCAAGAGATAGCCTCGTCTTTCTTAAAACCGTCCTTGGCTCTCGCTCCATAAAGTTTTTCCAGGTCCTTCGGCGCTAACCCTCCCCCTGCTCTCTTAATGGCCAACATCCCCTCCGTAATAGTCGCACCACGAGGAATATCTACTCTGGCCACTATACTGCGCCGCGCCACCTTTTTATTCCCTTCCTCGTCGACTGTCGGTTTCTTTACCCCATCCCCCAGTGCCCCTGCCACATCCCTGATAGCTTTTATCATGGCTTTCAGTTCGTCTGGCTCCAGCGATGCCCGGTGGTCGGGACCGGGAAGGCTCTTGTCCAGGGTGAAATGCTTTTCGATAACACATGCTCCCAGCGCTATGGCGGCTACTGGTACCGTAACACCCAGGGTATGGTCAGACAAGCCTACCGGCAGCTTAAAGGCATGTTTCAAGGTCTCCATTGCCCGGAGGTTCATCTCCTCTGTCTTTGCCGGGTAGCTGGAGACGCAGTACAGCAGGACGATTTCGGTTAATCCTTCTTTCTGGATAACCGCCAGCGCTTCTTCTATCTCCTCAAGAGTAGACATCCCGGTGGACAGAATTATCGGTTTCTTCTTATTAGCAATATGCCGGAGTAAGGGGAAATTGGTTATCTCGCCGGAGGGAATCTTAAGAGCGGCTACTCCCAACTTATCCAGAAAGTCAACACTACCTTTATCGAAAGGCGAGGATAAGAACAACAGGCCTTTCTTCTGGGCATAACGATATAACTCCTCAAAATCCGCCTCGGCCAGTTCCAGCTTTTTTATCATCTCGAACTGGGACTCCCCGGCACCGGTGGTCTGCTTTTGATACCTTGCTTTCTCGGCGCTTTGGGTAACCACTTCCTCGGCCTTAAAGGTCTGAAACTTTACCGCATCGGCACCGGCTTCTCTGGCGACATCTATCAGTTTCTTCGCCAGGTTAATATCGCCGTTATGGTTAACCCCGGCCTCAGCGATGACGAAGCAGGGCTCGCCTTCACCGATTAACGAATCACCAATTCTTACCTTTGCTGGGGTGGTTTTCCCATACCTTTCAACAATGCCTTGATGAAATAGCAGTCTGCCCCAAATAGCGTTTTCGTCGTCTACCATATCGTCCACCCGCCGTCCACGATTAAATTGTGCCCCGTAATATAGCTGGAGGCATCCGAGGCAAGAAAGTAGACCGCATGGAATATCTCTTCCGGCTTTGCCATTCTGCCTAGAGGGCACCGTTCACTGTATTGGGTAACAAAGGTCTCGTTTTGCCCGCTGAAGACCCCACCCGGAGTTACCGCGTTGACCCTGATGCCATATCCCGCCAGATAAGCGGCCAGATGTCGGGTAAAGCTAATCACCGCCCCCTTGCTCGTGGAGTAGACCAGAGGAGTATTAATCTGCTTTCCTTGATAGACTGCTCCCTGATAAATCCGCTGGTCCGGGGCGACCACGCCATAGATTGAGGAGATATTGACAATACTGCCGCTCCGTTTTTTCTCCATTTCCCTGGCTACTGCCTGGCTGCACAAGAACATCCCGGTCACGTCTACCCTCATTACTTCGTCCCAGTCCTCAAGAGGGTATTCCTCAAAAGGGGCGAAGAAGTTTTCTGTCTTGGTGGCGGCATTGTTTATCAGTACATCCACGCGTCCATATTCAGCAACCACCTGTCGTACCATCTCCTCGACTTCCGCCCTGCTGGTTATGTCACAGCCCAGACCCAGGGGCCTGGTGCCGTATCTCCCGGCGATTTCCTCAGCCCGCTGACGGCACAGCGTATCATCCAGGTCCACCACCACACTAGCGCCCTCCCGAGAAAAGCCCTCAGCGTAGGCAGAATCCAAAAAACCCAGCGCCCCCGTAATAACGATTACCCTGTCTTTGACACCAAAACACTCTGGCATTTATCCCTTCCCGTTTTTCAGGATAAACTCAACAAATCTAAAGTCAGTCTCACTGTCGATATCTATCGCCCACTCCGGCATCTCGTATATCATGGTGCGCTCCAGGAATAAGGAATCGTTATTCATCAGTGTTTCCTTTTTCCAGGCATAGATAGAACCGTTCACATCATATACCTGTGGCGCATCCTGCCTCCTTACCACCGGTCGGGGGAGTGGCTTGACCAACTTGACTCTGCCATCTACAATTTCAACCATGTTGAAATATGGGTTTCGGCGTGCCTTGGTGACACTGAAGACGTTATCCGCTCCCCCATCGCTGACCATCCTGATGCAGGCCTCAATGTCCTCCTCCGTCCTGAGTGGTGAAGTCGGGTCCAGGTCCACGACAACATCAGCGTAATAGCCTTCCTGAGATTCCAGGTACTGGATAGCATGCTTAATCACCGGCAATTTGGGAGAGGCATCCCGGGCCAGTTCTTCCGGTCTCAGGAAAGGGACTTCGGCACCGTTCGCCTTGGCTATCTCAGCAATCTCCGGGGCATCGGTGGACACAACTATTCGGTCAACTAACTCACATCTCCGGGCAACTTCGATGGTGTAGACGAGCAAGGGCTTACCGCAGAGCAGGCGGGTATTCTTCCCCGGCACTCCCTTCGAACCACCTCTAGCGCAGATAGTAGCTACAACCTTCACCTAAAATATACTCCTCTTGACTTTGGTACAAACTTAGCTAGACTCAGCAAAAATGCCTTTTCCAAGCAGGTCTTGTTTTCTCAGCTTGTGAATAGCAATTATATTCATAGTCCGTAGGTAGAGCCATTCGTATGGCCATAGCCTGTTATTTTTCACGACAAACAAGTCATATCCATTGCTTTTTAGAAAATCGAACAAAACTTCAATCGAAACATCATGATATGCCCAATATGTCAAATTAACTTCAAAAGCAACGTGAGGCTTACATTCTGATATTACTCTTTGCCCTCCCATGATTGCCTTCATTTCGCTGCCCTCGATGTCCAATTTACAGAGTTTTAGCCGGTTAATATACTCGGGTTTGCAAAAGAGATTATCCAAAGTATCTACATCAACCGTTGCTGATTTCCTCGCTTGGAGATAAGGGAAATCGAGCAGGGAACCCCAAGCGCCGCCATCATCATCGTAGTGAAAAGCTGACTCAGAGATACTATCGCTGATAGCCTTGTCTATAATTTCAATATTTTCAATAGAGTTCACCTTTATATTATCACGCAGGTATGCCAAATTCTCCTGGTTAGGCTCAATAGAGAATACTCGACCATCATTACCGACTACGCCTGACATCAACAAGGAAACATAACCTTCATGTGCTCCAGCATCGATTACATGGTCTCCGGGTTCGACAAGGCTAGTTAGCATACTTAAGTAGTCCTTCTCGTACCTGCCAAGTATAACGTTTTTCCTAATGTTAGTTGGGATGGGCTTAGTCGTTCTAAAACGTATGTAATAACCAAACCTTGTCTTGACTACTGATTCTTTAACATAGTCCAGTAGTCTCCATATGATACCGTCTATGATAAAGTTACTTGGTAACCTGAGCAAATACCTAATGATAATGTTAAGCAACTTACGAAGCAGGTAATGCCTCCTTTATGCCAATCTATATTTACCAATCTTTGGCTATCAACTTTAAATCTGTATTACCTTCTCTACTAGCGATGACTCCTTTGCCGCCAGCGCAATCTGAAGAACCTTTATTCCGTCTTCCAAGCCTACCACGGGCTGAGATACTACACAATTAACGTAATCGATGTAGTGCCTCACTTCGTCCACATACATCTGGTTTCTCTCGAAATCACCCCCCATGCCAAAGACTTCCCACTTCCCCTTGGTGGCTTCAAAAACCTTTAGTTTACTGCCAATTAAGTCGGCCTGTATGATACCTTCAGTGCCAATCAGATTGAATGAGCGGCTGGGGCAGCGCTGGATGTAGTCCAGGTGCACCTGGCACCAGACACCGCTCTGAAACTCTATTAAGATTTCGGCCACGTCCTCGGTCTCTATCGGAAGGTCACTCTTCTTCCCGCTAACCGAAAACACCCTACCGGGAGCACCAAAAAACCAGTAGGCATAATCAAGCTCATGTATCAGGTCAAGAATTACTCCGCCGCCCTTCTCCTCACTGGCACTATAACAGTCCCGGCAATCCCGCCCTGGCCGCCAGTCCGGCAAATACTCGCCGGCTTCCATTCTGGCTGATATTACCCGCCCAATCTTACCCTTCTGGAGTAAGTCTTTACCCAGGCGAACCACCGGATGGAACCGCAGATTGCAACCTATCATAACCTTAAGATTATACTTGCTTACCAGTTCCGTCAACCTATCTACACCCGCCAAGCTGTCAGAAAGCGGTTTTTCGATGAAAAGGTTGCATCCTCTTTCCGCAAAGGCGATGGCGGTAGGGATGTGCAATGCGGTCTCATTGGCAATAAATACGGCCTCAAACTCCTCATTCAGGGCTTCGTCCAACGAACCATAAACCCTGGTATCGGGCAAGGCAATCTGCCGACGGCTCAGGACGCTTACCTCAACACCCTCCATCTGACTTAGATTGTCGAAGTGTCTTTTCCCGATTGAGCCCAAGCCAACTATTAAGAACCTAAGCATTTCGCCCCCTTATTGTTGACGAGGCAAATAAATATACACATTCCCTCGACCAATCTCCGAGGGATAGGAAAGCTCTTCCGCAAGGTAATAGTTCTCCTCCAGAACCTCCAGAATCTGAGGGCGATACCGGTCCAGGACTTTGCCCATGAATCTACCGCCATAGAAGCGCTCTTCGGTAAGCACCACTGCCCCCGCCTCTCGATTGGCAAGATAGTCTAACAGCGCGGTCAAATTCAGCAAATGATACTTCTTAACCCTTGCTGTTTCCCAGGTCGGAAAGAAATTATCAACCTGCTCAATGGGATAAGCGTAATCCGCATCTAAAAACAGCGCATACTTTCCCTTGGCCTCCAAAATGCCTCTTCTTATCGTCGCCCCTTTCTGTCGGTTTTGCTCGTTGACCAGCAACATCACCTTCATATCCGGGTGCTCAGCCATAAACTGCTTAATCAGGGCCACGGTAGCATCAGCACTGGCATCGTCCACCACCACTACTTCCCATTCATAGTCCTGGGCACGCAAGAATTCGGTAACCTTGCTTAACGTCTTTTCGATTACCGATTCTTTATTGTAGGCAGGGATAACAATGGATAAGTAAATGCTGCTGTCTCCCGGCATAATCGCCAACCTTCCCTATTTCCAGCTACACGTAGTACTTGTCTGGCTGGTAAAGATTCAACGCCGAAGAAAACCAGCTTATGGTCTGCTTGAGTCCCGCGTCCAGGGAGAATCGTGGCTCCCAGCCGACCAACTCTTTTGCCTTTCTATTATCGGCGTACAAGCGGTTAACCTCACTCTTAACCGGTCTTTTTCGCTCCTCTTCACTAACAATTGTGACATCCCTGCCAACCAGAGAGCAGATTTTAGCCGTGAGGTCACCGATGGAAATTTCAAAGCCGGAACCAATGTTAATCACCTCGCCCACGGAACGCAGAGATTCAGCGATTCTGATGAACCCCTCAACGGTATCCGTAACCAGGGTAAGGTCTCGCGTTGGGGATAGCGAACCCAGGTGGATTCCATCTTTGGCCAGCGCCTGGGTAATAATCGTCGGGATGACGGCCCGCATCGATTGTCTTGGACCGTAGGTATTAAACGGACGGCAGATTGCCACCGGCAAGCTATAGGAACAGTAGAAACTCTCCGCAATCTTGTCAGCCGCGATTTTACTGGCCGAGTACGGTGATTGTCCCTGCAAGGGATGGTTCTCATCTATGGGAACATACCTTGCCGTGCCGTAGACCTCGCTGGTAGAGGTGGTGACTATCTTTTCCACGTTATTTTCTCGAGCGCAGATGAGAATATTCAGGGTGCCAATTGTGTTAGTCATTACTACTTCCTGGGGATGGAGGTAGGAATAGGGTATGCCCACCAGGGAAGCAAGGTGAAAAATGACACTGCAACCATTGGTGGCTTTCTGTACCGACTCTATTTCCTTGACATCTCCCCAGACTACTTCGATTTCCTTTCTGGTTTGGTCGGGAAGCAGGTCAAGCAGGCCAATGCTGTTTTGCGA
>SDBU01002734.1_pt1 | contig 23070 bp, 22 predicted proteins | sample 2277071 | NCBI WGS metagenome assembly SDBU01 (sample SAMN10397929, study PRJNA504765) | marine sediment metagenome | isolation source: marine sediment core GS08_GC12, 126 cmbsf | place: Arctic Ocean: Gakkel Ridge, Loki's castle | collected 2008 | reverse complement strand
TACTACGCTCCTCCTTCGATAATCGAACGATGTATTTTTTCATCGACCACCTCCTTGTTTGCACAAATATGGCGCAAACAAATTCAGAAGTCAATGATATACCCAATAATATCATGTTGACATGACACTAGCAGCTTGTTGAAAAAGTGATGGTTCCGTCATCGCGAGTTCGCCGCAGGCGGACGCGGTGCTCTCAATCTGTTGGTGGACTTGACGTATGAGATTGCCGCGCTTCCAACGACACGAGTGTCTTTGGTCGCTCGCAATGACAACCAAAGGGACTTTATCAACATTCCCGAACATCCGGGCCGCCTGTCGGACAGTTTCTGACTTCGCAAACGAAAAGGCCTCGACGAAACCGTCGAGACCTTTCTCTCCTCACCATCCGGGGCTTTGTTCAAGCAGTTCGACCGCCATCACCACTGCTTGAAAGTCTCATAAATTGGCAGGTTGCGGGCTTGCCGTTTTACGTGTTCAGCGTACCCCGGCACATTGAATAGTAACAAACTGCGTGCCCGTATCTCCCTTTCCGGCCCAACTATCAGGTAGATGGTGAGTTGCCGTCAGCGGCAAGCGAGTGGGGGATGACTCAGACAAGCCATATCGCAGAAAGTGCCCTTCTACCGGCGCAGAACTTGACATTGTCGCAAGAACGGCGGTGTGGAAAAAGGTCTGCGCGAGCGCTCGTGTGCAGATGATGTCCCGCGTGACCCTTTTTTCCTTGACTTGATTTGAGGGCTGCCATAGATTGCCCACTGTTGTTTTGCACAATGATGAGGTTTGCCGCGTCTCAAAACCGGCGTGGGCTGATCTGGATGAGTTTCCCGGAGAGCCTCTTGCAGACTTCAAATGCAATCAGCGATGGCCGATAGCCGGTTATCGATTGGACTGTGACAACTTGGAAAGAAGCATTTTGATCCCTCGCCGGTACAAAGCTGATCGTATGTTAAGTCCAACATCTCTGCTTGTCCTCTCACTTATTTGTCTGATACCCATTACTGTTTATTCCCAGACGGAACCTGATACGCCTGAGAGCGTTCTGTCAAACTCGATCGCAGGCAGCATGGAAGCGAACATGGCTCCAGCCCCGGCCACTAATGTGACCGTCGCCGACACCGACAACGATGCCGGTGGCTCGATCACGATTTCATGGGATGCCTCATCGGATGATTATGAAGGTGGCACGGTTCGTCTCTATCGCATCCTTCGGGCCGAGGCCGTCAACGGACAGCCGGGGGAGTTCACTGAAGTAGGTGATTCTCCGGCCGGTAGAGCCGACTATTCCTCTGATGACGGAAACACATCGGATGATGGCTCCTACTTCTATAAGGTGGTTGCTGTCAACGTAGCGTATAATGAGGCAGGCGAGGGGTCCGAATTCACATCGGAATCGGATATGGCCGGACCTATAACATCATCACAGCAATGGTTTCATAAGCAGCGGATCAACACCCTGGTCGGCATGTGTCTGTTGTCGTTCTTTATCATCTACTATATTGTTCAGGCCAAAGCCGGCAAGAAGCTGTTTATCCGCAAGATAGCGGGAATGGAAGCGGTCGATGAGGCGGTCGGACGCGCCACCGAGATGGGCAAGAAGATTTTCTACATCTCCGGCATCGGCGACATGGACAATATGATGACGATTGCCGCCATGACCATTTTGGGAAGAGTGGCGGAGTTGTCGGCGCAGTACGAGACGTATCTTGATGTGCCGGTTTGTCGTTCGATGGTGATGGTGACGGCGCGTGAGGTGCTCAAAGAGGCCCACTCCAAAGTGGGACGGCCTGATGCTTACAAAGACGACATGGTGCATTACCTGACCGATGATCAATTCGGTTACGCAGCCGGTGTCGATGGGCTTTTCGTACGTGAGAAACCGGCCACGATCTTTTTCATGGGACAGTTTTATGCCGAGTCGCTGATTCTGGCTGAGACCGGAAACTCGATCGGCGCCATTCAGATTGCCGGCACGGCGATGCCGTCGCAGTTGCCGTTCTTCGTAGCGGCGTGTGACTACACCCTGATAGGTGAGGAGTTGTTTGCGGCTTCGGCTTATCTATCCAGGGAGCCGAAATTGCTTGGGTCGCTCAAAGGACAGGATATCGGCAAAGGAGTCGTACTGGCTGCTATATTGTTGGGAGTCCTGCTTGAGACATTCGGTGTTTGGGAACTCTCCAACCTGTTTTCGGTGATAGACTGATATGCGAAGAGAAATACCTCTGCTCATCACGGCCATAGTCGGCATCGGATTCGTCATCCAGTACTTCATTCCGCACTGGCCGTTCAGCAAGATGAGCGACTGGTTCTCCGACTGGTTCTCGATTGTGGGAGCCTGCGCCATCATCCTCGGTGCCCTCAATCTGTTGAAAGTGTCCATAGAGAAGACCTATCAGCGCAAGGAGGACTGGGGTTACGCGGCGGTTATAATCGCGGCTTTCCTGTTGATGACTATTATCGGGATAGCTGAGGGGCGTGGTTTCCGCAACCCCGGCACATCGTTTGACTGGCTTTACAACTATGTTTACATCCCGTTGTCGGCGACCATGTTCGCGATCCTGGCCTTTTTTGTGGCGTCGGCTTCGTATCGCGCTTTTCGGGCTCGCAATTTCGAGGCTACACTGTTGTTGATAGCAGCCTTCTTTGTCATGATCGGTCGCGTACCGGTTGGACATACCCTGTCGTCGTTCATGCCGATCGGGTGGCAGTTGTCTGATCTGGCCTCGTGGGTTATGACCGTCCCTCAGACGGCCGGTCAACGCGCCATTATGATCGGGATCGGGTTGGGGATTGTTTCCACATCGTTGCGAATCATCCTCGGGCTTGAGCGTGCCCATATCGGAGGCGGCAAATGAGCACCCGAACTAAAGAACTCATCGTCTTGGGCGCGATCACCCTGTTTGCCCTGATCTTCTACCTCGGTAAAGTGTGGGGTTGGGGAACGTTTGAGTTTCCGACCTGGCTGTCTTTTGTTGTGATGGCTCTCATTGGCTTGTCCCTGTTATGGGTACTGATTCTCACCCTGAAGGGGAAGTTGATTGAACGGCGAGTGGTATTCATCTATGTAGCTTTTGCGGTGGCGCTGCCGCTTTTCATGTCGTTTTCACAGAAAATTACGATCTCACCTGAAGTCTTTCAGCTTCACGATGCCCTGATGGAATTGCCGGCCGGGTCCAAGGTTCTGATTTCGTTCGATTACGATCCTCCATCGGCGCCGGAGTTGCAGCCGATGGCGGAGTCGATCATCCGGGTGTGTTTCGAGAAGGATCTGAAAGTTATCGTTATGGGCTTGTGGCCCCAGGGACCACAGCAGGCCAATCTGGCGCTGGACAAAGTGTTTCAAGACTCAACTATCCGGGCCAAGAATCTCCAGTACGGGAGGGACTACGTCAATCTGGGATTTCAAACCGGCAATGAGTTTGTGATCCAGCGCATGGGCAGTTCCTTTGAGTCAATGTTTCCGAGCGACTATGAAGGCACACCATATAAAGAGATACCGTTGGTCAGAAACGTGCGGAATTTCTCCAACGTCGACTTCTCGGTTAATCTGTCGGCCGGTTTTCCCGGCACGGTTGAATGGGTGCAAATAGCCGTCGATCGGTATGGCCTCCTTATGGGCGCCGGCAACACGGCGGTGCAGGCGCCGGTGATGTATGCTTATCTCAACGCCGGGCAGTTGGAGGGGTTGTTGGGCGGTATGAGCGGCGCGGCCGAGTTTGAGGCGGTCGCAGAGTATCCGGCAAAAGGCACCAAGTTCATGCTGTCACAGTCGTTTGCCCATGTAGTTGTGATTGCGTTTATCTTAATCGGCAACGTGGCTTTCTTTAGAAGTGGTCGCAAGTCAAAGTTGAAAGGGAAATAGGAGCCGGTACTTATGGAGCATTTTGCACTCTGGCTTTCAGCTTTCCTGACTCTTGGGATTCTCTCTTTTCTCTATGAGGACAATCCCTGGTACAAACTGAGCGAGGCGATCTTTGTCGGTATCTCGGCCGGATTCTGGTTTGTGACTCTGTTCTGGGACAATCTTGTCGGCAAGTTCTGGGATGGCTGGCAGGATGAACCTATGCTCTGGGTCGGCGCTGCTCTCGGTTTCCTGATGCTGTTGAGGTTAGTGCCTAAGATCGGATGGATCTCGCGTTGGCCGCTTGCCTTTATCGTCGGTGCTACCAGTGGTCTTTGGCTGATGAATTACCTGGCCTCGAACATCATGGTCCAGGTTAAGGCGACGATTCAGCCGCTGTTTTCGACCAGCTACGCAGTTGGCTATGATGCCGGGTGGGGTGCAATTATCAGCAGTCTGGTAATCGTTGTGGGAACCTTCACGGGGTTGGTATATTTCTTCTTCTCAAAGGAACACAAAGGTGCGTTTGGGGGAGCCGCTCGTGTCGGCATATTCTTTATCATGATAACCTTTGGAGCTTCGTTCGGTTACACGGTGATGAGTCGTATGTCGCTGTTGATCGGACGGATGGATTTCCTTCTGGGCGACTGGCTGGGGATGATAGGATAGTGTCGTTACCACAGGCAGCGATATCCCCGCGTTTATCCGTATATCTGTTTTTGTCTATTATAGTTCTGGTTCTGGCTGCTTGCTCGTCATCCATCGGTCAGAGTGATACCCTGTTGGACACGACCGTGGTCGATGACACCGTATTGATCGTAGCCGCGCCGGTGACGACGCTCCTGGTGGAGGATGGCAGGTACGATGACGGTGATTCACTGATGCTGTTCTGGGTGCCGTCGATTGATGATCAACTCATCGATAGCAGGGTCACCGGCTACCGCGTATACCGTTCGGTCAATGGGGGAGTCGCAAAGCCAATAGTCGATCTGCTCCCGGGGGCGGGCAACTACACGGACAAGAATGTCGAGTTGGACAGTTCTTACGTGTACTATGTCGCTACCCTCACGGAGAGCAGCGAGTACCCGTCGATTCACACCGATCCAATATCACCACAACGGGAGTGGATCAATTTCAGGCGGGGTTATCTGTTTATCATCATGATTATTATCTCCGCTGCCATAATCTTTTATGTCGAGACAGCCAAGCGGGGAAAGAAACTGTTTGTACGCAAAATCGCCGGCTTGGAAGCGATTGATGAAGCGGTTGGTCGGGCTACCGAGATGGGTCGGCCGGTGTTGTTCATCCCTGGTATTAGCGACATGGACGATGTGCAGACGTTGGCGGCGTTGACTATCCTCGGACGAGTTTCGCGCACCATCGCCGACTACGACAGCAAGATTTTTATGCCGGTGTCTCGGTCATTGGTGATGACGGCGGCACGTGAGACGATCAAGACCTCGTATCAAGCGGCCGGGCGTCCAGATGCTTACAATGACGACATGGTCAACTACGTCACCGATGAACAGTTTGGATATGTCGCCGCCGTTGATGGTCTGATGGTCCGGGAGAAACCTGCAACCGTGTTCTTGTTGGGCGCTTTCTTCGCCGAGTCGCTGATTCTGGCCGAGACCGGTAACTCGATCGGCGCCATTCAGATTGCCGGGACGGCCCGTCCGGCCCAGTTGCCGTTTTTTATCGCCGCCTGCGATTTCACTCTGATCGGTGAAGAATTGTTTGCAGCCTCCGCCTACCTTTCAGGTGAACCGAGGATGCTAGGTTCGCTCAAGGGTCAGGACGTAGGTAAGGCAATCGCCATGATCACGATTCTACTGGGCGTTGTGGCGGTGACATTGAGTGAGGCGTGGGATGTTGGAATAATGACAGACCTGCATGCCTGGTTGGTCAAAGTATTTTCCTCGAGTTGAACTTGATATGAGACAGCAAATACCACTGTTAATCACGTTTATTGTCGGCACCCTGTTGATCGTGTCGGTCTTCATCCCGCCGTTCGGGGACCTGGAGACAACATTCAACATCTGGTTCGACATCATAGCGGTGTTTGCCTTTTTCCTTGGCGGCGGCAACCTGCTTCGAGTCCATATAAACAAGCTGAGAAAGCGGAAGCGAGACTGGGGTTTTTCGATCGTCACCATCGTTGGATTCCTTGTGATGCTGATCGCCGGCCTGTTCAAGATCGGTAACCCCGGCGACATCGCCTCAGCCGTGGATGTGCCCGGCTCTCTGTTCTACGATATTTTCAACTCTGTGCAGTACCCTTTGAGTGCGACCATGTACTCGCTGCTGGCGTTCTTTGTGGCATCGGCGTCATATCGCGCCTTCAGGGCCAAGAATCGTGAAGCAACCCTCTTGTTGATAGCGGCGTTTATTATTCTTCTGGGCAGGACGCCGTTTGGAGTGATGCTCACTAGTTGGGTTCCGGATTCCACGTCGCTTTTGCAGATTCCAAACTTAGCCATCTGGATCATGAATTCCCCGAACTTGGCAGGACAGCGCGCCATCATGATTGGTATCGGGTTGGGCGTGATTTCGATGTCGCTACGGTTGATACTGGGCATTGAACGCTCGTATCTGGGAGGGGACAAGTGATGGCGAATCTCGGCGTGATCATCTCGATGTTGATGATTTTCGGCGGGCTGGGCTGGCTGTTGGTTCGATCCATAAAAGGTCGCGAGGTCGATAGACGTGTCATTTTTGTTTTCATCTTCGTGGCCGTCGCGGCGCCGATCCTGTTCCCGATTACGTTCGAGGAGCACGCCACAGCGGTTGTGAAAGGTTTATTTGATCACATCGATAATCTTCCGCCCGGGTCGCGTGTTCTAATTTCATTTGATTACGATCCGGCCATGGCCCCGGAGGTGCAGCCGATGGCCAACGCTATCTCGTTCCATTGCCTGGACAGAGGGCATAAGGTAGTCTTCATGTCTCTATGGGCCACCGGACAAACTCTCCTGTTCAACACGCTACAGGATGTGATCCGGCCGGAGTTTCCTGATTTGATTGATGGTGTTGATTTTGTCAGTACCGGTTACAAGGCGGGCAACGAAGGGGTGCTCAATGTGATCGTGTCGGATTTCAAGAAGATGTTCCCCACCGATGTGAACGGAGTGCCGCTGGACAGTGTGCCGATATTCGATGAGATCAACTCGTGCGCCGATTTCGATCTGATCGTGGCCCTGGGTGGCGGTCGTCCGGGACCCAAGGAGTGGGTACTGTTCGTGGGCGATCCGGCCGATGTGCCGATCGGTGTCGGCGTGGCGGCGGTGGTGGCGCCCCAGTTGTACCCGTACTATCCACGGCAGATTATCGGAATGCTGGGCGGGGTCAAGGGCGCAGCCGAGTACGAATCGGAGTTAGCCCATCGTCACGAACGATTCAAGGACATGGCCCAGCCCGGTCTTAAGATGATGGGGCCGCAGACGCTGGCGCACATAGTGATCATATGCTTCATCGTCATCGGCAACGTCGTTTTCTTCCGCAGTCGCAGGAGAGAGGGCCGATGACGCGCACGACTTACATTGTGGTCGCTGGTGTGGTCCTGCTGTTTGGGCTAAGTTGGGTTCTGCACGCCGTATCGATGTCGGGTGAGGCAGATGGTGTTGCGCGCGCGTTCATGGTGACTATGGCGGCCTTCCTGACTTTGGCGATCTACTCGTTCCTGTACAAGGACAACCCGTTCTATAAGTTTGCTGAGCATCTTTACGTGGGTGTGTCGGCAGCCTATTGGATGTGCCAGGCGTTCTGGTCGACGATCGTCGGTAACCTCTTTCCCAGATTGTCGGAAGGTCTATCCAATTACTTCCAACAACCGTACCAGGCCAGCGCCTGGAACATAACGTATTGGATCCCGGTGATTCTCGGCATCATGTTGTTGATGCGTCTCACGGAGAAGTACGGTTGGATGTCGCGTTGGCCGTTGGCTATGATAGTGGGTACCACCGCCGGGTTGAACTTTGTGCGCTATTTGCGCTCGGACTTCATTGTACAGGTTTCTTCGACATTCATGCCGCTGTTAGGCGAGGATCCGCACAGATGGCAAGGGTTCGGTGCTTTCTTCTCCAACCTGGACTTGTCTGCCACCGGACAACTGGCGGCGATCGTATCCAACTGGGTTATATTCTTTGGTGTCATTTGCGGTATCATTTACTTTTTCTTTTCCAAGGAGCATACCGGCGCCTTCGGACGCGCGTCACGATTGGGTATCTGGATTTTGATGATCACTTTTGGCGCCTCGTTCGGTTACACAGTGATGGGTCGCATATCACTGTTGGTAGGGCGCATTACTTTTCTATTCAGAGATTGGCTGGAAATAATATCTTAAACGATTCTCTCATTAGACAGGGAGAAGCTTATGAAGCATAGATTCCTGATAGTCGGCCTGATGTTGCTGTTCGGCCTATCCTCGGCCTGGGCTCAGACAGAATCGCCTGAGGCGGATAGTATGGTGGTGGATTCCACTGAACTTTTCCCGGCGCCGGTGTCTGATGTGCAGGTGGTCGACAAACCGAACGATCACGGACACGCTGTCATCGTGACCTGGGAAACTTCGGCTGACGATGGCGGCGGCAAGAACAATGTGCTGCGGTACGAAATCTTCTATAGCACCTCGTTCGACGGTCCTTTCGACAGCGTCGGCACGGTGCCGGCCGGCACGGGTGAGTTCAAGCACATCGGATCGAAAGAACCACCGGACAGAGCGTTCGTACCTGACTACACCGACCTCTTTTATCAGATCGACGCCGTTACGGCTGATCCGACTATTCGTACCACCTCGGATGTCCTTGGTCCGGTGCAGTGTTCGGGTCAGTGGTTCAACACTGGACGTATTCCGGTGCTGGTGGCAGTGCTGATCTTTGGCGCGCTCACGGCGTTCTTCGTGCTTAGCGCCCGTCGCGGCAAGAAGCTGTACGTTCGTCCGATCGGAGGTATTGAAGCGGTCGATGATGCTATCGGGCGCGCCACCGAGATGGGGCGTCCTATTCTGTATGTGCTTGGTCTCGGTTCCGCGGCCGATGTGGCCACGATTGCCTCCTTCACGATCCTGGGTCGGGTCGCCAAACGCGTCGCCGAGTACCAGACGGAGTTGATTGTGCCGACTTATGATCCGATTGTCATGTCGGTGGCACAGGAAGTGGTGAAGTCGTCATACTTCGACGCTGGTCGACCGGAGGACTACAAAGAGGACTGTGTTCACTTTGTCACCCAGTCACAATTTGCCTACGTGGCGGCGGTCAACGGTATCATGCTCAGGGAACTGCCGGCGACTTGTGTTTATATGGGTAAGTTTTTCGCCGAGTCGCTGTTGTTGGCCGAGACAGGGTCACTGGCCGGCTCAATCCAGATATCCGGCACTGATGAAATCGCTCAGATACCGTTCTTTGTTGTAGCCTGCGACTACACATTGATTGGTGAGGAACTGTACGCGGCATCGGCTTATCTCGGTCGTGAACCTAAGTTGCTGGGTTCGTTGAAAGCTCAGGATTGGGCCAAAGCCGCGGTGGTGGCGCTGGCCGTCGTCGGTATCCTGGCGGTAAACTTTGGCTGGCTGGAATTCCCCGACCTCTTTCAGGTCATTGATTAAGGAGATGGAGATATGAGACGACAAATACCGTTTGTACTGGTCTTCTTCTTCGGTCTCTTCATGGTGTTCCAGTTCTTTGTACCGCACGAGAAGTCTGAGTGGATCTACGAGTTCCTGCTGGACTGGATCATTGTAATAGGCATTTTCGCTCTGGCGCTGGGTATCTGGTCGCTGTTCAAAGTGTCGGTGGAGAAGATCAAGCAGGGTAAGGAAGGAGGCAACTACTCCTACATCACCTTGGTTGGTCTGTATATGATGGTTGCCTTCGGGTTTACCCAACAGACCGGCGATGGCTGGGGGTTGTACTTTCTATGGATCTTGTTGTGTAGCGGTTGCATAGTGTCACTGATGCGACTCAGAGCGTCCACCGACTCCGGCAGGAAACGGATGTGGGCTTTGGCTTCGGTGGGACTTCTGGTGGCTGCGGTGCTGGTGGCGATATTCGATGATGCCTGGGCCTTCTTCCTGTACACCCCGGAAGGGCTCGAAAACAGCATGTTCGAGATATTCTTCGACCACATTATGATGCCGATTCTGGCGACGATGTTTTCGCTTCTGGCGTTCTACATCGCATCGGCCGCCTATCGCGCTTTCCGGGCGCGCAATGTTCTGGCCTCGCTGCTCTTGCTGGCAGCCCTGCTGGTGATGTCGCGCTTCAACCCGTTCATACCCGGCGCCGAGTACGTGGCCAACGCCTCCAACTGGTTGATGAATGTGCCCAACCTGGCAGCGCAACGTGCTATCGTGATCGGTATCGGTCTGGGAATTGTCGGTACGGCGCTGAAGATCATTCTCGGCATCGAACGCGGCTATATGGGTAGAGGTTGAGGAGGCTGCTATGGAACTATTTGAAAGACTAATGAAACTAGACCGACGGTGGGTTTTCCTGCTGTTGATCATCGTCTGTGTCTGGGCCTATGCTTCCAGCTTCTCGGTACCCATTCTCGTCATGCCTGAGGTCCAGTCCATCTATGACAAGGTCGAAGGGCTGCCGGAAGGTTCTGTGGTGCTGGTGGCGATAGATTACGACCCAAACAGTCTGGCCGAACTGCATCCGATGACCTACGCTCTCGTGGAGCAGTGCTGGCGTAAGAAGATCAAGACAATCTTCACGGCGCTTTCCATGAACGGACCCGGCATGTGCGTTCAGGCCATACGCGATATAACCGATAGCGTGAGCCGGGACCAAGAGTATAACGGCGTTATGTATAAAGGTCGGGAGGTTGTCAACGGCGTTGACTACTGTTTCCTTGGCTACAAACCATACTACGCCATAGTGATTCTCGGTATGGGGCAGGCCTTCAACCAGCCGTTTCCTACCGACTACTACGGTACACCGCTTGATGAGGTGCCGATGATGCGTGGTATCATCAACTACGCTCAAGTGGATTTAGTTGTCGACATTTCCGGCGGCAACATTACCGACGCCTGGATTTCTTATGGTCAGGGGCGCTTCGGCTTCCCTCTGGCCCTGGGACTCACGGGAGTTATGACAGCGCAGTATTACCCGTACCTCGGCAGCGGCCAGGTGATCGGGATCATGGGGGGCTTGTTAGGCGCCGCCCAATACGAGAAGCTCACCGACAATCCCGGTCGAGCCAAGGATGGGATGAGAGTTCAACTCCCGGCTCACCTGGTGATCATATTGTTCATCGTCATGGGTAATGTAGGCTTCTTCGCCAACAAGTGGCGACTGAAACGGGAAGGGAAGGCATAGTAATGGAATTCACCAGTTTTCTGTGGCTGACTTTCGGCGTATTCGTGACGCTTTGCACTATGTCCTTCCTGTATAAGGACAACCCGTTTTACAAGTTCGCCGAGCATTTGGTGGTGGGCGTTTCGGCGGGGTACTTCGTCATCATCCTGTGGCACCAGGGCCTGGTTCCGAAACTGTTTCAGCGGTTGGAGGACGGCGATTGGTACTTTGGGTATCTCAATTCCTCACACTGGGAGTATATGATCCCGGCGATTCTCGGCTGCCTTATGTGGGCTCGGTTTTCAAAGAACTACTCGTGGTTGTCGCGGTGGCCGATGGCGCTGTATATCGGTATCTCCGCCGGTCTGGCGATTCCACTGGAAATGTCCAATAAGGTCAACAAGCAGCTCCATGCGATGATGGTGGAGATCGACTGGGCCAATTTCTTCGGCCACGACGGCTTCAATCTTTTGGATGTGTCCAGCGGTTTCTCGCAAGTGCTGATCCTGGTCGGCACCATTTCGGCCATTGTCTATTTCTTCTTCTCCAAGGAGCATACCGGAGTGTTTGGTCGCGTGGCTACATTCGGCATTTGGATATTGATGATCGGTTTCGGTGCGTCGTTCGGGTTCACGGTGATGGCGCGAATCTCGCTGTTCATCAATCGTCTGCAGGATACGTTTGACTGGGGTGGTGTCGCCTTCGACTCTACCAACCAGCACTACAGTGGCATGTTCCAGGCCGTTTTCTGGGCGCTTGTTTTGTTCGTGATTGGGTATGTCGTCTACGAGATTGCAGCTTACGTGAAACGCCGGTCGGCAGCTACTCAGTAGACGCAGTTTGTTCAGAGACAGGTAATCCCACCGGTCATGGTCGGTGGGATTTTTTTTGGTGGTGTTTCAATCGAGGATTGTGTCCACAATTCAAGTCAACAAAAAGCTTGACAAGCCGTATCACATTAAACCTTTTTGTGAATATAGCCGTATAACAGATGGTACTAATATGGAACCTACGGGTGTATGTCGAAGAACTTGCCTGTCATCGCCAATTAATTGACCGGCAGAGGATTACGCCCCATAGAATGAAGCCGTATAAGTGATTGAGATTATGCATGATACGCGAATTAAAAATGAGTGATATCGTAACTGCTTAGGAGGTGATACCTTAAGCTGAACTTTTTTCGTTTTTGCAAAGAAAATGCTTGACATACAGGCAAATCTTTCCTATCGTCAGTGCTGGAGGAACCAACGCCACTGGTGGTGAACGTAAGGAGAATGGGTAGTCTCCTTCGAACACATGGAAAGTGAGGTAGGTAATGGCTCGGAGCAGAAAAACCACCCCGGCCAAGCCCAGCACGGATTCCAGTGAGAAACCTGATTCGAGTACGAAGCAGTTCGCTGGTAAAGGGAAGCTGTCAACAGCAGAGGCTCGACGCGAATACCAACGAAGGTATTACCAAATGCACAAAGAGAAGGCCAAGGAATACCAAAGGCAGTACAACCTGACCCACAAGAAGAAAGCGGGCGGCGGGCGTGGGCGATCCGGTTTTACAGCCCCTCGTGAGGTGGTTCGGACCACCTTCAACACCGCCGACATTATGCATGCGCCGGTTGAGAAAACGGTTCGCATTCTGGAAAAAATCATCAAGGGCGAACGCTTCTTTACGATGTAAACACATTGGGGGACTAAATTGATGGCGATTGGGAAGTCGACGGCTCTCCCAGTCGCTTTTATTATGTTGCCTGAGTGATTCATATTGGCTACCATTAGCCCATGAAAATGTGTGTGGACAGATAAAAGGGAGTCTTTATGTCCAAGAAAAAGGCTACTGCCACTAATAAGACGGCGGCTAGGAAGAAACCCGCCAAGAAAGTGGCTGCCCCCAAAAAACCCCGCAAGACGCCGGTTCCGGCGAAGGCGGCCGCCAAAGGAAAGTTCAGTTATTTTTTCGGCGCTGGCAAGGCTGAAGGAAATGCCGAGATGAGGGACCTGCTTGGTGGGAAAGGCGCCGGTTTGGCCGAGATGACCAACGCCGGAATTCCTGTCCCCCCAGGGTTTACGATTACCACGGAAGTCTGCAAACTGTACTTCGACCATTCGCTGGAGGTGCCCAAAGCGATCGACGAGGATCTGCCAAAGTATGTGGCCAAGGTCGAAAAGGTGATCGGCAAGAAGTTTGGAGATCCAGCCGATCCGCTTCTGGTGTCGGTACGCTCCGGTTCGAAGTTTTCCATGCCTGGAATGATGGACACAGTGTTGAACCTTGGCTTGAATGAGAAGGCGGTTGAGGGGTTGGCTGAGAAGGCTGGTAACATGCGTTTCGCCCTGGATAACTACCGCCGTTTTATCGCCATGTTCGGCAATGTTGTGCTGGGTATCGACAAAGACGTCTTTGAAGGAGTTATCACCAAGATCAAGACAGAGCGACGCATCAAGCAGGACGGTTCTTTACAGGTCAATGATCTTAGGGTTATCGTCAATAAGTACAAACAGATAATCAAACGTAAGACCGGCGAGGAGTTTCCACAGGATCCATACGATCAATTGCGCCTGGCCCGCGACGCCGTGTTTCGTAGTTGGAATAGTCCGCGCGCTATTTCCTACCGCCGCATCGAAAACCTGCCGAGTGACCTGGGCACGGCGGTCAACGTGCAGGCTATGGTTTACGGCAACATGGGAAACGACTCCGGAACCGGAGTCGGTTTCACTCGCAATCCGGCTACCGGCGCCAAGGAGTTCTATGGTGAATATCTCCTGAACGCCCAGGGTGAGGATGTCGTGGCCGGGATTCGTACGCCGCAACCGATCGGCCGACTGGCCAGCGAGATGCCCGACGTATTCAAGCAGCTGAAGAACATCACGACGCGGCTGGAGAAGCATTATCGCGACGTGCAGGACTTTGAGTTCACTGTCGAAAACAAGAAGCTCTACATGCTCCAGACGCGCTCGGGTAAGCGCACCGTGCAGGCGGCGATCAAAATCGCAGTCGACATGGTCAAGGAAAAGCTGATCACCAAGGAAGAGGCGCTACTCAGGATCGACCCGCAGCAACTCGACCAGTTGTTGCACCCCAGTCTTGATCCCAAAGCCAAGTTTGATGTGATCGCCACCGGTCTTCCCGCTTCGCCGGGGGCGGCTTCGGGAAAGGTGTACTTTACAGCCGAGGACGTTGTCAAACTAAAGGGAAAGAAACCGGCCATTCTTGTTCGTGAAGAGACCAATCCCGACGACATCGAGGGCATGAACGCTGCCGTCGGTATTCTGACGGCGCGCGGTGGGATGACTTCGCATGCCGCCGTGGTAGCGCGGGGCATGGGCAAGTGCTGTGTGTCCGGTACCGAGGCCATTCGTGTCAATGCCTCCAAAAAGCAGTTCCAGATCGGCAAACTGATCATCAAAGAGGGCGAGGTGATTACGCTCAATGGTTCAAGCGGTCAGGTTATTCTTGGTGAAGTAGCTACTATTGAGCCGGAGTTGTCCGGTGAGTTTAACGAGTACATGGGTTGGGCCGATGAGGTGCGCCGACTGAAGGTGCGCGCCAACGCCGATACGCCGCGCGACGCTATGCAGGCCGTTAAGTTCGGTGCTGAGGGAATTGGTCTGTGCCGGACCGAGCACATGTTCTTCGCCGAGGATCGGATCCCGATTGTGCAGGAGATGATTCTCGCTGACTCGGTCGAAGAGCGTCAGGCGGCTCTGGAAAAGCTGCTGCCGATGCAGAAGAAGGATTTCCAGAAGATATTCAATGTGCTTGGTGGCATGCCCGTTACAATTCGCACCCTTGACCCGCCGTTGCACGAGTTCCTTCCGCGTAAGGAAGAGATCTATGCCAAGATCGAGGCGTTGGATAGGAAGGACGAGGAGTACGAAGAGAAGCTGGAGGCGTTGGAGAAGATCGTTCAACGCATTGATGAACTCACCGAGGTTAATCCCATGCTCGGCCATCGGGGTTGCCGTCTCGGTATCATGTATCCGGAGATAACGGAGATGCAGGTACGCGCCATTATCGAGGCAGCTTGTGCCCTGGCCAAAGACAAGAAGAAGGTCCAGCCGGAGATCATGATTCCGCTGGTTGGTCATGTCAACGAGTTCAAACATCAGAAAGAGGTGGCTCAGCGCATCGCCAACCAGGTCATTGCCAAGCGCAAGATCAAGCAATTGGACTACCTGATCGGGACGATGATCGAAATCCCACGGGCCGTCTTGACAGCCGATGAGATTGCACGTGAGGCGGATTTCTTCAGCTTTGGAACCAACGATCTAACGCAGATGACTATGGGTTTCTCGCGTGACGATGCCGGGAAATTTCTGGGCCATTATGTGGAAACAGGTATCCTCCCGAGTGATCCGTTTATCACTATAGACCAGGCCGGTATCGGACAATTGGTGCAGATGGGACGGGACAAGGGCGTGGCGGCCAACCCGGACTTGAAAGTGGGCATCTGCGGCGAGCACGGCGGTGATCCCGCCTCGATTGAGTTTTGCCATCAAGTAGGGCTCGACTATGTATCGTGTTCGCCCTATCGCGTCCCCATCGCCAGATTGGCCGCAGCTCAGGCGACGCTTAAGGAAGATGCGTTGAAGAAGAAGAAGAAAAAGAAGAAGTAGCCCTCCTGCATGTCGACGGCGGCCCATGGTCGCCGTGACGCCTCGGGATGCGCTTGGATTTGACCCACCCGGTCACAGGACTCGGTGGGTCATTCTACTGCTGGGGTCGGTTCCCTTTAATCGCGAGACAGCTTCCACTATCGGTCGGTCGGGCCTCACCTCTAACCGTATGCGAGCATGTTGGGTCGGTAATAGTATTCGTAGACCTATATAGGGCACGCTGCGTGGTGGTGAGTTGATGGAAGTTTCGCTTGACTTTTTGGCCCAAGCTGGTTCATTCAGCCTGTTATGGGTCGATAAGAACGGAACCGAGTTATCGTCTCGTCGGCCTGCCGACGGACACAAACTGCAAACATACTAAGAGAATACAGGGAATATGAGACAACAACTGGACGCTATTTTCAAACCTCGCTCGGTGGCTGTGATCGGTGCATCAACGCGCAAGGGTTCGATCGGTCGTGAAACGGTGCGCAATATCCTGCTGGCCGAGTTTAACGGCAAGGTTTTTCCGGTTAATCTGAAAGCGAGCGTTATCCAGTCGATCAAGGCGTATTCGACCGTCCTCGATGTTCCCGATGCGGTGGACCTGGCTATTGTCATTGTGCCGAAGGAAGGCGTCAAGGAAGTAGCAGCCCAGTGCGGCGAGAAGGGCGTCAAGGGATTGGTGGTGATCACCGCCGGTTTCTCGGAAGTGGGCGCCGCAGGTAAGAAGCGCGAACAGGAGGTTCTTGAGATAGTTCGGGAATACGGGATGTGCATGATCGGTCCCAACTGCTTCGGAGTTGTTAACACTCATCCGGATGTCTCGCTCAACGCTACTTTCGGCAAGACCTACCCCAAGGCCGGTCGTATCGGTTTCATAACCCAGTCCGGCGCCATGGGTGAGGCCATCATGAATATCGCTCGTGATCTTGATCTTGGTTTTTCGATGGTGGCGTCGATCGGCAACAAAGCGGACATTTCGTCCAATGATATGCTCGAGTATTTCAAGGACGATCCCGACACCGATTTAATCCTACTGTACCTGGAGAACTTCGGTAACCCTCGGAACTTCACCAAGATTGCCCGCGAAGTCAGTCGGCACAAACCGATCGTGGCGGTCAAATCGGGTCGCACCTCGCTGGGAGCGAAGGCGGCATCGTCGCACACCGGTGCTCTGGCCGGCCTTGATGTCGGGGTAGATGCCCTGTTTGAGCAGACCGGCGTGATGAGGGTTGATACGGTTGAGGAACTGTTTGATGTAGCCCAGGCGCTTTCGCGACAACCGCTGCCCAAAGGCAACCGCGTGGTGGTGGTGACCAACGCCGGTGGCCCCGGGATTCTGGCCACCGATGCGCTGATTCGAAATGGCATGGAGATGCCACCGCTTTCCACAGCTACGGTGAAAACGCTGAAGAAGCACATCTCTGCTGATGCATCGTTTGCCAATCCGATGGACATGGTGGCGGGCGCCGGCGGTCGGGAGTTTGAGATTACGCTCAACGCGGTCAAGAATGATCGAAAGTACGACTCAATCGTGCCGATATTCGTCCCGCCGATAACAATCGATCAGGTTGAGGTCGCCCGTTGTGTTTGCGAAGGGCTTAAAGGAACGAAAAAAACCGTGCTGGCCTGCTTCATGGGAGTGGGGCTGGATTCGGTCGGCATGGATTATTTGCGTGCTCACGGCATCCCGTGTTACATCTTTCCTGAAGCGGCGGCCAAAACCCTGGCAACGATGTCCAAGTACCGGGAGAGGATCCAACGCCCGCGCGGGAAGGTTCGTACTTTCAAGGTTAGTAAGGCGAAGGTGGAGAAAATCGTCAATCAGGCTCTGGCCGACGGCCGAGAGGCCATTGTCAGTGATGAAGCAATTGATATCCTGTGTGCTTATGGAATCCCGGCTGCTCCCTACAGTTATGCCTACAGCGCCGACGAGGCTGTCAAGGCTGCCTCGCGCCTGGGTTATCCGGTGGTGATGAAGATCAATACGCCGCCGATTCTGCACAAAACCGAGGTGGGCGGTGTGATGGTGGACCTGCGCACTGACAAAGAAATCCATAAAGCGTTTCGTGATCTCAAACAACGTATCCGAGAGCTTGGTGAAAAGGGCGAGTTCTCGGTAGCCATGCAAAAGATGATTTCCGGCGGCATAGAGACGGTTATGGGCATGACCACCGATCCGCAGTTCGGTCCTCTGATCATGTTTGGTCTCGGGGGGATCTATGTTGAGGTCATGAAAGACGTCGCCTTTCGCATTCATCCCCTGACTGATGAGGGTGCCGGGGACATGGTGCGTTCGTTGCGATCATTCCCGCTCTTGAATGGTTTCCGCGGGGCGCCGCCGGTGGATCAGGAGATCATAGCCGAGACCCTGCAGAGGCTATCGCAACTGGTAAAGGATTTTGACTGCTTCTCGGAAATCGACATCAACCCCTTCATCGCCTCGCCGGACGGAAAACTAAGTGCTGCCGTGGACGCTCGGTTTATCATCAACAAACCATGAAATGGTCATGACTTCTTGACTATTCGACGGTACTGCATAACTTCTACTATATTAGTGTTGGATCACGGGTCCGTCAGGATGGCTGACCGGTCCCCGGCAATGAGAGTGATATGCGATACGAATTGAAGTCGATCCGCATCTGGTCTTTTACTAAGGTATCCTTTTTCGTTAACCTGGTGGTCGGTTTCGTTCTCGGGTTGGTGTACGCAATGATGCTGCCAATCCTCGTGGCTGGTATGTCTCAGTTTGGAGGCTTCTATGGGCGGAGCCTCGATCCATCGGAAATGCCCATTGGTGTCATGCTGATAATCTTGCCGATCATGGGTGCGATGTTTGCAGCGGTTTTTCACACTCTCATCGGGATCGTTCTGGTTGCGGTGTACAACCTGGTTGCACGGTTGGTCGGCGGCCTGGAGATGCGATTCGAACCGTCGGAGACAAAACCTGTCAGCCAGGTGGCGCGTCCGATCACGGCGTACACGGCGCCCCATAACGCGCCATTGACGATGGAACCATCAGGCGACACTGCTCTGGTTGCTGCCACGCCGCCGCCACCACCGCCGGTGCCGGGAGTGTCGCCGGCATCTCCGCAGCCTGCCGCGCCTCCCGAACGAGGGGATCCGTCAATGCCGTCGACGGCTCCGGCGCCACCGGAGAACATACCATCACCGCCGAGACCGACCACGGAACCAGGGCAATCCACGGACGAGAGTGAGGGCGAGGATGGTTCTTCCACAACCGATGACAATCGAGAATGATGAGCTATGACACCTTCTGAAGTACGCGTTCGTATCGCACCGTCGCCGTCAGGGTATGTCCATGTGGGAACGGCTCGCACAGCTATTTTCAATTACCTGTTCGCTCGGCACCATGGCGGGAAGTTCCTGGTGCGGATAGAGAACACAGACAAGGAGCGCAGCGACCCGGTTTTCACTGAGGCGATTCTGTCGGCCATGAAGTGGCTCGGCTTACAGTGGGACGAGGAGATCGTCTACCAGTCGGACCGCATCGAACTCTACAAAACACACGCCCGGAAGCTGCTCGAATCGGGCCATGGCTACCGTTGTTTGTGTAGCCCGGAGCAGTTGGCTCAGGATAGAGAGAAAGCACGGGCTGAGAAGAAAGATATGCGGTACAACCGGCGGTGTCTGAATTTGTCGCAGGCTGAAGTAGAAGCCCAAGTTGCTCTCGGTTCAGCGTACACTATCAGATTGAGAATCCCCGAAGGGGAGACCAGCTTTGACGACCTGGTGTCAGGCGAGTTGAAACGAAAAAACGAGGACCTTGAGGACTTCATCGTGGCACGCTCTGACGGCACGGCGACCTACAACCTGGCCGTGGTGGTTGACGATCACGACATGGGAATCACTCATGTTCTTCGTGGCAATGATCACGTCACCAACACCTTCAAACAAATACATCTGTATCAGGCGTTGGGATTCGAGTTGCCGAAGTTCGGCCATATGCCGATGATTCTACGGCCGGACAAGAAGAAAGTATCGAAGCGCCTGGGCGACAAAGATGTGCTCGCCTTCCAACGCGAGGGTGTCTTGCCTGAGGCGATGTTCAACTATCTCTGCTTACTGGGTTGGTCGCCCAAGACCGACCGGGAAATCTATTCGCGCGAAGAACTGATTGATCTTTTCACGTCCGACAACTTCAATCCATCTAACGCCATTTTCGACGTTGAGAAACTTGTAGCTTTCAATCAGGAGTATATCGCCAAAAAACCCGACCACGAGTTAGCCGCAATGGTGGCGCCGCTCCTGGTGGAGGCCGACCTTACCACAAAGTACTGGCTGGAAACGCGATGGGAGTACCTTCGTCAGGTGGTCGGCGCCCTCAAACTTCGGGCGCGACGTATCGTAGATTTTGTTGAGTTGAGCGCATATTTCTTTACGTTCGACTACAAGTATGAAAGCGATGCGGCCGCCAAACATTTCACATCGGAGAACGCCGAGTTGCTCAGTGAGTTGGCCGACCGGTTCGAGCGGTTGCAGGATTTTACTCACGAGGCGGTCGAACAGACTCTCAGCGCGGTGGCTGACGACAAGGGTATCATACGGGCTCGGTTGATTCACCCGACCCGGTTGGCGGTTTCGGGACGATCGAAGGGGCCGTCGCTTTACGAGATGCTGGTCATACTTTCGCAACCGGTAGTGGTGGAGAGAATGCGAAGGGCCGTTGACAAAATAAGGAACACAAACAGCGCTTGACATCTCACGATATTGGATAGGTTATTATGGACAAAGTGCAATTAGCGAAGATACTGAAAACGGCTATCAGAAGCGAGGAAGACGGATTCAAATTCTACGATCTGTTATCCCGAAAGGCAACCAATCCGGAGGCCAAACGTAAACTGGAGAACCTGCGCAACGACGAAGCCGCGCACAAAAAGGTGCTGCACGAACTTTACGAAGAGCACGTCGGTGGTGAGGTTGGACAGTTACCGGATGAAGGGCTGACGGCGCTGGCTGAGGTCCTTAGGAAGGATCGCTTGGATGAGCGTAAGAGCGAACGAGAGTTTATCAACCTGGCGATTGAAGCCGAACTGGCTGCGACCAAGTACTACCGGGAGCATTTCGAACAAGCCGATCTGCCCGAACTCAAGAGTATCTTCGGGCGACTGGCCGATGAAGAGCATCTGCATTATGAACTGCTCATGGCGGAACGAGAAGCCATGAGCGGCAATTACTTCTGGTTTGGATACGATGAGAGCGCGCCCCTGGAGCATTGAGGTGGCGTTTTGGTTCTGATTGATCGACGCCTGACAGCGTCTTTAGCTTGGAGATAACTGTGCAGTGGGTCTGTGAATTCTGTGGCTATGTCCATGACGATGAGGACAAACCCCATTCGTGTCCTGTCTGTGGGACGCCCGGCGCCAAGTTCTCGGAACGATTTGACGATGACGATACACTAGAAGGGCATGCCGACGATAAAGTTGTGGACCATTTTGATAAAGACCTTTTTGCTGATTACGAGGACGAATGAACGAGAAAGTTCCAGGTCGCGCTGAAGCGGAGGGGCAGGTCTTGCTAAGGGTTGGTGACCCGGCGCCCGATTTCACGCTGGCGACCCACAACGAGGGCGAGTTGAATCTCGCCTGGTACCAGGGTCGCAGGAATGTAGTGTTGGCCTTCTACCCGGCCGACTGGACACCGGTCTGCGCCACCCAGGTGCCCGAGTATCAAAAAGTGTCCGACCGTTTCGAGGAGTTCGACTGCCAGCTACTGTGCCTGTCTTGTGATTCGGTGCCTTGTCACATTGCCTGGGCGTGATCTCTTGGCGGGTTGTCGTTTCCACTGATGTCGGATTTCTGGCCGCACGGCGAAGTGGCTCGCAAATATGGTGTGCTGAGCCGGAAGGGATATGCCGAGCGCACCGTGTTTCTTATCGACAAGGAGGGCATAATCCGCTGGATCGAAAAGCTGCACCCGGCCGAGTTGCCCAATAACGAACATCTCTTCGAGCAGCTCGCCAAACTCAGCGAATAGGTTCTATCTCAGCAAGGATTTCTGAAACATGCTGGTATCGAGGTTGTTCTTACTTACATGTGATCCGCGGTTTGGTGGATCCGAAACAGGTTAAACGACCATGTATTTCTCGTTGCCCAAAGAGTATCGTGAAGCCGACCTGGCGGAACTGAATGACCGCATTGCTGCGGCCAGAGATAAACTCGGGCGCAAACTATGTATCCTGACCCATCATTACCAGCGCCGTGAGGTCGTTGGCTGTGGTGACTACCTGGGTGACAGCTACGGCTTGTCGAAGATTGCGGCCGAGCAGGCGGGGGTTGAGGTTATAGTTTTTTGCGGTGTGCATTTCATGGCTGAAGCGGCCGATATTTTGTCCGGTGATCACCAGATGGTTTACCTGGCTAATCCACTGGCCGGGTGTCCGATGGCCGACATGGCCGACATGGCCGACGTTATGGAAGCCTGGAAGTATCTCGAAAAGTTTGGCGGTGACAAGAGAATCATGCCGGTGTCATATATGAACACCACGGCCGGACTCAAGGCGTTCACCGGTCGGCACGGAGGGCTGATATGCACATCATCCAACGCACCGGCGGCGTTTCGATACGCCCTGGAGCGTCGGGACAAGGTGTTCTTCTTCCCCGATGAGAACCTCGGGTACAATACCGGGTTGAAGTTCGGTCTCAAGCCGGAGGAAATGGTCGTGTGGGATTTCTCACGCGACGATGGTGGTCTGACCGAAAGTCAGATTGATGCCGCCAGGATCATCCTCTGGAAGGGTCATTGTCACGTGCACACGAATTTCACGGCCGAACATGTGCGGCAGGTGCGCGAAGAACACCCAGCGGTTCAAGTGATCGTTCATCCGGAGTGTTTGCCCGAAGTTGTTTCATTGGCCGACGGCTCCGGGTCAACCAAGTACATCGTTGAGTATTGCGAAAAGGCGCCGACTGGTTCCACGATAGCCATCGGGACCGAAATCAATTTGATCAATCGCATGGCCTATGAGTATCCCGACAAGAAGATCTTTGAGTTGTCGGGACAAATCTGCCCGGTGTGCGCCAATATGTATCGTACCACATTGAACGATCTGGCCTATTGTCTTGAGAACCATGCTGATTTGAAGCCGATAAGAGTGAACGAGCCGAATCGGAGTGAGGCCTTGACGGCTTTGAAGAAAATGTTGGAGATCAACTGACTTCCCACGGTCGCTTAACCTGATCTCAGTTTCAGCAGGGCAGGTTTGTCTTCAAACCTGCCGACAAAGGCGGGTCCGAAGATGTACAGTATCATGACATAGTATACAACATCTTTCAGGACATGGTGTACAGTGTGGTTATCTTGGTTCTTTGAAATAGGAGCCAG
>SDBU01002733.1_pt1 | contig 23076 bp, 19 predicted proteins | sample 2277071 | NCBI WGS metagenome assembly SDBU01 (sample SAMN10397929, study PRJNA504765) | marine sediment metagenome | isolation source: marine sediment core GS08_GC12, 126 cmbsf | place: Arctic Ocean: Gakkel Ridge, Loki's castle | collected 2008 | reverse complement strand
AGTTCGTAGCTTTTTTAGAAGATTCTAAAAAAGTCTTACACAAACTCCACAGGCTTACATTCCCGCGTGCCCCTCGGTACTTTTTACTTATCTCTTTTACAGCTTTATCTAAAACGTTTTTGTGCTGCATTTTTATCTTTATCATTTACAATGTGACAATTGAGACATTCCCATTTTCTAGCTGATACATTGTAAGATTTAAAACTTTTGCTATATATTTTAAAATATCATTTGTGAATAGTCAAGTGTAAAAGTTATTTTTACCTCTTTTCTATTCTTCTAAGAACAGAATTTTCTAGGTTATTAAGAAACCCTGTTGGCAATTCATCCCTTCCCTAAAGGAAAGGGTTTTCTTGCCATAAAATGATAAATCAAAAAATTCAATCTTTTTTCAAATATCTTGTAATAATATTTTTATGAACTAGCAAATATTGATATTATAGTGAACTTTGAGGCTTTTTCTTAATCCCAAAAATTATAGGAGATCCTTCAAAATCGAAATTTTTTCTAAAACTATTTATAAGATATTTTTTGTAAGTGGGAGTAAAAATATTTGGATAATTTACAAAAAATAAAAAATAAGGAGGATTATTTTTTATTTGAGTTAAATAATATATTTTGAGTCTTTTTCCAAAAATCATTGGAGGGTGATATTTTTGAATACATTTTTCGATAAATTTATTAAGGTGAGAGGTTTGAATAGTCCTTTCCTTATTTTTTTTAATTTGATCAATAAGAGAATAAATTTTGTTTAAGTTGAGTTTTTTTATAGCTGAAATTATAAGCGCTGGAAAATATAGCTTGCTTTGATTGAGCATTTTCAAAAAATGCTCTTGGCGAACATCTTTTATTTTATCCCATTTGTTTACTATAATAATACAACCTTTAGAATGTTTTTCTATTACTTGCAAAATCTTTTTATCTTGAAAAGTCATTAAATCTTGAGCATCTAAAACTAAAAGACAGATATCTGCTCTTTCAATACTTTTCAAAGTTAAAGAATGAGAAAATTTTTCTATTAAATCTTTTTCTTTGCTTTTTTTTCTGATTCCTGCCGTATCAATAAACGTATAAGTTTTGCCTCGGATTTCAATATCGCAATCAATACTATCTCTAGTAGTGGAGATAGTATCGCTGACAACAGCTCTTTGTTCATTTAAAAGTGCATTTAACAGAGTAGATTTTCCGACATTAGTTCTACCAACAATAGCGATTTTTGTTTTGTTTTGCTCATCTATATCTGTAGATTCATCAAATGTAAAATCTTGAAATGCTAATTCTAAAAGCTCATTGATATTCAAATTTTGAGCAGCTGAAATATCTATAATTTCTGAAAGACCTAGCTTTTTAAACTCAAAAACTTTGTCTTTTAGTTTTTCATTATCTACTTTATTAACAGCGAGTACTACTCTTTTTTTTGTTTTCAAAAGATTTTTAGCAACTATGTGATCTAAAGTAGTAATACCAACTTTAGCATCGACTACCATTACTAAAACATCTGCCTCTTCTATTGCAATTTGAGTTTGAATACTGATCTCATCAATCAGAGAAAAATTTGAGTTTGCTTCTAGTCCAGCTGTATCAATTGCTGTAAAATAATTATTTGAAAAGATCGCTTTTCCATAGATCCTATCTCTAGTAACTCCCTCTCTTTCATGAACAATTGAAATCTTTTTTTTACAAATGGTATTAAAAAGATAGGATTTACCTACATTTGCTCTACCAACAATTGCTAATTTATATAGACCCATAATTTCCTCAAAATATGCGAATATATTAAATGATTTTCGATATAATTTCATTAAGATAAAAATATCTTATACTTTTTTATAATAAGTGATTTTTTGAATAAAAAATTTTTGAAATTGAACTATTCTTCTAATTTGGTTAAAATCTCTATTAAATCTTGGCGAGTTAAAGATTTTATTTGATCTACTTCATCGATTCCAATAGTCTCTTCGATAAGGTGTTTTTTTCTCTCAATAATCTCATGAATCCTCTCTTCAATCGTATTTTTAGTAACTAGTTTAAAAACTTGCACTCCTCTATTTTGACCTATTCTGTGAACCCTATCTGTTGCTTGATTCTCTTTTGCAGGATTCCACCAACGATCATAATGAATTACTACAGATCCTGCAGACAGATCAATTCCAACACCAGCAGCGAGCAAGGATGCTACAAAAACTAAACAATTAGGATCTTCTTTAAATTTTTTGATCTCATTAAATCTTTTTTTAGTAGCTCCTGTAATTAAAGCAAAACCAATAGACTTTTTCTTGAGATATTTTTTTATAATTTCGATCATATTTAAATACTGAGAAAAGACAACAACTTTTTGAGAGCTCTCTTGAGCTTCATTTAAAAGTTCTATAAAAAGATCGAATTTTTTAGAGCTATGCTCAAAATATTTATCGATATCTTTATAGATTAAAGAGGGATGATCACAGATTTGTTTTAGTTTAGATAAAAGAGCAAATATATGCACATATGAAACGGCTTTTGTCTCATCTTCAAGGTTTTTAATGATTGTCTTTCTCGACTCTGTAATAGCATCGTTATAGAGCTTTCTTTGCTCATCCGATAGATCTGCATATGCAATCTCTTCAATCTTTTCAGGAAGATCTAATAAAACATCTTTTTTTCGTCTTCTCAAAATAAAAGGCTTTATTAGTTTTTTTAAAAGTTTTTGCCTCTCTACATCACTTTCTTTTTCTATAGGATTTATAAATAGCTCTTTAAAAGCTGAAGCTGAAGGTAGATATGTTGGCAAAACTACATCAAAAATGGATTTGAGCTCCATTAGATAGTTTTCAATAGGAGTTCCTGTTAAGCCTAATCTCATATTAGCTTTAATACTCGATAAAGCTCTATGAGTTAAAGAGTTTATATTTTTAGCTATTTGAATTTCATCGAATATTGCTATTTCAAACTTTAATTTTTTTAATTTATCTTTTTCAGATCTGATGATTCCATATGAAGTTAATAAAAGATCATAATTTTTAGTGAATTTTTCTAATTTTCTATAAACGCCATGATAGACATACACTTTTAAAGAAGGCAAAAACTTTTTCAAAAGCTCTTCCCAATGATAGATTACAGATGTAGGACAGACTACTAAATATTTAAAATTATTCTCTTTTTGAAGGGCTGCAATCAAAGCCATAGATTGATGGGTTTTACCAAGTCCCATATCATCACATAAAAGCCCTGATAAATTATTTACATATAAAAACCAAAGCCATTTCACTCCAATCTCTTGATAGGGCCTGAGAGTTGCTCTTAAATTAGAAATATCTAAAAGTTTATCAGTTTCAAAAGTTTGCAACTCTTGAAGTAGTTTTTTAGTTTGCTCAGCCTCTTTAGTTCTACTTTTTGATATTTTTACATCTTCTAATAAAAAAAGACGTATAATATCTAAAGAAGTCAGTTCCAATAAATTATCATGTTTTTCATACTTTGGTTTTTTAATATTTTTCAGCCAATTAAATCTAGCATGTTTAAAAAATATTAATCCTGCATCGGAAAATATATATTTTTTATTCTCATTTATCGATCTATAGATATCTATTGCATTTACTCTTCCAAGCTCTGATTGATACAGCAAATGCACTTGAAAAACAGTTTTACTCTTTCTTTTTCTTTTAATAATTTTGAGTAGTTTTAAACTCAAAGATTTTGGTTTTTTAAGCCTTTTATCTAGATGTATTATATATGGTTTTAATCTTTGCAGCTCAAAAGTAATAAAAAAATCTACATTTAAAGCTTCTATAATTTTTTCTTTTTCATACATTTGAGGAAGTTTTAGAGATTTAGTGATTTCAAAAAAACCCTCATCCTTTAAATAGACAAACTGATCAAAAAATTGAAGCTGAGAAATATCATAGCCAGATTTTAATTTGATATCAGGCTTAATAACAATTTTTAAATCTTCATTTAAAAAAATATTCAAGCCTATTTTTTCTACAGCTATTTTATCTGTGAAAAAATTATCGATCTGTTCTAGCTCATCTATGTTTGATGATATAAACTTTGCAATATCCTCATTTTTAATAATAAGTCCTGGTCTAATAGGCAAATTTAATCTTTTCTCTTTTTTAGAGAAAAATCCAATACCTTTAATGTAAATCCACTCATCAAAATCTATAAAATTTTCAAACTCTTCAGCAAACTCTAATTTAGATGAAAAAATCAAATCCCCATCAAGTGCAAGGGTATATACAAGATGAGATTGCACAGAGCCAAAATGCGTTTGAAACCCTTCAAAACTATGTAGCCAGATTCGATGCTTTGTTATAAAATCTGACACATCTATCTTTTTAATGATGGTTTCTACATTTTCAAAATATAGATCTTCTAAAAAATAAAATCCTTTATCTTGAATATAAGCGCAGGTTTTAAAAAAACTTGAATATTTTTGTTCAAAATCATCTTTTTCAAAAAGATACATTTTTATATGAAGATTTTCCATCTCATCAAAAAACAAAAAATATTTCACAAATATTGGTTTTAAATAGATTTTTTCATCTACAAGTTTATCTTCGAAAATATTTTTATATTTTGATAAAAAATAAGAAATTTGATCATTTTCAATTACATCTTTTTTTATGAGTTCATTTGGTTTTTCAGGATAAAAACCTGCATCTTCAACATATATATAGCTACCAACTTTTATCCCTTTTTTATGCTCTTTTTCTTCTTCAAAAAACCCCTTAGTTTTTTCAATAACAAATTGTCTGTTTTCTCTATCATATAAAATTTTTTCAATTTGTTTTCCTTGATACTCATATAACTTGAGAGGCGCATTTATAGAATTTAGAGTTGGGATAATTTCAGCATAAGATGCTAAAGATATGTAAAATTTAGCAAAGATACTTTCAAAGCTCACTAAAATATAGCTATATAAAATCTCTTTTTTATCGATAAATTCAATCTTATATTTTTTTCCATTCTCTACTAATAGAAAAAACCATTTCGCTAAATCAGAAAAAAAAGACATTTCGTATTTTAGATCCTTAGATGCTCTACCCTCTTTTATCAAAGACATCTCATCTAAAGAGATCGCTGAAAATTTCAGTGCTGTTTTATCTTCTATTTTATCTTGGAGATAGTGCTCTAATCTATCGATTTCATCTCCCATAGCTTCGATATAAAAAAGCTCTTTTTTAGTATTAGATAGATAGTAATAAGAGCCTTTTTTTTTCTTTTTTAAAACATCTGTTTCAAAACCTACTTGAAAAGAAGTTATTTTAAAAAGTGCATTAAAAAAAGATCTTTTAAATCTTATATGAATAGGTTCATCTCTTTGAGTGATATAAAAATAGCTTGCAGCTAAATGCTTGCAAAAACCCTGAGATTCTTGCTCTTTGCAAGAGCAAAAAGCATCTAAAATATTTTTATCTTTATCGATTTGTAAAAAGGGCCAAAAACTAGTTTTTAAAACTTTATCATAGACTTCAACTTCATAGATATTATCTGAAAAGATAATATCTAAAACGCGCCCAGCTTCGATTAATTTTTTGCCATCTTCTTCATATTTTTTAAGCTGCTTTTCAAATTCCATCAAAGCAATTTTTTAAAATTTTTTGCATATACTAAACTAAATAACACTTTATATAAATTATATTCAAAAAAAGAGTTTCAAAAAATATTGAAAATATCATAGAGACTCTAATACTTGACCTTTATATGCAAAATTAGGCAAACCTGTCAATAGCATATGATCTTTTTCAAACTCAATTTGAATTTTTCCTCCAATAAATTGAAGAAAAACTTTTTGTAGAAAATTTTTTCGAAGATTTTTTTTTCGTAGAAAATATTTTCTTTGAATCTTTTTATCTTTCAAAAGGAAATAGCTATATGCTGTAGCTAGTGCACCTGTAGAACAGCAAAGAGTTTCATTTTCAACACCCTTTTCATAGACTCTAACTTTTATTTCTGTCTCGTTTATAATTTCACAAAAATTTACATTTATGCCTGGTAAAAACTGTTTAAAATTTCTAATTTTTTTTCCCAGTTTAAAAACATCGATATTTTCTATATTTTTTATAAAAATAACTCCATGTAAAACGCCTGAATTAATAAGCTGCAGATCAAAGCTATTACCATCTACATCTAAATGCATGTTTTCATTTATAACTTGAGGGTATTTTGATCGAAAAGACACCTGTTTCTTATCAAAAAAAGTCTCATATACACAAGCTTTTGTCTCTATCATTAAAGATCTTTGTTTTTTAATATGATCATTTATAAATTTTACTAAACATAAAAGTGCATTTCCGCACATATCAGCTAAATAACCATCACTATTAAAAATCTGCATTTTATAATCAGCTGTATTTGATAGATGCAAAAAAATTATCCCATCTGCTCCAATAGCGAACTCTTTTTTGCATAGCTTTTGAATTATTTCAGGCTTATCTAACAGATCATCAAACAAAAATTTTCGATTATCTAAGATAATAAAATCATTACCATTAGAGTTATATTTGAAAAAATCTAACATTTACTCTAAATCTTTTGCAGATGTAACTACTTTACTTATCAAACCAAACTCTTTAGCTTCTTGAGGGCTCATCCAATTATCTCTATCTATCGCCTTTTCTATAATCTTTGTATCTTTTCCTGTCTCTTCTGCATAAATTTTAACTATCATCTCTCTTGTTTTTAACATCTCTTTTGCTTGAATATCTAAATCTGTCGCTTGTCCTCTAATCACCCCTGATATCAAAGGTTGGTGGATCATTATTCTAGAGTTCTCTGTCGCAAATCGTTTACCTTTTTCAGCAGCTAAAGAAAGTAGCGATCCCATGGAAGCAGCGAGTCCTGTAACTAAAGTATATACCGGACATGAGAGCAGTTTGATATTATCCCAAATAGCAAATCCAGAATCTACAGCGCCACCAGGTGAGTTAATTATAAAAAGGATCGGTTTTTTATTATCTAATGATTCTAGATACCAAAGCTTTCTTATAACATCTTTTGCCGTATCTTGATCCACAGCATCCGATAGAAAAATCCTTCTGCGATTTAAGAGTGATTCTTCTATTTTATCATCTATTGTTTGAGTTTTTGGATCTTCAGCCATATTATTAACTCCCTTTTTATACTAAATCATACCCATATAAGAGTCTCATTTCAAGATATAAAATATTTTTATATTTTATTGCTTTTCATAAAATTTATTTTTAAATATTTAATTGAGAATAAAGCTGAAAATTACTTAATATATTTTTTATTTCATTTTGATTTTCTACTAAAATAGCTGTATCTACATCAGCTTTAGCTTTCGATGGTTTATTTGTTTTTGGATTTATAGCTGGTTTTGCATTTTTTAAAGTATCATAGATAACTTCAGCTATCTGTTTCATCTCACCCTCTTTCATACCTAAAGTAGTTAAAGCTGGAGTGCCAAGTCTAATACCTGATGTATACCAAGGACCATTTACATCTGCTAAAATAGAGTTTCTATTAACCGTAATATGAACATCTCTTAAAAGAGACTCTGCTTGCCTACCTGTTAACTTAAAGCTAGAATAAACATCCATCATAATTAAATGATTTTCAGTACCATCTGTTAAAATTTTTATTCCTTTTTTCATTAAAGCTTCAGCTAGTGCTTTTGCATTTTTTACGATTTGAGAAGAATAGTTTTGAAAGTCCAGAGTATTAGCCTCTTTAAATGCTATAGCTTTTGCTGCCATAACATGGGGCATAGGACCACCTAAAACTAATGGACAGCCTTTATCAATAGTCTCTTTAAACTCTTCTTTACATAGAATGAGTCCTCCTCTTGGACCTCGAAGGGTTTTATGAGTAGTAGAGGTTACAATATCAGCAAAAGGCACTGGATCAAACTCATTTGTAAAAACTTTTCCAGCAACAAGTCCTGCAAAATGAGCCATATCAACTACTAAAACAGCCCCAACAGAGTTTGCTATCTCTTTTAGAATTGCAAAGTTTAATTTTCTAGAATATGCGCTGTATCCTGCGAGCAGTATTAAGGGTTTTACCTCTTTTACTTGTTTTTCTAAAGCTTTGTAGTCTAATAGATGAGTTTTTGAATCCACATCATATGAGTAGGATCTCATAAATTTAGAAGAGATATTTAATCTATAACCATGAGTTAAATGCCCTCCAGAATTTAGAGACATTCCCATTATTTTTTGATTTACTAACAGTTGACGTACTTTTTCATATTCTTCATCTGTTAGCTCCATAGCTGTTTTTTTAGATAGTTTTTCAACTTCTTTATTTTGAACTTTTTGTACTAAAATGGACCAAAAAGCTACTATATTTGCATCAGCACCAGAATGAGGTTGTACATATACATGCTCAGCATTGAAGAGTTTTTTAGCCTCATCAATAGCGAGCTGTTCAATATTATCAACATTTTCACAACCAGCATAAAATCTATGATGGACATATCCTTCTGAATATTTATCTGTTAAAAGATTACCCATAGCAAGCTGCACTGCTAAAGATGTATAATTTTCAGATGCTATTAATTTTAAATTCGATCTTTGATCATCGAGTTCTTTTAAAATATCTTCTGCAATTTGTGGATAAACTTTTGCAATACTATCAATAGCTGCATAAAAAGCTATAGCCTCAGAATCTCTATTCTCTTCTTTTACTTTTTCAAAATATTTTTTTAGATTATCCATAAATCCATCCATTTTTAAATAAAATAGATATTATCAAATCCGCTTTATATTTGAAAACGCTAATAACAAATTATTTGCACATTATATGTCGAAAAATTGCGATGTTTTCGACATATTTTGAAAATATGTTTATTTGATAAACATATTAACTCATCTTTTAAACCCATTTTGCTGTTTTTTTTATCATTTTATGGCAAGAAAACCCTTGCCTTTAGGGAAAGGAAAATGTCAAAGATGAACAAACAGATTTTTTACTTTATATTTTGAGATTTCATTTTCACAAAATTTTAAAATTTGAGAGCTATTTTTATAAGAGATTCTATTTTTAGTTTTTCCATTAATAGAAGATAAAAATTTAGGATAGCTATTTTGATTTTTTAGATTATCATAAAATTTGAAAGGAAATCTAATAGTCCCTAAAGTAATAGAGTGAATTTTAGAGCTATCAATTTGAGAAAATATATTCTCAAAAAAGTTTTCATACTCTTTTTCAAAATTTTCAAAATATATTATTGGATCGAATCTAAGCCCTATCTGAAAATTCAGATCTTGAAGTTTTTTTATAGCTTTTAATCTATTTTCTAAAGATGGCGTTTGAAGTTCTATTTTTTGAACAACTATTTCAGGGTTTAAGCTAAAAGCAATAACTAAATTATCCAAAGGTTTTTTATCAACAAGAGATGAAATATTATTAGATTTTGTTCTGATTTCAAAAAGTGTATTTGAAAATTTTTGAAAAAATGGATAAAAATCATCTAGAAAAAAAGATAGATGATTAGTTGCTAGAGTATCTGTATCATATCCTGCAAAAAAGCAAAGCTTTTTATTAGAGGTTACTATTTTTTTCGCAATATCTTTTTGAAAATCTTCAAAATTTACAAACACTAAAAAATTAGCTGATCGATAAATACCTGATAAGAAACAGTACATACAAGAAAAAGGACAATTCAGAGTTAAAGAAAAATAGTAATTCTCCCCTCTTCCAATAGAATCATTGGTTTTTATTTTTTGAAAAAAATTTGTATGTTTTTTTGCTAAAATTAAAGATCTTTTCTCTTTTTGCAAATCAAAACTTTGATTTTTTCTATTAAATATCTGCTGATATGATTTGATCTCAATTACTCTTTTAGGCTTTATTCTAGCTATTATTTTTTGAGATCTTGAAAAATCTTGGATGTCATTTTCTAAATAAATTGTGTCTATCATATTTTATATTTTTAAAAGTTTTATAAACCTAATTTTGTTTTTTCATATAAACTTTTTAGATATGTTAAAAAAGCTTTTTTATTTTCAAATTTATTGAAATCTTCAATTTTTATCGAAAAATTTTCATCTAGATTTGAGAGTTTAAAATAGAGCTTTTTGAGATCATGTTTTTCATACTCAGAAAAATGAAATTTCTCAAATAAAAAAGCTGGCAATTCATTATTTATAGGCGCTATTTTTTTTGACAATTTTATTAGATCAAAACTAAGCTTTTGTAAAATATCTAAATTTTTATCTATTAATTTTTTTACTCTATCTTCTGTTAGCTCTTTAAAATTCGATAAAGCATTATCAGAGATAATTTTTAAGGTACATATTAAATCTATATAAGTAAATTTTGAAGCAGCTTTGAAAAAACCAAAAGCCTCCATATCATATACAAAATCTTTTTTGTAATTATCTTCAGATTTATCAACGGTTATGACAGATTTTGTTAAAATATCTGAATCTAGATTCAAATCTGGATTCAAATCTAGATTTAATAAAAGAGATGGAAATTGAGTTTTTTTAGTATTTGCATCTTCTATTTTATCAGCTAAAACAATAGTTCCTAACTCTAAATCCTTATGCCCCGCTATGCCAATATTGATATAAGCTTTTATTTGATCTTTAAAAAGCATAGATAGATAACTCGTTGCAATAGCCGAGTTGATCTTTCCAACTCCCGTAACTATTAAAGCAATCTCATCATTTACATAAATATTATATCTTTTGTCTTTGATAAGTTTTAATTTGAAAAAATCAATGATGGGCTGAGCTTCAACTTTTAAAGCGACTGATATTAATAACATTCGAAAATACCTTAAAAAACGTTAAAATAATAAAATATTAAGATTTTTTGATAAATAAAATACTTTTTTTTAAATTTTTATTTAATGTGTTTTTTTCTATATGTAATTTGAAAGTTTTAATTTATATTTTAGGGTTTAATAATTTGAAAAAAACCAAAATATAAATGTAAAATTTTGTTACTATTATTATATTAAATATTTCACTTGAATATATGAGATAAAAATATTAAAATATCTATCAAACTATTAAAAATCAGGAAGGTAATTAATGTTACAAGCACTTAAACGCATTTTAGAACTACAAGATTTAGACATTAAGATGCTAAGGCTTATGAGAGTAAAAAAAGAGAGATTATCAGAATTGGAACATATAGCAGCTTTAAGAAGAGATTTGACAAAACAAAAACAGGAAAAAGAGGTTGAAATTGGGGAGCTTGGAAAAACTATTACTTCTCAAGAAAATGCAATCTCTGAAATAAAAGAGAAATTAAAAAAATTAGAAGCTAAACAAAGCGCTATCAAAAAAGTAGAAGAGTTTAATGCTTTAACTCAAGAGATGTCTACATTAGAAAGACAAAGAGTAAATACAGAACGCCAAACATCTGATCTAATAGATAAGAAAAATGAAGAAGAAGAGATTTTAGAAAAAATAAAACAAAGTTTAATCTCATCAGAAGATAGCTCAAAAGCTTTAGAAGCAGAGATTTTAAACAATATTACTTTAATAAATGTTGAGGGCAACGAGCTTAAAGGAAAAAGAGATATACTCGCAAAAGATGCTGATATGGATGTTTTAAAAATCTATGAAAAATTACTTAGAAACAAAAAAGATAACGTTATTGTTCCAATGGAAAACAGAACTTGCTCTGGATGCCATATAGCTCTAACAGCTCAGCATGAAAATGCTGTTAGAAAAGGCGAGAGACTCATTTTTTGTGAACACTGCTCTAGAATACTATTTTGGCAAGAGAGTGAAGATTTAGAAGGAACAGCTATTGCAACAAAAAGAAGAAGAAGAAGAAAAACTTTAAAATCTTAAATTTTTAGGGAAAAGCATCTAGTCGCTACTGAAAAGTAGAGGAAAGTCCGGACTTCGTAAAAGACGATGCCAGAGAAACTCTGGGAGCTGCAAAGCTACGGAAAGTATAACAGAGACCAAAACTTCTAATTTTTAGAAGAGTGAAAAGATTAGAAAATCTTCGATTTTCTAATCACTTTAGAGTAATTTAAAGTGTTACAAACCCCATCGGAAGCAAGATATGTTTAAGTTAATAGCGCTCTTTTCGTTAACTTATGGTAAATCGCTTGAGAATTTTGTTAACAAAATTCCTAGATGAATGACTAGTAAAACAAAATCCGGCTTATAGCTTTTCCCTTACTTTCTTAAAAGTCTACAGTCACCCTAGCAGTTAGTCCATGCATTAAAAATAGACCATTACTCATATCAACAGGAAGCTCTGTAGTAAGGCTTTGAGATGTAATACTCGATGGTCTTAGTATTTCATGAACATTGAACCAACTATCTAATTCATAACCTGCAAAAAGCTCAAATCTAGTACATTGAAAAGATCGTTGATATGAAAATCCTACATAACCATCAACATTATATGCCCCACGATATTTAGAATATCTTATATCTTCAAAAGCAACGCCGCTCGTATCTGCTGTGATTTTTCCTATATTTTTATGTCTTCCAACAAGGGGTGCTGTAGATAATTTTCCTGTTAGATAAAAATCTTTTCCCCAAAACCAATCGATATCAAGACCTAATCTAAGTCCAACTCCTAAAAATCTCCATCGATTTAGTATCCTCTCAGTTTGAGAATTTAAATCTATGTAAGTAACATTCCAATTTTGTTTTATTCTACCACCAGTAAAACCTCCAAAAAGACGAAGTCTAAGATGTGGATTTGTAATAAAAACTCTAGAGACTAAAACATCCCCTAATTCATGATTGAGTTTTAAAGAACTTGCAGCTGAGCTCAGCTCAGCTCCTAAAATAGCATTGTGTGGGAACGTTCCAACTAAAGGTTCATTAACAGCTACAGTTCTATCTTCAGTGTCAGATCCTTTAATTCTCATCCGAGTAAATTGTCCATAGAGCTGCCAAAAGCTTTTAGCATTATACCAACCCAACGCTACTCTAAAACCTGGATCCCAATCATAATCTGCTATTTTATAGCTTCCAATTCCATATGTTGTTCCAGCTGGCACAGCCTCTGTAAATTGAAAAGCATACTCTAAAGCGCCCGCATCTGCTCTCCAGAATAGAAATTCAGCATTTCCAAATGCAACACACTTATCTTTTCTAAAAAGATCAGAATCATCGAAACATGTCTCTTTGTCGGCAGGGCAAGTATTACACTCCGTCTCAGGACAACCACACTCTTCTTGCTCAGGGTGATATGACCCTTTAGCAAAAACACTACCTGCAATAGCAAAAACAGTGATAAGGTTAATTAAAAGTAGCTTTTTCATCAAAATCTTCCATTTTTTTAAATATTCATCTAAATATTTTTATACTACTATTGACAAAAAAAAATAAAACATTTTTTGTGATTATGACTAAAATAGCTTCTTTTCATGACAAATCAATAGATTTTTTTGCAAAAACATCTAGCGCTTTCTCCAATAGCACTATTTTAAATAGGACTATTGTAAATAGGTCTATTGTAAATAGGTCTATTTCATATTTAAAAGCAGAAGTTCAAAAGGTAAAAAAGTTTGCAAAATTACTTTTTGCAAGCACTCTTTTTCAATTATCAATATTGATCTCCGCCTCTTTTGTGTTTGCTATAAGCTATTTAAAATATAGCTCATCATATTTTTTACTAAGCTCTATTATCTCAACTGTAGCCCTTCTGATTTTAGTAAAACAAAAATTTCCTAATTTTATATATGAGCTATCTACTACAGATTGTTATATTAGAGATAAATGTTTCAAAAAAAGATGGCCTTGGTTTAATCAAATCAATAAAAATATCTTTTTAGGAGCTGTTCCTTTAAAAAATTTAGATCATTTTACAATTTTTAAAGATAATAATATTAAAGCTGTTTTAAGCATTATTGAAGAGATAGACACTAAAAAAGAGACAATTTTTGTATCTCCAATAAATCTATCTTTTTGGAAACAAAATAGCATCGATCATTTGCACATCTCATGCAAAGATCTATATCCACCATCTTTAAAAGATTTAGATTTAGCCGCTGATTATATTCATAAAAAGATTCAAGAGAATAAAAAGATATATGTGCACTGCACTGCAGGTAGATCTAGAAGCGCAATGGCAATTATTTGCTATTTAATGAAATATAAAAATATGAGCTATGAAGATGCTTTTAAATATGTTAAATCAAAAAGAGATTTAGTTTTAGTAAATAGATCCCAAAGAGATCAATTAAAAAAATATTCTAAAACTTTATTAACCAACAGCTCTTAGTGTTTCTCTATGAGAGTCAAAAATTTGTCCAATTTTCATAACATGTACATGAGGATTCGGTTTTTCTGTAAGTCTTTGTTGAAGATCATTTTTAGGATCTTCAACTCGCTCTGGGCCCGTCCGATATGCTCCATGATGCATCGCAATAGTATCTTCGGGTTTTAAATAATCAACTGCTCTAAAAAAGCTCTCTACTCCCATATGAGTATCTTCTTCATGTTCAGGAGCAGCAGGTAGAAGAGCATAGCAAATTTCATGAAATTTTCGTTTAATATTATCAAATACCTTTTTTGAAAAAGCTGTATCGCCTGCATGATATAAATTCTGATCATTTGCACTTATTATCCACCCACACCATAGAGTTTCATTGCCTTTTAGTTTATTTGTCGGTTGTGACCAGTGATATGCAGGTGTGCATGTGAACTTAACCTCTTTTTCTTTTTTTGTAGAAACAACTTCATCAAACCAATTTAATTCCTGAACATTTTTAAACCCTAAATCTTTAATCATAGATGTTAGTTTTAAAGGCACTAAAACAGTAGGTTGATATTTTAAAAAGTATTGAAGTGTCTTTGGATCTAGATGATCAACATGATTATGAGTAATCAAAATAGTATCTATTTTAGGTAGGTTATCTAAATCGATTCCAGGCTTGGTATATCTTTTAAAACATGGAGATACAAAATTAGACCATACAGGATCTATTAAAATATTTTGATTCTCTACTTGAATTAAAAAGCTCGCATGACCAATCCATTGAATTTTAAAATCTTTACTTTTGTAAAATGGTTTTTGTTTTTCAACAAAAGAATCTAAATCTTCTAGATATGGGTTTTTAAATGTTCCAGGGAACAGATTTTTAATATTTAACCAAAAGACTCTCCAATAAGACTTTTTATATTTTTCATTATTATAAAAAAACTTCCCATCTTTATATGGTTGCAAAAGTGTAGAATCTGAATTTTTTCTAGTTTCATAATCCCAAGTCTTTTTCTTATCATATCCTAAATACTTTATTCTTAAAATTTTTGCTTTTTTTAAAAGAATTTTTTCTTCATTAGTCTTTGGCTTAAATTCTTTAACATTCTTACAAGATGTGCTTACAACTCTTTGTATGTGTTCAAAATGATTTGATGAAAAACAAGCTACTACCCAATTATATAATCTATCAGTAAAAGATCCCTTTTCAAGTTTTTCACCTTCTATTTTTAATTCCCAAAAATTATGATCAAAAAACTTTTCTAAATTGTTATAAGTTGTTTCTAATCCAGCCATAAAAATCCTATTTTTTTCGAGAAGTTTTAAAAATTTGAAGAAAAAAATCAACAAATTATTTTGGGATTAAAAAAAATGCGAATTGAGAAAAATAATGAGTGTCTGCTAGATTAAATCTTGATTAATACATGTGAATATACATATGAAAATTATTGCTTTTAATGGCTCTCCTAAAGGGAAAAAATCAAGCACTTCTATTATGGTTGAAAATTTTTTAAAGGGAGCTGAATCTAAAAAAGCTATAACTGAGCAATTTTTTTTAAAAGATAAAAAAATACATCATTGTATTGGATGTTTTCATTGTTGGTTTAAAACTCCTGGAAAATGCATCTTCAAAGACGATATGGATGAACTTATTGAAAAATTTATTTCCGCAGATATAGTAATTTTTGCAACTCCTTTATATGTTGACAATGTAACAGGGCTTATGAAAAATTTTATGGATAGACAGCTTCCTATGGCTGAGCCATATTTTGAAAAAGATGAAAAGAATAATACTCGCCATCCTTTAAGATCAAAAAAAATAGCTTCATTTGTAATTATCTCAAATTGCGGATTTCCAGAAGAGAATAATTTTGAAGTGCTATCTCATATTTTTCAAAGAGTCGCTAGAAATGGGCATACTAAAGTAATTGCTGAAATATATAAATCACAAGGACCTTTACTAAATACCCCGGATCCAAACTTAAAACCAATTATAAATGAGTATAAAAAAAATCTGCAAATAGCAGGAGCGGAGATTGTTGAAAATCAAACTTTAAGTGAAAATACTAAAAAAAGTCTTAAAAAACCTTTTTTAGATCCTGATTTATATACTCAATTAGTACATGAACATTTTGATAAAGAATTAAGAAAAAAAGAATAATAAAATTATTATCTCAAAAAATTTTAATTTAAAAAAAAAATACATTATCTATATATTTAATCAAAAGTCATAAATCTTATGAGGCAAACTAAATGAAAATTTTCAAATATCTGTTTATTTTTACAATTTTTTTAACAACAGCTCTAATAGCTGATCATAATAATGCATGTCCAGCTAAACCTGAGTGTGGATGTCCTCCTTGTGGATGTGCAGATCTAAAAACACCTACTATTTCTGCATATAACTTTCCCGCTAGAGTTGATGTTTGTGGATCATATGATTTTTTCGTAAAAGGCACCTACATTTATTGGCAACCTTATGAAGAGCAAATGCTTATAGGTTATTTTGAAGATGTTACTAATAACGATCGTGAATTTCTATATATGGATTTTCAACACAAGTCTGGATTCAAAGTTGGAGCTGGTTATAACTTTTCTTATGATGATTGGACCGCATATCTAGAATATACTCGCTTCCATGCTACCAACACAACTTCTATTTCTGCACTGCCACCTTGGTCTGATGAATTCAATTGGCATTGGGGAGCACCTGGAGCCGATTTTTTCCCATCTAGAGAAAGATTGAAAATAGATTTGGATATGCTAGATCTAGAATTTTCTCGTTGGGAATATAGAGGAAAATGTCTAATTTTTAATCCTTTTTTTGGATTAAAAGGAGGTTGGTTAGACCAATCATTTAGACAGCAAATAGATACTACAAATGGTCTTTCAACTGCACAATCTGATTCTAGGTTCATCGGTCTTAGAACAGGCTTATATTCTGATTGGAAGCTATGCTATGGCTTTAGCTTTTTTGGTAAAAATGCCCTAAGTTTAGTCTGTCAAAAAATGTATAATATAAAATCTAGCTTTCCAAATGGGTCCACACAAACCTACACAAGGGTTATGAGCACAAGCCAATATAATGTAACACCTATTGTTGAGCTGATTATAGGAGCAAAATGGCAGAGCTATTTCTATAAAAACAACTATCATTTTGATGTATCAGCTGGATATGAGCTTCAATATTTCTGGGATCAAAATTATATGTGGCAAAATTTAACGTCAGAAAATGATAATTCTGGAAGTTTGAACTTTCAAGGTTTAAATATAAGTGCTAATTTTGATTTCTAAAAAATAACCAAAAATATTTTTAGCCGAAATTTTTATTAAAATTTTTCGGCTTTTTTTTATTCTTCAAAATAACTCAAAATTTTAAATATAAAAAATTAAGCTCTAGGGTGGGTTTTATCGTAGACTTTTCTTTTAAGTTTTGTAGATACATGCGTATAAATAGTAGTAGTGCCTAGATTTTCATGACCTAGCAGCATTTGAATAGTCTTTAAATCCATACCATTTTCTAACCAATGCGTTGCTATAGTATGTCTAATAGTGTGGGGAGTAATATTGGTAGCAAGACCACTTAATTTTAGATATCTTTTAAAATTTCTATCAATAGATCTTGTTGTTATTCTATTTCCAAATCTATTCAAAAAAATAGCATTTTTATCTTTTTGTTTTTTATTTAGCTTTGTGTCTTGAAATCTACTTTCATGATTTAAATACTTTTGTATCCAAGCAAAAGCTGTTTTTGTAATTGGTAAAACTCTTTGTTTTTTTCCTTTTCCGTAGACATTTATTAAAAGAGAGGTTTCATCTAAATCTTTTCTATCCATGTTTACAAGCTCAGAGAGTCGAAGGCCTGAGCTATAAAATAGCTCCATTATCGCTCTATCGCGAAGGCCTAAATAGGTGTCTACATCACAAGTATTGAAAAGATTGTCTATTTGCTCAAAGGATATTGCATTTGGAAGCGGTTTTTCTTTTTTAGGACTCTCAATATCATCGAGAGGATTTACATCGATGAGTTTTTCTCTCATTAAATATTTAAAAAAGGATCTAAGAGATGATAGCCTTCTCATAATGGTTTTATTCTTCATTTTTCTATCATATAAATGAGCTAGATAATTTCGAATAATCCATTTATCAATATTTTTAAGAGAAAAACTTCCCTTATCAGATAGTAGAATTTTTTTAGATACTTTTTTCTTTTTTAAAATAGTTAGCTCAAAAAAATCTTTAAATGAATCTAAATCTATAGCGTAATTTCGAGTAGTATGAATAGAGACATTTTTTACCATTTCTAAATATTTTAGATATGTTCTAGCTTGATTTGAAAAATCCATTTATCTACTTGTTTTTCTTATTTCTATAGGTTACACTAAATTAGATTAAATAATTAATTTACAACAAAAAAATATAAATGATTACTTTAGATTCAATTACTAAAAAATTTGGGACAAGAGTTTTATTTGAAGATGTAACAATTAGTTTTAATGAAGGCGAAAGATATGCTCTAACAGGACCGAATGGCTCTGGTAAATCTACCCTTTTAAAAATTATTATGGGGCTAGAAGCTTCAACCTCTGGAAAATCTTATCGTCCAAAAAAAGTAGGCTTTTTAAAACAAAATATTGAAGCTTTTAAAGATTTTAAAGTAATTGATACTGTTATCTATGGAAACTCTAAACTATTTAAAGCTTTTCAAAAAAGAGATGAGCTCTATGAAAAAGAGATGACAGATGAAATTGGTATGAAGCTCGCTGAGATAGAAGAGACAATCTCAGAAGAAGATGGATATTCAGCAGAAGCAGAAGCCGCAGAACTTTTAAGCGGTATGGGTATTGCAAAAGAGTTTCATGATAAAAAAATGAATGAAATTCCACTAGACAGACAATTTAGATCTCTACTTTGTCAAGCTCTTTTTGGGAAACCTGAAGCTCTTTTATTAGATGAGCCAACTAACCATCTAGATTTAGAGTCTATTACTTGGCTAGAAGACTTTTTAATGAAATACACAGGGACTCTAGTTGTAATCTCTCACGATAGATACTTTTTAAATAGCGTTGCAACAGATATTGCTGATATCGATTATGATACTATCATTTTATATCCAGGTAACTATGATGATATGATTTTAACTAAAACAACACTTCGAGATAGAGCTGAAAAAGAGACCAAAAATAAAGAGAAAAAAATTGAGAAATTAAATGAATTTATCTCTAAATTTGGAGCAGGAACTAGAGCATCTCAGGTAAAATCTCGGAAGAAAGAGGTCGATAGACTTCAACCTCAAGAGCTAAAAAAATCAAATATTCAAAGACCATATATTAGATTTGTCCCTACTCAAATAATTCCAGGGAAATTAATTTTTAAAATTGAAAATATCTCAAAATCTTACGAATCAAATGAAGTTATTAAAGATTACTCATTTGATATCATGCGAGGAGATAAAATAGCTGTCATCGGAAATAATGGACTTGGAAAGACAACTCTTTTAAAAATGATTGCAAATGTTATAAAGCCAGATTCAGGAGAAGTTCAAATAGGACATAATGTATTCGTTGGATATTTCCCTCAAAACCACCAAGATATAATAGATAAAAACTCTACAATGAATTTGATAGATTGGTTAAAATCTAAAAAAGAAAATGCACTAGAGCAAGAAATTAGAGGAGTTTTAGGAAAATTACTTTTCTCTGGCGATGATGCATTTAAAGAGATAAAAGCTCTCTCTGGTGGAGAGACGGCAAGACTTATCTTAGCATATCTAATGCTACAAGAGCCTAATGCCTTAGTTTTAGATGAACCTAATAACCATCTAGATCTAGAAGCAGTATCAGCCCTCGCTTGGGGAATAGAAGAGTTTAAAGGAACTGCAATTTTTGCATCTCACGATAGAGATTTAATATCAAAAGTTGCTAATAAAATCATATCTTTTGAAGATGGCAAAATTATTTATTTTATTGGCACTTTAGATGAATATATCGCTAAAAAAAGCTATGTCTGATTTTTTGTTTACAAAAAAAAAGTTTTTAAAATTAGATCTTCAAAAAAGACATAAAAAAATAGCTCAGCTTTTAAGATTTATTTATGAAAAACTTTTACTAAAACAATATACTGAGCATCTTTTTAAACACTATTATCAGCTCTGTACTTGGCTCTCAATTGATTATATTAAAACTCAAGATCTAAAAGATATCGCAGATCAATATCACTATCATTTAAAAAAGGCTAAAATCAGTTTAAAAGAACATAATCTACTGCCAACTTTAACATCTATTGATGGTAATAACAAAGTTTTGCCATTTTTAGAAAATGCCATCTATTTAGATGGTCTTAGATCTGCTTTCAATGTTGGCAATATCATCAGAACTGCAGAAGCTCTGCGTATCGGCTCTATTCATTTCGATGAAAAAACCCCTTTTATCGATAATGAAAAGGTCCAAAAAACCTCCATGGGAGCCTATCAACTAACTAAATGCTTTCAAAATAGTGATTTAAAAAATCTACCAAGACCATTTATTGGAATAGATACCTCTAAAAGTTCAACCAGCATATATGATTTTATCTTCCCTAAAACATTTACTCTTATCTTAGGCAATGAAGAATATGGGATTTCCAATAATCTTTTAAAAGAGATCGATTATCTCATTGAAATCCCCATGCTCGGTTTTAAAAATTCTATAAATGTAGCATCAGCTTTTGCTATATGTTCTAATGAAATCAGAAGACAATTATTTTTAAGCAACTAATTATTAAATAATTACGTTTTATTTTTATAACTTATAAGTTATATTATTTAGAAATTTAATAACTTATAAGTTATAAAAATTGACAAAATTATAACCTATATGTTATAAATAAAATAAAAAACAGATTATGAAACAACTAAATTCTGAACAAAAATATATTGATAAAATCCTAAAAATTGGGATGAAGCTTCCAGAAGATGTAAAAAATGTCGAATCTAAAGTTCTAATTTCATTGCTTAGAAAAAGGTTAAGAATGACCCAAACTGTTTTGGCAAAGAAACTTGGAATCTCTCAAGCATATATGGCTAAAATTGAATCAGGAAAAATTACCCCATCTTTATCCATTCTTGCAAAAATATTTGAAATAATGAAATGTTCTTTTTCCATAATTTTAATTCCTGAAATAATGCCTGATGAACTTCTTAAAAAACAGGCTTTAAAAGCAGCAAAACAAAACCTAAAATATATTGCCGGAACCATGTCATTGGAAGATCAATTGCCTAAAGAACAAAATATGCAAGATCTATTAATTGAAGAACAAAATAGACTCTTAAAATCCAACACTTCAAAGATTTGGGAAATAAATAATGATTAAAATTATAGAAAAAGATGGGGCTACACCTCTACATGATATTAGTGATCTAAAATTGAACTGGATTAAAAATTTGGATCAACTAAATTTAGTAGAAGCTGAAAATATTTTAAAAGCATATTCAAAATATTTTTCAAAAAGAATTGATAAAAAAAATAAATGGTTTAATTCTTCTTTTTTTAAAAAAGTCCATAAAGATATGTTTAATAAAATTTGGAATTGGGCCGGTAAATTTAGAAAAACTAAAACAAATATAGGATCAAAACCATTTCAAATATCTATAGAAATTGAACAACTGTGTAAAGATGTTCATTATTGGGATTGTAATCAAATATATAACCTACTAGAAAAAAGCATAAGAATTCATCATCGCTTAGTAAAAATACATCCATTTGTAAATGGCAATGGAAGACATGCTCGTTTTATTGCAGATTTGTATATACATACTAACAATGGGAAATCACCTCATTGGCCAAATGATTTATCTAAAAATGGTAACGATAGAAAACGCTATATTCAATCATTGAAAGAAGCTGATTTAGGAAGCTATCATTCTTTATATGATTTTATCATTTCTTTAGGAGCTAAAAATAAAAAATAATCGAAAACTCTAAGAAAACTTAAATCTTTTAAAATCTTCAGCAACAAAACTATTTTCAAAAATAGCTCTAGCTTCTTTCTCAAAAAGAGTTAAATCGTTATATCTTGCAGAAAAATGAGTTAAAATAAGTTTTTTTGCATTTGCTTTTTTAGCAACTATAGCGGCTTCTTTTGCAGTCATATGCATGTACTTTGTAGCTAGATCTTTTTGTTCATCTAAGAAGGTAGATTCACAAATTAAAACTTTTGCATCTTTAGCAATATCTATGAGTTTATCGATATATCTAGTATCTAAAATAACTACAATTGAATCCCCTTTTTTAATAAAGCTTACATCTTCAAGTTTTATAATTTTATTGTCTATTTTGATTTCACCTTTTTCTTCTAAGAGCCTGACATTCGGACCAAATATATTGAATTTTTTCAATTTATCTTTATAAAACTTGATTCTATCTTTTTCTGTAACTCTATAAGCTATGGAATCAATTCCATGTTCAACGAAAAATGCTTCAATTGTAAATTTTTCATCTTGATCTACAAATCCATCAGTGGCGATTGGATGTTCAACTACATTAATTATTTCATGATAGACGCAACCATATCTTAAATAATCAAAGTTTTTTTGATGTGATTTTGGATAGTAGCAATCAATTGGATGAGTGACTTTATCAAGATTTAGTCTCATAAGCATTGATCCTAATCCTAAACAGTGATCACCATGAAAATGTGAGACAAATATTTTATTCACACATGTAGGAGCTATATTTGCATAAATAAACTGTCTTTGAGTGCCCTCTCCAGGATCAAATAAAAGACCTTTCTCATTCCAGCGAATTAGATAAGCTCCATGATTTCTATTTCTTGTTGGCTGTTGAGATGAAGAACCGAGTATAATTATATCTTTATCACTCACTTGGCCTCCAAGTGAAAAAAGGTATTTTAGCAAGTAACATTCCAGCTAGAGCACCAACTATATGTGCAGTATTAGCA
>SDBU01002732.1_pt1 | contig 23082 bp, 23 predicted proteins | sample 2277071 | NCBI WGS metagenome assembly SDBU01 (sample SAMN10397929, study PRJNA504765) | marine sediment metagenome | isolation source: marine sediment core GS08_GC12, 126 cmbsf | place: Arctic Ocean: Gakkel Ridge, Loki's castle | collected 2008 | reverse complement strand
ATTTCATCGAGGAAGTCTATAATCAGAAGAGACTTCATTCGGCGCTTGATTACTTGGCACCGAATGACTTTGAAAGGCTATTACTTATTCAACAGAATAGTAATGTGGCACCCCGCCAGACTCTCCTAACCCTTTCTGTCCAATCATAGGGGTGCACTCCAATTGAAGTATACTCCTTTATCCATGCTTGCTTATTATTGGTTCTTCTATAATTGATGCCACTGCAAATAGATGATCAACAATCCTTTTATTAGTTGAATTCATCAAAGTTAAAAAGATGCTACGATGTCAGCAAGAAAGCGTTTGACTTGGTCTTTGTCCTCCTCCTGTGGAGCCCATGGGGGAAACTCCACATCGTAATCCTTTTCAAACGGACCGGAATAGGTCTCATGATACACAACACACTCCGAAGTAGGCACAGGCATATGCCACGCATTGCACGATAGCCGGTAGAGAAATGCTTTTTCACCCCCCGCCTCCCCCATCTCAATGGAGCGGATTACCTTACCCTCATCATTAAAAAAATAAACCGTCATAGAGCCTTCAACAACATGATAGGATTCACTTTTCCCCTCGGGGTGTCGATGAGGCGGCATGAAAGTGTCCTTGTGGAACACGATAAGCATTTCCTGGGTCTGATGCGCTGTTGAGTGGTGCATGCAAAGCCGGAAGCGTTTGCGTGGTGATGCCAATGCCCTTCGCTTGAGATCATCGATGATTTTTGGTGTTATCTCAAGTATATCCTGGTTGTTATAAATAGACTCTGTCATTTTTACCAATATCCCCCATTTTTCCATAATTGTTACCAAAATGTTGACTATCCCGTGAAACGAAACCTTTTGGTATCGAATTCCATATCTGCTATCTCAAGATCAAGCAATTCGACTTTCTGACGGATAATTTCTTCGGGGGGCTTAAAATTCATACCTAGTGAAGATATAGCAAGTGTATTATTGAGGTGATTATACTGGCCTCGTGGTTCAGAGTATGGTATATCCGAGAATGAAACAACTTCGTAAGCCATCATATTTTTGTACTTACTGAAGGACTGGATAAGGGATGCGAGTTCGGTACGCACAACATACGGTGTGCTGGCAAGATGGCAGATCCGTAACGAATCATTCTCGCTAATCTTCAGAAGACCCTCTGCTGTGTCCCTGACGTCCGAAATAGAGAAAGTATTGTCTTTTGCCATTCTGGCACCGGGACGCATCAATGTCTCATAAGTCAGTTTGATTACACAACGGTGCTCTAAAATCCAACCAACATTCCAGCCGGAGCGCACAATACAACTTTGGCTTTCCCCTTTAGCCAAATACTGCTCAATCTCGAACTTCATCCAGCCATAGAGATTAAGCGGTCGTGGTACTGACTCCTCGCTGTAGTTTCCGTGCTTTCCGTCAAAGACTTCGACAGATGACATAAAGACAAGGCGAGCTCCAGCCTCAAAAACCTCGTCAATCACCCGCTTTGTCGCCAAGAGATTGAGATGGCGTGATGGGGCTTGATTCTCATATATCCATGAAGGGTTAGCGTAGGCAGCTAAAAGATAAACCACATCCCCAGGCGCAAGATCCGGAACGATGGCTCGTAACGATTCGGACCGCATGTCGTAATGAACGAGTCCGTCTTTTCTTACAGTGTGGTATGTGCCGATAACCTCTTGCCCTGCGGCTGTTGCAGCGGCGTATAGATTGCTGCCGATTAGCCCTGAAGCTCCAATAATGATAATGCGCATGACAAATCAGCCTCCTTTCGACAAAATGCATTCGGTAGTCAGAGCGTATGCAACGAGACTTTTGCTACAATAGACTTTCATTATATAACTTAACCAGATGATAGCTGTTCCAGCAATTCTAAATCTGCCACAGCTAACGGTTGATTTTGATTTAAGATTTAAGGCGTTATAGATTGAGTCGTTGCGGAGCGGTTCACTACTCAAAATAAATGAACTCATAATCACCTGTATAACCGCATACTTTGTAAAGCCATTCCCATTCTTGTGGCGAGTAGAAACTCTCACAAGTCAATTGCCAATACATAAGATTAACTTTTTCTTGTTCATTACGGTATGATTCTACCACGATGTACTTATTTTTTTTACCGACTCTTTCAATTTCTTGAAGAGCTTTCTTTAGATCGTAGATATAAAGGTTGTGTAAGGTTGTTATAGAGATTACCAAATCGAATGAATTATCTTCATAAGGGAGTTCCTGGGCTAATCCCTGCCTTAGAAAAGGTTTGACCTCTTCTTTAGCATTCTCTATAGCATATTCTGAGATATCTATGCCGCTCACTTTCAGTCCCGGCAATACCTGAGTAAAATCATACAGTAGAAAACCTTTGCCACAGCCCACATCAAGAACGCTCTGTCCAGGTTTGAGTCCGTAGTGTTTAACCATATCTTCTGCTACTGCTCTCCATCTACCATCATACCGAAAGCCGCCATAGCCGTATTTCCGATCCCCATCCCAATAGTCCTTGCCAAATTTCTTGGCGATCTCAGCACAAGCAGCCTTGTCATGCTCTATAACTCTCTCTAGATAATTTCTCTTGGTTTTTTGGTGTATCTTAGATACAAAATCTATATATGCCATAAGTAATCCTCCAATTAATGCTCTTTTTGCTCATAGAGACATTTAACCTCTCTGATAATATCTTCCTTTGCAATACCATAATGACTTTTCAACTCTTGATGAGTGCCGTAATAAGAGCAAAAAGTATCATTCACTCCCAATCGCTTGAATTTGATAGGAATGTCATTCCCCTCAAGAATAACATCAGCTACACTGCTACCAAAACCGCCTTCTATATTGTGCTCCTCCACAGTGAGGATAAGCTTAGTTTCACGAGCCGCTTGAAGGATAATCTCTTTATCAATAGGTTTAATGGTATGAATATTGATCAGCCTCACAGAGATATTTTCCTCTTCCAACTCTTTGACTGCTCGCAAAGCATCATGAACAATTGAACCAGTAGCAATAATAGTAGCGTCTTTACCATCTTTTAACTTTACTCCTTGACCTATAGTAAAATCATAATCATGTTGATAAACATCAGGCTCTTTGCTGGTTCCCAAGCGCAGATAAACAGGGCCTTCTACTTGAGCTGCTGCAATGGTTGCTTTCTTAGCTTCCAGGGGATCGGCTGGGGAGAGGATCGTCATATTGGGGAGTACCCTCATTATAGCAATGTCCTCAATAGCATGGTGTGTTGGACCTAAAGTACTGTAAACAAAACCTGCTCCGACTCCTACAATTTTAACATTCATTTTTTGTAGACATACATCATTTCTTATTTGTTCATAAGTCCTCATTGTGATAAAAGGCGTTATAGTATAAGTAAATGGGATTTTCCCACATGATGCCATACCAGCAGCAGCGGTGATCATATTCGGCTCAGCAACACCAAAGTTTATAAATCTATCAGGGAAATCTGCCCTAAACTTATCAAAAACTATTGCCCCGATATCCGCTACTAATACCAGAATCTGTTTGTTGTTTTTGGCTAATTCGTACAAAGCAGACAGATAGGCGTTTCTCATTTGAGCACTTTCCCCAATTCATTTTTATCTATATCTAATTCATCACAAACAATCTTCATTTCATCTTTATTTGGCAGCCGATAATGCCAAATGGAAACATTTTCCATAAAAGAAATACCCTTACCTTTAATTGTATGTGCTATGAGAGCACTTGGTTTATCTTTTGAAAAAGGAACAGACTCTAACACATTAATAATCTGAGAAATATTATGGCCATCAATTTCCCTTACTTCCCAACCAAATGATTTCCATTTATCTGCGAATGGCTTTAAGCTAACAATATTGTCAATTCGACCTAATGATTGAAGTTTATTGTGATCGATTATTGCGATTAAATTGTCCAACTTATGATGTGAAGCAAACATAGCTGCTTCCCAAACCGATCCCTCCTGACATTCACCATCACTGAGTAAGGTAAATACGCTATAGTCTTTTTTATCTAGTTTTCCGGCAAAAGCTACCCCCACTCCGAACGATAACCCATGCCCCAACGAGCCTGTAGAGAGTTCAACCCCTGGGATTAAGTGGGCTTCTGGATGCCCTCCCAAAATACTACCTCTTTGGCAAAAAGTATTTAGTATATTTTCGTCTATAATATCTTTCTCAGCTAAAATGGCGTATAATGCAGCGCTGGCGTGTCCCTTACTTAAAATAAATCGGTCACGGTTATCGCTCTTATAGTTATTTTTGTCAATCTTTAGTATTTTGAAATACAGTGCAACTAATAATTCAACAGTAGATAAAGATGGGGCTATATGGCCACTACCCGCATGAAAAATCATAAGAAATGTTTTTTTTCTTACTTTTTTGGCAATGTTTTCTAATTCTGTTATTTCATCCATTAAATGCTTCCTTTCTGTTCCATGAAATATAAGCGCACCAAATATATTTGTATGATAAGTCCTCTACAGAAGGCAAAATCAGAATTCCAAAATTGCTTTCCCTGGTAATTCTCCTTTCTCCATGGCTTGAAACGCTTGATTAATCTCATCTAAATTGAAGCGGTTTGTTATCAACTCACCCAATTTCAGTTTACCCGCCAAATAAAGATCAACATAACGAGGAATATCCTTTTCTGGCTGGGTCAGTCCACCCCAGCTTCCGGTTATCCTCTTTCCTTTTAAATTAAAAGGGTCTATTGATATTTTTTCATTATGTGGTGGGTTGCCGGCTATAACCACAAGTCCACCATCCCATATATCCCATTTAACGGATACAAAAGATTTTTCTATTGTTTCCGTCAACCCCGCAGTCTCTATGGCATAATCAGCTCCTTTACCGTTAGTAAGATCCAAAATAGCTGATACAAAATCGGTTGTAGCAGAATTAATTGTTTCAGTCGCACCTAACCTTCGAGCAAATTGAAGCTTCTCATCATTTATATCAACTGCAATAATTGGAGCACAATTCATTAGGTCTGCTAATAAAATAGAGCTTAATCCAAGCCCTCCTACTCCAATGACTGCCAAACTACTTCCAGGTATTGGCTTGATTTGGTTTAAAATAATCCCACCGCCTGTTGGAATGGTACATCCTAAAAGAGCTGCTTTATCGAGAGGCATTTTCCCTGTGATAGGAGTGATTCTATTTTCAGATATAACCGAGTATTCACTAAAAGTTGTAATAGCTCCTGCGTTAATTATTTCATTACCTTTAAGGTATGTGGTAGAAGGTACATCCATTCCCAATCCCTTAATCCAAGAGAGAACTACATGATCCTCAGGTTTAACGTGGGTAACCCCTGGACCAATTTCTTTGACTATACCTGCCCCTTCGTGTCCCAGTGCGTGCGGCAGGTATTTATCCTCACCCTTAAGACCTTTGATTTCATTTAATTGGCTACGGCATATGCCACTGTATAGTATCTTTACAAGGACCTGACCGGGTTTCAGTTCAGGTATCTGCAACTCTTCAATGACTAAAGGTTTACCAATCTCGTATAATACGGCGGCTTTAGTTTTCATATTCTCCTCTTACTTGCTGATGAAAACGCTCCAATGTCTGGTACATTACCTGTGGTATATTCAGCCCGGCGAGTTGCTTAAATCGAAAAGCCCTGACAGCTTTCCCCTCCCGGAGCTTATGGCCAGTCCATACTGTGGTCACATCGGAGGCAAAAAACCAGGTGCGTATAACAGTTTTCTCAAAAGGGGCATGATGGTCTGTGCACCATAAGTAGCTGTATTCTGCTGGTTCGATTGAAAGCTCTTCGTATACTTCTCGCTTTATAGCCTGTAGCGGTGTTTCTCCAACTTCTATCTTGCCGCCGAAAAGTGACCACTGTCCTGGTACCGCTATAGTTGGTTTATTGTCGCGCAGTTGTAGAATGTAGTTTCCATCCACAATCAGGACGGCATGTGCCGATTGAATTTTGGGAGCCGTTTTAGGATGTGTATCTAGCAAATTGACCTCTACCATTATTTCTACCTCCCCTGTAGTCACTCCTTGTAGGGACGCACAGGCACCTAGACTAGGCTTTGACTCCAACGCCAACGCCCATTAGATAGTGAGCCATAGGAGAAAATCCAAGATGCACAACCTCATCGTTCATCGAGAAAATAAAGACATTATCAAAGTAGCAAGATAGAAGTTCACGCAGGCTTTCCGCACTCTTCAGATTTATGTGACCCTCAGCGCTGGCGGGACTGGCATGCTTTTGAGCTTCAATGTTTGGTGTCCCTATGATGCAGATGGCATGAGGTCGCAGGGAGCTACAGATATTTGCCATAAAGCGCTCTTCGGATTCGGGGGGAATATGCTCGATAACATCCAGCGAATAGGCAGCATCGAACTTCCTGCCCACAGGTCTCTCGGTGATGTCAAGCACTGAGAAACTGCATCGTTCTACACCTTCAGCTGCTAGGCGAGCTTTGGTATCCTCTATCACCAAAGGCTCGAAGTCAATGCCATGCACGGATTTCACCGTCTGTAATACGACCATCGTGCCAAAGGCGTCTCCGCAGCCCACTTCCAACACCTCTGACTTGCCATCGAGCATTTTGGCACAGAACTTATATCGAGCTAGCACAAAACCAAGATGCCTGGGGTCACTTCTCCAGATATGGCTCGTCCACGGTCCCAGTTGTACCGGACCCTTCTCCTTATAGGTGTCAATCTGTATTTGATTCTGAGGCTCTTTGGTTTTTCTTATCTTCATACTGACCCCTTAGGCCCAGTCCAGGGGGCAACAACCATGTTTTCAAGAAATTCCTTTCTATCCAGATAGGGGGACATATCTTCTAAGGGTCGCGGTCTGAAGGTGCCGTCTGACTGCTGTTCAAAGCCTTGACTCGGTGATAACTGCTGTTCAGGCGATATCATGTTATTCACACAAATCCCTTGCTTTCTTTATAATACCTTCAACAGAAAATCCAAGTCTCTTATGATGTTGCTCGTATGTTCCATACTCATGAATGAACTCTTCTCCAAAATTGATTGAAGAATATTTTACGCCATCCAAATCTTTTGAGCATCTTAAGACATCATCAAATACGCCACCGTACAGGCTGTGTTCCTCAATTACTAGGCATTTCTTTGTTTTCTTAAGACTTGCATTTATCATTTCACTATCAATCGGCTTGACGGTGTGAAGATAGATTATTTCCGGTGATACCCCCATTTTCTCCAATTCATCAATGGAATTCATTACAGCCTTAAGAGGCGGTCCTAGAACAATGAGAGTAATGCCTGCCCCTTCCTTAATCAAAATTCCTTTACCAAATTGAATGTCTTGGGCTTCAAATACGATATCATGGCTATACTGGGGGATTCTAAAGACAGTTAGCTTTCCGTTATTATATGTTTGTTTAAACAACTCATGAAATTCAACTTGAGTAACAGGAAAGACAATTTGACAACCATCTATGGTTTTCATCAAGGCAAAATCTCCATAGCAATGATGCGTACATCCATGATACGGATAGTCAACTCCACTGCCGATTGCAATGATATTGACTCCCAGCTTCTGGTATCCAAAACCTAATTTGATTTGCTCATACGATCTCTCTAACAAAAACGAAGAGAAAGTATGGACTACAGGATGAAATCCCAAGATCGAAAGACCTGATGCCATATTGATGATGGTGTTTTCACATATACCTACATTATAGTACTGCTTAGGGCGCTTATCGAAAAACGGTTTAAATCTGAAATGACTAATATCGGAAACAAGAACTATTAACTTTTCGTCCTTCAATCCTATCTCAGTGACCGTATTTACAAATGTGTCTCTCAGGCTACTTATGATGATTCTCCACCTTTGTCAAGTTCATCATAAATTTGCTGTAGTTGTTCTTCAGTTGGCACTCGGCTATGCCAGTACCCGAAATCCCTTTCCATAAACGGCACACCCTTTCCCTTTTTGGTGTGGGCCACTATAACATTCGGTAGAGTATCATACTCGAAGCTAATACTGTCCAATGCCTTACGCAATTGGTCTATATTATGACCATCTATAGAATACACATTCCATCCAAATGCTTTCCACTTCTCTTCTGGATTGAATTCTGGTAAGAATACATCGACAGAACCATTATGATCAGCTAGGATACATAAATTTCCTAATTTGTATTTAGCTCCTACTAATGCTGCTTCCCATACAGTACCTTCCATTGATTCTCCATCACCTATTAAACAGATAACTTTATTTGGTTTATTTAGTATCTTTAACCCTAAAGCTATACCAACAGCCATACCAATTCCTGTTCCCAAGGAGCCCGTAGATGCTTCAACACCTGGGATTTTAAGTCTATCTGGGTGGGTAGCAAGCTTCCCATATTCAGTATTCTTCTCCTCCAAGTCTTTCTGGGTTATGAAGCCATGCTTTTTCAGAACCGCATATAATGCCGCACAACCATGCCCTTTAGACAAAACAAAATAATCCCTACCGTCCCAATCCGGGCACTGGGGATCAAATTTCAGAACATTATCATAGAGGAATTCCACCATATCTATGATGGAGTAAGCACTGGCTATATGCCCTTCTTTCGAATAATATGTCATCCAAGCTATTTCTTTTCTTAATGTATTATCTTTCTTCATGATGACTTCCCCCAGTCTAGATGTACTGAAAAGATCTTCCTTGGCCACCATCAACAACGACAGTGGATCCAACACAGAATGAAGTATGTACCGAGCATAGAAAAGTTACAATGGTTCCGATTTCATCTATTGTGCCCAATCTTTTAATAGCCATTCTCTCGTTCAAATATTTCTCCACATGTTCTGGCCTTGTTTTGGATGTTATATCCCAATATCCCTTCTCGGTAAATACGGCGCCCGGTAAAAGTGCAACCATAATGATACCATCCGGAGCCAATACTCGACCCATACTTCTACTATAAGCTGTTAGCGCTGCTTTCATTGAACAAAATGGGATGGGTCCCTGGTTTTCTAAACCTGCGATTGAAGAAATATTAATAATTCTACCCCATCCCTTTTCTTTCATGTAAGGGATGACTAAATTATTTAATTCAATCGCAACTTCAAGATTAATTCTATAAAGCATTCTCCAATCATCTAGGGAACAGAATGGATCTTTGATATCAAGAGAATCACCCAGGTTATTAACAAGAATATCAGGTTCACCGAAGTATTTCTGGAGCTCTTCAAAAATCTTTTTAGGCGCATCTGGCTTCGTTAAATCGGCCCCAATCATGTAGTGGCCCTTATCTTTCCCACCCATCTTTTCCACAACGGCTTTCAGATCGGATTCTGCCCTTGCTATAATGGCGACTTTTACATGTTCTTTTGCCAAATTAATAGCAATCGATTTACCGATTCCTCGTCCTCCACCCGTTACAATAGCTTTCTTGCCTTTTATTCCTAGCTCCATTTCCCCTCCCTTTTCCTTTTAATTATTATATGGTATTAAGCGGTAGGATTATTTGTTTAGGATTCAACTCAAATAATTTAGGTAATATCCGACGGACGTTATTCATAGAAAAAATCGCAGTAATCAAAACAATTGAATCCTTAATGTCTCGAATATTCTCTCTTGTAGTAATACTGACAGGAAGATTGATGTAGTATAATCCTTCTTTGCTTTTGTCGTCATCAATAACGCACTTTAGGCAAGATAAATCATTACCAAGATGATAACTCAGTACCGGAAGCATTAAAGCGGCTCCATAACCGTATATAGTTTCATTTTTGAGAAATGTCAAACGTTTGTTGGTCGCTTCCATATTACTTTTGAAAACAGCATATCTATTCAGAATTTCAGGGGCTGAAATTTCGCAGATATCCTTAGAGTATTTTAACCCATTTTTGCCCTTCTTAAAAGCAATTAATATTGCTCCCCAATGATTTATATTTATTTTATAGTCTAGCAATTCACATCCCAATTCATTCAGTATATAAATTATTGACTTGAGAGAAAAGTAGTTGAGGTGTTGATGAAATATCTGATCAAATCGGCATCCAGAGAGCAATGTTTCCATTAAGGGAAACTGAAAAAAGAACAAGGTTTCATCAGTAGCCTTGTCTACTATCTTTTTGACAAATCCCTTTGGATTACTTACATGTTCCAAAGTGTCTTTACACATAACCACATCTAAATTTCCATCTAGATGAACATTTTCAAAAAAATCGCCAATAGCTATTATATTATCTTCCGAGAATTCCTTTTCTTTACCTTTTAAAATTGGGTCTATCCCTACTAGCCTATCAGCCCTGGATTTTAATGATTTCAGTATGTATAAATCGTTACATCCTATTTCAACTATATTCTTAAAATGCTGACCCTTCGCAATAGTATTTACAAAATCAATAAAGAAATCTGCTGATTCCTTGCCTGTTGCACTTTCAGATGTTCTAAAATGATATATATGTGTATCACCATACACCAGATCGATATCTATCACATTGGCAATCTGACCATGTCCACAGTTTGTACAAAAATGAAAACTTTGATCCGCAAAGCCAACTTTCTCTTCTATCCTCCTCCTTGTATAAATCTCTGTTAATGGGAAATCAGGTAGTTCGATTACTGGTTCACCCAATTTTTGCCCGCAAATAACGCAATGTGTGCGCTTCTCAAATGGAACATTTTTTAGCTTTTCAATATTCATTTGAAATTTCCCTGCTACTGCCTTTAGTATAAATTCCCGTAAGCGGTAAATCCGGAAAAGATAATACCGGCTCTGAAAAACGAGACCCACAAATGGAGCAGTCGGTTTTTCTGGTAACTATCAAATCCTTATTTAACTGCAATTTAATAACCTCTGGATGCCTCTTTGCATGGGAAAGAACAGCATTATCAATAAATAAATTTACTCGGCGATGAACCAGTAATAATCACCAGTATAACCGGCATCGTTGAAGAATCCATTCCAATTATTACTGCATCCAAATTATAGCCCTGCCAACCTTTCCCTCTTCAACATAAGTTAATCGAAAGAATATGGCACACAGTTTTTACAGAAATCAGGGTAATTACCCTGAGAAATTGATTTTCGCAGCAGCTTTGCATCTTTGGAAAAGAAAATTTCATTGAACGATCTATCTTTCAAGCATCCATAATTAAAAACATCTTTATCAACAACCTGACAGCACGGGGTTATATATCCCTCAACCGTAATAAAAGGACTAACGTAAGGCATCGTGCAAGGAACCTTCGGACGTCCTAAAAAATTAGAAAAACTGTAGCGCAAACTAGAGCATTTACTATTGATGAATTTTGTCATTTCGTTGAAAAACTTATGCCTTTCCTCGGAACAAAGGCAAAAAGGTACCCCCCCCATGTCCTCAACGGGCTGAAACCCAATACTCTGTATGCCTAAACCTGCCAATTTAGATAATGTTTCTTGAGCACTATCAACATTGATTTTGCTGACAACCATGCAGATGGAGATCCTTTTTGGAAACTTTGCCGACAAATGTTTAATGTTCTCCTTTAAGTGCTCTACACAGGTTCCGGATCTAAGTTCTTCAATCTCTTCAGGATCTAATGAATCGACAGAGATTGCAAGTTCGTCCAGACCACTGGCAAATAACTCTTCATAGAATTCCGGTGGCTTTGCCACAGCATTTGTGTTAAAGCATATATTCGCATATTTTCGTTTCTCTTTTGCATATTCTATCATCCTAATCAAATCAGGATTTAGCACGGGTTCACCAAGTCCATGTAGACCTAGTGAAGAAGCACGAGGAGTATTATCTACATAGAACTTGAAATCGTCTAACGACATATGTTTGTTCTTTCCAGAATAGTCGTGTAAAGTGCGATAACAAGCACTGCATCTTAAATTACAATACGTGGTAGTCTCGATATATAATAATCCCAAAGGCATATAGCGACCAATTATCGACTTTCGGAGGTAAGGCAATTTGAATTTATGTTTCCTAGCCAGTTTTAACACCTTGACAACAATCATAAAATCACCTGCCTTCGCTCCCGTTTTGGGGAATCGCTTGAGGTGCAGTGCATAACACGGTAATAAATAAATTTACTCGGCGATGAACCAGGAATAGTAATTACTACATCCATATTATAGCCCTACCAGCCTTTCCTTGTTCAACATCTTTAAAAGATTGATTAATTTCTTCTAACTTATAATTATGAGTTATAAGTTTTTCTATTGGCTTTTTTCCTTTTAGATATAAATCGACATAGTAAGGAATATCTTCATCAGGTTTTGCCGAACCGCCATAAGTCCCCAATATTCTCTTTCCATTTATTAAATCCCAAGGGTCTAAACAAATTTTACTACCCTTCACCACATTAGCAGCAAATACCAATGTTCCACCATATTTAATAGACTCGAAGGCATCTTCTATAACCTTGTTAATTCCAGAAGCCTCCACCGCTTGATCAACCCCACCGTTAGTAATTTCCTTAATCTTATAAATAGAATCTTCTTTTATTGCATTAATAATATGTGTAGCACCACAATCCTTAGCAAGTTTTAGTTTGTCGTCCTTAATATCAACGGCAATAATAGTGGAACATCCTATAGAACTGGCTAAAAGAACGGCACTCAAACCAAGACCACCCACACCAAAAATAGCTATAGTATTATCTGAATTTGTTTTTAAGTCATTTTTAACCATACCGCCACCAGTGAGCATAGCGCAACCAAGTAATGAGGCAACATCAGGCGGAACTTCTTTTGGTATTTTAGTCATTCTATTTTCAGAAATAACTGCATATTCACTAAAAGTAGTTATTGCACCAGAATTAATTTTCCTATCACCAGATAAATATTCAGCAGACCCAACATCAATTCCAGAGCCTTTCATCCAATGAAGTGCAACATAATCTCCTACTTTAACTTTTCTCACATCAATACCAATGTCCTCAACAATTCCAGATGCTTCATGACCTAAAGTATGTGGCAAGTATTTATCTATGCCTTTTATTCCTTTCATTTCATTTATCTGAGTAGGACACACTCCAGTACATAATATTTTAACTAAAACTTGACCTCTTTTTAATTGAGGTATTTCTAAATCTTCTATAATTAATGGTTTGTTTAGTTCATAAAGAACGGCTGCCTTCATTTCTCTTCACTATTATGGTATATACTTGCTTCCACCCGCTTCCCCAACCAGCAACTTTATGTCCAACTGCATACGTTCTCAAGTCCTCCCCATCAGCACTACCTTACCTGTACGATTACGGCTTATGTACATACTCAAAAGGCTGTTTCTTAATCTCCTCAAAGTTGTCAGTCATCCAGCGGATGGTCTCGTCGATACCCTCTTCCAGTGTGATTTTATCTTCCCAGCCTAAGGCACTTCTTGCTTTGGTGCTATCCAAAAGATAAGCCTGGTCTTTCCCTAAACGTTCTCCAACAATCTCTACGTGGTCTTGGAACTCTGCCCCCATTTTCTGACAAATAAGTCCGACTAACTCTCGAATTGAAATCGCCTGTCTGGTAGCAAAATGATAAATCTCTCCCAAAGGGGCGTCTCTTGCCACGCGCAGTATACCATCGGCAACATCGCGCATGTGGATGAAGGAACGAACCGAGCTTCCCCCTCCGTGTAACTTCAGCTTTCTCCCCAGTCTAATATAGAGAATAGTTCGTGGAATGATACGATACAGTTGCTGTCCCGGGCCGAAAACGTTCGCTGCCCGGGTGATAACAGCAGGAAATTTGTAGGCCCTGATAAAATTATGCAGGTTCATATCGCACGCAGCGCGGGAAACAGCATACGGTGTGCTGGGATTGTACAACGTATTCTCCTTCACGTCTCCCTGGCAAGTCCCGTAAACCTCTGGTGTGGAAATATGAACGTACTTCTTAAGAAAACCACAGTGCCTCAGCCGGTCATGCAATCTTACCGTAGAAACGACATTGGTCATAAACCAGTGTTCCGGATGCTCCCAGCTTTCGGCAACCATGCTTTGAGCGGCGAAATTGACAACGTAGTCGGGCTTGAAGTCCTCAATAACCGCCATGATGCGCTCCAGGTCATGGTTCAGGTCGAGACGGTGAAATTCAAACATCGCCTGTTTGCGCTGCTGCCATTTGTAGGGCAAAAACACATAATTTGGCTCCGGAGAGCGGCTCATCCCAATAATTTCAGCACCTTTGCTAAGGGCGAAATCAATAAGGGTCGCCGCCGAGAAGGAATTGCTGCCAATGACCACTATCTTGTGCTTTTGAGTCACTTCACACTCTCTTTATTTTCCAAACATTCTGCGGATTTTCTTGAGCATTGTTTCTTCATTCACGTAGTATTTCTCTTCAAGAACATAGCTCATGGGTGTATGGCTGTCCGGCAAGCATATACGAACTGGATTTGATTGCATTTCATTGCCTAGGCGCTCACAGACTCTTGATACGATTTCCCCGGCGACTCCAAAGGATTGCCATCCTGGGTCAACTACAACCAGCCTTTTTGTATTTGATACTAAATTGTAGATTGTGGTATCATCCAGAGGCGAAAGCGTTCTTATATCGATAACTTCAGCATCAATAGATTCAGTAGCCAACTGCTGGGCAACTCTTAAGGCAAGTGGAACCATTACTCCAATTGCAACGATACTCACATCTTTACCCCTTCGCTTGGTCACTGCTTGTCCAAATTTGAGTCGATATAGAGTTTGCGGCACATAATCCGTCTGTGAGAACAAAGACCTGTTCTCAATAATGATTGTTGGATTTTCACCAAAAATACTTTCCAGAAGCAAACCTTTGACTTCAAAAGCAGTTGATGGAATGGCTACTCTTAATCCCGGCAGGTGTGCAAACCAGGCGTGTAAACTCTTAGAGTGCTGGGCTCCCTGCCCCCATCCTTTCCCGACAATGGCGCGAATGGTAACTGGCAAGTTTGACTCTCCATTTGATTTGAAGTACCAGAGCGACAGCCAATTAACAATTGCATCAGGCGAATAGGTGATAAAATCAAGGCGTTGGTGAACCAAGACTGGGCGAATCCCTGTCAGGGCAGCTCCTATAGCTGAATGTGTCATTATATTTTCTGCTACAGGGAAATCACGGACCCTGTCTTTACCAAATTGGTCTACCAACCCCTTTGTTGTTCCGAAAATGCCTGGCTTATAATCTACAAGCTGCCCCAGAACGATAACATCCGAACTTAGTTCCATAGCCTGACGTAGAGCTTCGTTTATTGCTTCTGCATAAGTTAGCTGGCGTCTACTATTATCCATTTTCATCCGTCAAATAGTTTTCTAATATGGTCTAGGGATAGTATCCTCTTGATCCTGATCGAAGTGTTCTGATGGTATGCTGCTATGTAGCAACTTATCAGCCAAAGGACTTTCGTTGCTATAGTTAAGTTTCTCCCAGCTTGGCTCGCTAGGAAAAGGGCTGTTTTTTGCAAATCTAAATGCCTCAGCAATCTCAGTATTGATATTATTCATAATTACCTTTTTGCTCTCGGTTGTTAATAAGCCATGAGCAATCATCTGCTCCTCTAAAAGCGAGATCGGACAGTTGTTCTTCCAGGCTTCAAGTTCAGACATCGGGCGGTAGTCTATATAGTCGTCATCCTCTGGACCGACATGTCCCATCCAGCGATAGGTGTAAGCTTCAATGAAGAATGGTCCCTCGCCTTTACGTACATAGCTGATTGCTTCACTTATAGCTGAGTAATTCGTTATAACATCGTTTCCAAAGAGTGCTTGCGTTTTTAAGCCGAAAGGTGCAACTCGTTGATGGATATTGTCTGCTGGCTGTCGCTTGAGCTGATGGGAGTAAGTCGAATAACGATTATTCTCACATATAAAAAGTACTGGCAGCTTACAAAGTGATGCGTAACTAATCGCTTCCCAAAAAACCCCCTCTTCAGGGGCAGCATCGCCTAAGATAGCTACTGCTACGTTAGATTTACCTTTCAGTTGAAGTCCCAGACCTGCTCCAACTGCGATTGCAAGCATTCCAGAAATAATAGCCCCACTGTAGAACTTGAGAGATGGTACCGAGATTTCTTGTGAACCAGCCAGCCCACCATTAGCTCCTGTTTCACGACCATATAACTCAGCAAACAGAGAATTCATTGAACCTCCCTTTGCGAAGTAATAGCCATGCGAACGATGATGGCTGAACAAGAAGTCATCCCTCAAAATCAAGAACGACAAAGCAGCTGGTACTGCTTCTTCACCTATGCAGAAATGAATAGGACACCGCATTTCATCAGCGGGATGATATTCTCTTATAATTTCCTCCTGACACCTCCGAAGACGTAGCATGAATGTATATAAGTCTTTTACCAATTCAGGATCTACACCACTAATTGATAAATCCCGGTATTTGCCCCTTTTTAGAATAAATTCGTGATTAATCTCTGCCACAATATGCTCTTTTATCGGAATTGTATTTCTATTTCAGGTTCATGTGTTTCATCATCTTGATATTGTAATAACGGATATCCTGAAGTGGATTCGGCAGTTTGCCTGCCTGGAAGGCTGCCACTAGGTCGCGGGCACCATCTTCAATGGTCCGCTTGGGTACAAACCCCAACTCTCGCCTAATCTTTTCGGATGATATGTGATACGAACGTGGATCGTCCGATGGTGTTGTCACAATCTCAACATCAGCCTTTCCTGGCAATTCAGATGTCACGACATCCCTAATAATCTCAGCGGTCCTGGCAACAGTGTAATTCTGATAAGCCGCATTGAAAATCTGCCCGGCAATACGTTCATCCGGAACTTCTAACAGCATCGTATAGAGATCCACCATATCGTTTATATGAATATTCGGCCTCATCTGTTTACCACCGAAAACCGTAATACGGTTATTGTGAACCGCATGGGTAGTCAGAATATTCACCGTCAGGTCCAATCTTTGCCGTGGCGAGTAGCCGCAAATTGTAGCAGGACGGATAATAACAGTTGTAAAGTCTGGGGATTGTGCCTCTAAGAGTACCGGCTCACACATAGCTTTGTATTTGTTGTACAAAGAGACGGGAACCAAAGGATGGTCTTCGGTCACATCCAGTGCATCACTGACTCCGTAGACACTGCCGGACGATGCGAAAATGAAACGTTTGACCCCGTTTTCCTTACTGATTCGCACCAATGAACAAAAAGCATCATAATTAATTGTTCGGCTCAATTCCGGATCAAGCTCAACACTGGGATCGTTAGAGATACAAGCTAAATGAATTACGGCATCTACGCCAGGCATTATCCTTCCAAGGAGAGCTCGGTCTCTAATATCACCTTTTATCTGCTCAAGGTTAGGGTTATCTCTAACGGGGTCAAGGACATCCTCTCCATAGATATAGAGGTCTAAGACTTTGACCTGATGCCCTCTAGCCAGCAATTTAGGCACGAGGATGCTGCCAACATAGCCAGCTCCGCCAGTAACCAGGACATTAGTTAGTTTTTCCATCATTTTAGAAGTGCAGTAATGAATTTGAAAAGGGGGACAGGCTCTACAGGAGCCCGATTACAGACTATTAGGACTTTCAGCGCTCCAACAGCATTCCCAATAAAACCGACCATATCCATGGGGTTGCCAGCTGCAACGCAGGGTGATGTGATAGAAAGAAAAGCATCACCAGCACCAACTGTATCTACCACCTCTTTTGAAAAAACAGGAATTCTGGAGAAGCCCTCCTCCGATGCATAGGTTAATGTATCGTAATTACCGTAGGTGATAACAACCCGGTTGCATCTAAGTTTCTTTGCAATTTTTATGGTTAAATCCTCCAACTTGCCAAACCTATCATGACAGGCAAGACGGGTCTCTGGCTCATCAATGCAAATATAATCAGCTTTAGGATACTTGGTTATGAGATTAAAGCCAGCATTGGCACTATTAGTTTGAGTATTGATAGCCAGGAATTTGGCTTCCTCACATAGCACATTTACTATACCTCTTCCAATAAATCCATGCCCGAAATCAGCTACCAGAACTAAATCATAATCAGGGATGTTCGCCCTCAAATAGTCACAAACTTCCTGGTTCAGGGTCTCGGGTAGTTCACGGCCGTTTAAGTAACAAATCTCAAACATCTTGGAAACAAAGACAGGTTCGACAAAACGGCGCTTGACCACTGTAGGGGCATCTTCGCGGTAAAAGAACTTAGGTTTTATATTTGGCTTTAAATGAGCCAGGATAAAGTCCTCATAATTATTCTGTGCTCCTAGGCAGGTAATCAGGTGAACATCTTCACAGAAACCGGCGACATGATTAGCAGCAGCGAGGACGCCGCCAGCGAAGGTTTCTTCTTGCAAATATTTCGCGGTGATCATGGTTACCTTGGGTGACTTCCCCATAGGATTACAATAATGGTATTCATCAATAATGGTATCTCCAATAACAAGCACCTTCATTTCTTTGAGGGCTTTAAGTTGCTGGATAACTTGTGCCGCCGAATATTTAGAGCGAAATTCCTTAAGAAATTTTTCAGCTTCTTCGGGATAGACGGAGTAATTGGCATTCAATAGCTCGGTAGAGCTGAAGCTAATTTCATCAGTAAAATGGACTCGCCCACCAATAGATTTAATAGCTGCTTCCTCATTGTAGATCTCTCCGCTTAGGTCATCCTCGGGAGTAGCGTAATCACTCCCTTTACAATAGACATTGGGCTTAAGTTTCTTAATGGTCTCAACAGCGGTTTGCCACTCATTGATAGCTACATAGTCCACACACTGAAGGGCAGCAATGGACTCAGCCCGAAGCCCTTGATTGAACACTGGTCGCCCTGGTCCCTTGCCCACATACTCATCCTTGGTAACCGTCACCACGAGTATATCACCCTCTCGCTTAGCTGCTTCGAAGTGGCGGATATGACCGGGATGGAGTAAATCGAATATCCCATGGCAATGGACGATTGTATTTCCCTCTCTTTTCAGAGACTGGGTAATATCGGCTAACTCGTCCAAGGTTTTAATCTTATTGGAGAAAGAGCTCACGATTGCCTCCGTTGATTAAACATATCTGCCTTCCTCTCATCCCCATAAGAGGCTGTTTAATTTTGGTTTTCTGTTCAATTTTAGACATTTTGGAGCTATTCACCCTAAATTTTTGTAGTTGCCTTTACACCCAGCCGAATTGTAGATTCGGCTGGAAACCCGGGACCCCAGAAAAATCAAAGATTTTTCTGGGTGAACTATCAGGCACAATTGCCCAATAAATTGGGCAACTACATTTTTAAACACCCTCCAGTATTGTTTGAGCCGCTTCCAAGAGGTCAGGAACTATGATGTCGGGCTTTATTGCCCAATCCTTTGCTGGCAGCGGGGTGCCTATAAGGATGGCCTGGCAACCTACTGCCTTGCCCATCTCGATATCCATTTGCATATCACCGACTACAAAGTAATAGTCAAGAGCAATATGATACTCCTTTGCTGCCTGGAGAATCAACTTAGGCTTTGGCTTTCGGCAATCGCAATTTTCATCGGGGTGATGGGAACAGTAGTAAATGGCATCTACTAAGGCTCCCTCTTTAGCAAGCTCACTTTTCATCTTCTCGTGGATTTCAGCTAGTGCTTCTTCAGTAAAGTAACCTCTGCCAATACCTGATTGGTTGGTGACTATGACTACCTTGTAACGATGCTCATTTAATAGTCTTATGGCTTCGGCAGCATTAGGCAGCAGCTCGAGGTCTTCTGGGTGGCTGCAATAGTGGACATCTTTAGTAATTGTCCCGTCTCTATCAAGGAAGATAGCTTTATGGGGCATTAGCGATCTTCTCCTTGACAAGGTACGAAATGATGTGAGCCAAACACAAATGAGCATCTTCCACTGTTCCATAATCCTGACTTGAAAGGATTATACATTTGTGAGCCAGCTCTTTCAACCGTCCGCCACCAAACCCAATAAGCCCGATAGTTATGGCTTCCTCTTTTCGGGCAAATTCTATAGCCTTTAATACGTTGGGCGAATCCCCTGACGCGCTTATCCCGATAACCACGTCTCCCTGGCTTAAGTGTCCAACTAATTGCTCCAAGAAAATAGAACCATAGTCTATATCATTGGCAAGAGCAGTGATGAGAGCTACATTATCAGTTAAGCTATTTGCCTTAAGACGCGTTTTGCCTGCTACTGCTGTTCCTATGGATAGATCACGAGCAAAGTGAGAAGCAGTGGAAGCACTCCCGCCGTTGCCCATAATAAATACTTGCTTACCCTTTTTGTAGGCATCAAAAATTATATCAGCAATTTCCTCTACATTCTGCTGGAGGACTTCTTTGAAGCAGTTACTTAGGCTTTCTGTGTATTTTTGAACTAATGATATTCTACCCTCCATGGCTTTCTCGTTTCATTTCACCTTAGACAGCCGAACGAGTTCGGAATCTCAGTTAGACACCGCTTCCTCTCCCGAGCATCTCGGCCATAGGGCTGTTCTTTAACGACGATGTAGAGCTTCACAATTTCTGCCATCCCACCGAACTAAGAGAAAGGAAAGATAGGTGCACGGATAGCAGCGAGTTCCTTCGCCAGCAGCCAGCATTATCGCCTTCACTCACAAGACCTCCGTTCAATGGTCAATTACTATAACTATTATAACCTAGTAATGCAAGATAGGCAAGACACCTTTAGAAAAAGAGCAGGATGAGGTTTGGATAAATCCTAAATTCTAAAACAAATTCAAAATCTAAATGACCGAAACACTTTTGAATTTCGGATTTTTAATTTGTCAGGTTGCTACTTGCAGAACTATGCCGGCACCGATGTTCTTCCCCCCTCTTGTTAGGACAAACCTTCCCAGTTCTGGTATCTCAGAGAACTTCTCAATGACCAAGGGCTTAGTCTTGAAGACGATGGCCACCGCTTCATTCTCGCCTATTTCCTCCGTGTTTTCTTCCATCACCTCCCCCGTCTCCGAGCTTATCCTCTCCTTTATCTCCTTCACCAGGCACTTCTTCCTCTTTGTCCCACACTTCATCTCAAATTCGTCTCCCCTCTTCAATGTCCTTTCAAGAAGGACAAGCTCGCCCAGAAACCTATCCACAGGAGTGGGGGATTTTCCAGGTACCCCCAACATTTCCTCTCCTCACTTCGTGATCCACCACGATCCCGATACTGTCTCCTAATCTTGCCTCATCCATTTCCACTGGAAAGACCTTTATCTTCTCCACCTTCGCTTTCACCCCGCAAGGCTGAAAAACAAGCTCGTCTCCCTTCCTCAGAGTGCCTGACTCCACTCTACCAACCACCACCTTTTCGGAGTTGAGGGAATACTCCAAAGTGTCTGTTCATGCAAGGGGCAAATGAAAACAAATTTAAACAGGCGGGCTCCAAGTTCACTTCCGCGATCTCGTGCCTAATCTTGCCTCAGTAGAGGTGAACCTGACAAGGTAGAGGAATAACTCCACTTGCCAGAGTGCCTAGGGAGGTGTTAAAATAGGGCACAATAAATACAAAAGACTTTTAATCTGGTTGTCTTCTCAGGTGCCACAGGTGGTAAGATCCCCAACCCCATGGATGATATCCGATACTGCAATATAAAGCGATGCTAGCTAAGCGACTTAAGTGATACTAAAGGAGAAAATAATTTCATAAAAAGGGCAAATACTATGAACGAAGCTGACATCACAATAATTGGTGCCGGGGTTATCGGTTTGGCGATAGCAGCCGAGGTAGCCAATGAGAACAGAGAAGTCTTCGTAGTTGAGAAGAATGAGACATTTGGTCAGGAAACCAGCAGTAGGAACAGTCAGGTTGTTCATGCTGGCATCTACTACCCGGAGGGGACACTGAAGGCTAAGACCTGTGTAGAGGGGAATGCTATCCTTTATCAACTCTGTAATAAGCATGGGATAGACCATAAAAAACTAGGGAAGCTCATCGTTGCCGTTGATGATGGAGAAATCGAACAGCTGGAAATGCTATGGCAGAGGGCTAAAAGGAACGGGGTAGAGGGCTTGAGGATGCTGAGCAGGCAAGATGTCAAGCAAATAGAGCCTAATATTAGGGCAGTGGCTGCCCTTTTTTCGCCATCTAGCGGGGTTATTGATGCCCATGCTATGATGAGGTATTTCCTGGGAAAAGCCAGGGATAGTGGAGCTAAGGTAGTCTACAAAACAAAGGTGGTCGGAATAGAAAAAATGAGTGGCGACGGATACCAGGTCTTCGTTGAAGACCAGAGTGGAAGCTTTTCCTTCATAACTAGGGTGTTGGTAAATTGCGCCGGTCTGAATAGCGACAAGATTGCTGAGTTCGTTGGAATAGATATTTTTAGGGCAGGTTACAATTTATATTATTGTAAGGGAGAATACTTCAAGGTGGGGCGGGCTAAGAGTAGGTTAGTTAAAAGGCTAATATATCCCGTGCCCAAACAGAGGGGAGCAGGTCTCGGGGTTCATGTCACTCCCGCTCTCGACGGGAGCATCCTTCTTGGACCCAATGCACGCTACACTGACGTTATAGATTATTCGGTAGATAACCAACAGAAAGAAGCCTTTTGTGATTCAGTGAACAAATTCTTGCCTTTCATACAACATGACGACCTAGAACCGGAAATGGCAGGTATTAGACCAAAGCTTCAGGGACCTCAAGACGATTTCAGGGACTTTGTGATTAGGGATGAGCATGATAAGGGGCTGCCTGGATTTATCGATCTCATTGGCATAGAGTCGCCGGGGTTGACAAGCTGCCCAGCTATAGCAAAATATGTGACAGAAATTGTAGAGGGTGTCTTGAAGGGTTAGGCGAAAGGAACTGAGCGCCGCATTAATACTCACCCACGTTGCCGGAGACTTCTAGCCCTCCGAGAGTTCTGGTTACTTCGAAGTTCTTGCCCGCACTGATTCCACAACATTTGAAGATCGGCTATAATCCCTATCTTATAGGTGGCGGACAGCTATAGCGTAAAGGAAGCCGTTGCCAAGACGGGAATATCCAATAGGCAACCGAGGGAGCAGTGACAACAGTTTGGGAACCTGGTTACTTAAAATAGCGGGGGGAGACTGCTAGGATAGACTGATGGACTTGTTTGTTGATACCTTAATCTTAGGGGTAACCATGGGGTGTATCTATGGGATTGTGGCTATGGGCTTAGGTATGATATGGGCTTCGACCGGTGTCATTAACCTCGCTCAGGGAGACTTTGTAATGCTTGGAGGTTACATAGCAATTGCTTTTTGGCAGACCCTATCGTTACCTTTGCCT
>SDBU01002731.1_pt1 | contig 23082 bp, 28 predicted proteins | sample 2277071 | NCBI WGS metagenome assembly SDBU01 (sample SAMN10397929, study PRJNA504765) | marine sediment metagenome | isolation source: marine sediment core GS08_GC12, 126 cmbsf | place: Arctic Ocean: Gakkel Ridge, Loki's castle | collected 2008 | reverse complement strand
TAACGTTTCAGTCCTGCGGTGCTGGATTTTCCCGATAGTAATCGGGATTTCTCTTCGCTCAACGCTCTGTTCAATAATTGGCGACCCCAGCCGTAGCGGGACGGGTGGGACTTGAGTCACACCGACTGTTACAATCCTATTTTACAACAGTCAAGTCCCGCCATCGGTCAGAGGCTGAAATAGGCAGGATTTGGAAGAGGAGGTGCAATGTAGTGAATCCTAAGATTATTTAGGACCTGCGGCCGACATACTGTGTTGTGTGAGGGTTTACAAAAACCGTAAAATTTATTAACGGATTTTGTAAATGTGCAACGCTCCCTTGAGTTTACTTACTTAATTTTCCTTTTAAACACCATGTTTTTTTTTGAGCACTTTTATTTTGTCATTCAAGGCTTTTTCAAGATTAATATTGTGCATATCAGCAAGTACGGCTAGTTGCAAAAAAACATCAGCAAACTCCTCCCTTAAATTATTCATGTCCAACTTTTTCCTTCGAAGTTTGGGTGTGTTGATAGCTCGGGCTAGCTCGCCAATTTCTTCCATAAGCTGAGTAAAGCTGAGATGTGGGTCACGAGTGGTGCCGTACTTACTGTCAATTGCTCTGACAAGAGATGCTCCTAATTTTTGAAAATCTTTAATATTTATATGCTTGTTTGATTAAGAATTAATTAAGTAAGAAAATTTTGTCTAACGTTTCAGTCCTGCGGTGTTGGATTTTCCCGATAGTAATCGGGATTTCTCTTCGCTCAACGCTTTGCTCAATATAGGCGAAGTTACCCGATTGTTAAGATAGTTTATCAACAATCGAGGTAATTTGGAGAAACGAAGGCAGTGAGTGGATCGCCTATACTATGTTAGACGACCTGAGGAGAATTGATAAAAATTTTTCTTAATCAACTCGACGAAAATGCATCGGGGTCGGAGCCGAAGGCGAAGAAGTAAATTTAATTTATTTTTTCTAAAATCTGTAAGGCTTCAAGAGAAAGTTCTCTTACATTTACAGGCATTTTGGCTTTTTTGATTTCACTTAAAGTGAACCACTTTAGATCATTGGGTTCATCATCCTCTGGGTTTAGTTTAAATGTATTTGCATTTGCATAGTATATAAAATCAATATGTTGGTGGAACTTGTTTATATCCTCCAGAATAATATGCATTGGACGCAGAAGCTGTCTTACATTGCCAAAATTTATTTTTTTATCAGGACAATATAATTTGACACTAAGACCGGTTTCTTCCTTAATTTCTCTTAAGGCAGCTTCTTGTGGTAATTCATCGCGATCAATGTGTCCACCAACAGGAAGCAAGATCTTTAATTTTTTGTGCAAATGCAAAAGAACTTTCTTTTTATAAACAATTATTGTTGTAGCCGTAAAATGGCGAGTTATTTCCATAATTAAATTAAATTTGTTTTGTCTAACGTTTCAGTCCTGCGGTGCTGGATTTTCCCGATAGTAATCGGGGTTTCTCTTCGCTCAACGCTTTGCTCAATATGGGCGAAGTTACCAATTGTTAAGCTCCCCTATTTTAATACAATTGATAGCGATTTTGGTTGAGGAAGTGCAACTGAACGAACCGGCTATACTGTGTTGTACGACCTGAGGAGGTTTGTTAAAGTTTTTTCTTAATCAACTCGACGAAAGTGCATCGGGGTCAAGGAACGGAGCAACGAAGAAGCTTCTGAAAAATCTATATTATTTAATCCTTTTTAATCATTTTCAAGTACTCTTCTTTACTCATTATTTTTCCAACGTCAGTAAGCTTGTCAGTAAATTCTATTCCATCAAGATGGTCGTATTCGTGTTGAATAACCCGACTCAATAAACCATCTGCTTTGAGTCTAAATTTGTTTCCGGCCTGGTCAAAAGCTTCAATCGTAATTTTTTGTGGTCTGCTGACGGGGCCAAAAAGTTTGGCGTAAGCGACACTACCGCAGCCCTCATAAATAATGATTTGTTTCTTGGACCTAGAAACAATCTTTGGATTAATGTAAACACGTAATTTGTCGATATCTTTTGGGTTTCTGGTTGGTGTTTTCCTGACTTCGGTGACAAAAATTCTAAGCTTGTGACCGATTTGCGAAGCAGCCATACCGATTAAATTATGGAAACGGGTTGAATCAGTCAAGTCTTGGATAACTTGCCTGGTGACTTTAGTCTTGAAATTAATAACAAATTTAGACTTTTTCCTTAGAGACGGGTTACCGATTTGGACTACGTTTTTAATAACCACAGGTAAGTATAATTTACTTTATAAGATTTTTCAGAAATTTTGGATAACGTTTCAGTATATGGGAAGTTATACTAACTTGTTAAACTAATTTACAACAAGACAGGATAATTTGGGCTGAGGGAGAACAAATGCAATATAGTGAACTGTCTATACTGTGTTAGGTGACCCGAAGGAGGGAGGTAAAATTTCTGAACCGACCGACTGAGAACGCAGTGTGGTAAGCGATGAAGGAGTGCAGAGTAGAAAACATTTCTTCTATTGATCCTGAGATGGCTCCCAATTGGCTAGTTGTCTTAAATAGGCAAGGGGCTCAAAGTTGACAGGCGCAATAACTAACTCACTTGCATCTCCCTCCGGTAGTTCTATCTTCATATAACCTCCGTCGAGATTAACCTCATAAGTATCTCTGGCGCTAAAATTTCCCATCTTAGGGTCGTGATAAAAAACTTTCCCCTTGTCTATCACAAACCTGCCAGTTTTGATATGTTCATCTACCTCGTCTCTCACCTCCTGAGGAATTGAAACACTACTAGTGTCAACGGCTCTATCTAAATCGGTTGGGTCAAATTTCCTTCTTTCTAACATAGTAAGGCTAGTTTTTTAATTATAATGTTTTCTATTTTACATAACGTTTCGGTCCTGCGGTGCTGGATTTTCCCGATAGTAATCGGGATTTCTCTTCGCTCAACGCTTCGCTCAATATGGCCGAAGTCACACCGACTGTTAGACTGCCCTATTTTAGAACAATTGACAGCGATTTGGGAGACCTGCGGGGTGCAACCGAACGAACCGGCTATACTATAGTTAGGTGACCTGAGCCAGTCTAGTTAGAATTTCTCTTGAACTGGCAGCGGGGCCGAACGAATGAAATGAGTGAAGGAGCACGGCTTTTTTTTGTTTATAACTTATCATAACGTGATGTTTCTGAATTAAGAAATCGCTGGATATGATCTATAAAGCCTGTATCAAGCTCTACCTGAAAACGCTCGGCTTTGGTTTGGCACAATTCTATTAGAAGACTCATGCTGGCTTTATAGCTGTCGATAATGTTTAGTTTGCCATCAAGATTAAAGATTTGGTTGAGTGATTCGTTTTCACTTTTATTCAAGCGCTTGTGAAGCTCGCTTGTTTCCTTTGCGGAAATTTTTCTTCTTGATGTTTTTTCTTCCCAGTCAAAATATTTTTCATGGAGCAATACCATGACGATATCGCTTATTCCTTTCCAACGTCTATACATGTCGAAATCTCTCCTGAAGAGACACTTCGTAAAACGGGGCACAGAAAACAAGAAGTCGTTAAGTTGATTTATTACAGTGTTCGGCTCTATCACTCGTAGCCGTGAGACGGGTTTCGATGATTTTTCACCTTCGTATGCACAGAGAAATGGGCTGAATCCAGAAATTTCTTTATGAGAAATATCACTCGTGATAGAGAGGTCTATCTTCTGATAAGGTGAAAAGTCTCGAAACATAATCATCTGAGCAATATTGTTCTCTGTGCTCCCAAGAAGATAAGTGCCGATGACAGGAGAGATTGAGTTCAATATCTGCAAATATTTTGACTGTGTCCTGGCTAAGTCGCTTGAACACACAATCATGTCCAAGTCTGAATATTCATCTTCTTTTTTGTCAACTTCTTTTCCGAAGAAAAAAATAGAAAAAATTTCTGCTTCTTTTGAAAACGAATCAATGACTAGATTTCTTAATTCATCACGGGTTTTGAAATTGGTCACGGGTTTGAGTATACAATAAAAAAGCTGTATTTCATCTAACGTTTCAGTCCTGGGTGCTGGATTTCGCTTCGCTCAATATGGGCGAAGTCACGCCGACTGTTAAGCTATTTTACAACAGTCAAGCGATTTGGGAGACCTGCGGGGTGCAACTGAATGAACCAGTCATACTTTGTTAGGTGACCCGAAAGGAGGAGAGTAAAATTATCTTCAACTTTCCAACTGAGAGTGCAATGTGGTGTGAGCGTATTTTGATGACAATTTGTATAAATTCTAAAAACTTTATTTCAATATTTCCTTAACTGTTGCGTCCGCGAAGATTTTCATTGTGTCGAATATTTTCAGGGTTGGATGGCTAGGTATTAATAATTGGAGGTCGGTACAAGCAAGGACAACGCAATCAATGTTTTTCTTTTCAAAATCACCAATAATTTGAATGAGTTCTTCCCTATCTTTGTTATTCTGTATTCCAGTAATAAGATTAAGAATAAATTTCCCCATTTTAGCTTGTTGAAAATCATTTGGGGTTTCGTAGCCTATTTTGTTTTCTTCAAATGCATTTTCGTACAATTTATTCTTGATCGTTGCAGAAGTAGAAACAATTCCAACTTTATTTAAATTATTTTTCTTGAGGAATTTTACTGTTTCCTCAACAATGCTTAGGACAGGAATATCGACAGCGTTACTGATCTCTTTGATAAAAACATGGAGAGAATTACAAGGCATGACGATAAAATCAGCTCCAGCTTTTTCTAATCTCTTTGCCTCTTTAATTAAAAAAGGCCGTATTTTCTCAAATCCTATGTTTTTTGAAATAGCATCTTCTTCGATTTGGTAAGGTAAAGGAACGCTGGCAATAATAATTGAGGGTCTGTGGATTTTATTTTTTTTCTGACATGAGAAAATTAGATCGAGGTAAAATTCCGACGTTGTTTCTGGCCCAAGACCTCCAATTATACCTACAGTTTTCATAATAATATTGTATCTTAATAAAAGTTTTTAATTGTCGTCAAAATATGTCATATAACGTTTCAGTCCTGGGTGCTGGATTTCGCCTTGTTCAACGCTTCGCTCAATATGGGCGAAGTCACGCTGACTGTTACAATTGTATTTTACAACAGTCAAGTGATTTGGGAGACCTGCGGAATGCAATGCTGTGAACTGTCCATACTGTGTTGGCTGACCTGAAGGAAGGTGGTAAAATTTCCCTCACCATCTGACTGAGAGTGCAACAGGGGGCAAACAAAGTGAAGAGATTAATTTAAGCTCACCTTTTTGAAGGCCATCTAATAGTGATTATAGTTGAATCTTTTAAAGCTTCAATTTCATGATTAACTTCGTGGGCGTCATAAATTACATAGTCTCCTGTTTTGGACATAATCACTTCTTCTTTTGTTTCAGGAAAACGCATGGATACTTTTCCTCTGATTAAGATACCAATGGTTTTGGCACTTTTTTTACTACTAAGCCCTTTTTTAAATTCACCCTTTTTGCCAACACCCCACTTAACTTCAAAATCATTGGTGTGGAAAATAGATCCTTTTTTAATAAAGTGCCCAATAAACCATCCCTTAGTCTTGGGTTCTTTTTTAACCTTGTCGTAAAGATTTCCTGAAATAAATTTAGATGGCATTGACATTACTTAAATTAAATTTTACCTAACGTTTCAGTCCTGGGTGCTGGATTTTCCCGATAGTAATCGGGATTTCTCTTCGCTCAACGCTTCGCTCAATATGGGCGAAGTTACCCAATTTTGTAAAATTGTTTTTTGAAATTGTTAATTAGTAATTTTGAATGTTTTTAAGAAGAAGGTCAAACTGAGTGTAGCCAGCGGCTTTGTTGAGGTGGCCACCACCGCTGATAATATTAACTTTGGAATCTAGAAAACTGGCGAGTTGATTGGCTTTTTCTATGGGAATGTAAGGATCGTTGTCTGAATGATAGATAAAAAATTTGCTACAATTTTTTTTGATTTTATCCCAAGCAAATTGTTTATCGACAAAGGTTTTATTGATGGCGTCAAATTGGGGATTATTAAGCAAATCAATGAAGCCAGAGACAAAAAAGCAGGCTTTTACTTTGGTATTAATTTGCTCAAGAATGTTAAGGATAAAAGCGGGGCCAAGACTGTGGCCAACGAAAATAGTGTCTTTGGTAATCTGGTTCAGATAGCTACTGAAAACCTGATTCCAATTTTCCAGTGTTTGACCTTCTGGTGTAGGAAATTTGGGGACAATGACTTTATAACCATTTTTTTTGAGTTCACTTTTTAGCCAAGGTACCCAATTCTCTTGGGGACTTCCATATGCACCGTGAATGATAAATACTTTGGACATAATTAAATTAACAATTTAAATGTATTGTAAAACAAAATCGGGAATTTTGGATCGAACGAGTGCAACATCCCCAATGAATTTCAAAGAAATTCCGCAGCGTATGACACAGGTAATTTTGCAAATTAAGCAAACAATTATTATGGCATCTCTTTAACTTCATCAATGGACAGAAAGTAAATCTCCTCCTCGTAAAAAACAACCGTTATAACCACTGGTGGTGTTCTAAAATTAGCGAAGGCATCTATTATTATAGCTTTTGTCGGAATATTCTTAACCTCAATATCTGTTCTTTCATATCTTATTCCAAAGTCTGTCTTACTTAAAAACGGATACCTCTGATATAAGTATTCCCGTACTGTTGTTGATAGAACAATAAATTCATCGCAAGATAGACTAAGGTAATCCGCTTTCTCTTTGAACTCTGGCAAACATGATGTATTCTCAGGTTGAACAGTTATCTCTTGTAGTTGAATAGCTGTTCCTTGTGATTTTTGTTTATTTAAAATAATCAATCCACCAATTACAATAACTGTCACTAATAAGATAATTGTCCCAATTTTTAATTTAATGTTCATCATAATAATGTTCCTTCTTTCTTTAAATAAATTTCTGAAAGCAAAATCGCCGAGTAATATTTCGTATAACGTTTCAGTATATGGGAAGTTATACTGGCTTGTTAAGCTATTTTACAACAAGACAGGATAATTTGGATTGAGGCACGAGCTGAGTGCTGAACCTCATATACTGTGTTAGGCGACCTGAAAGAGGAGAGTAAAATGCTCCCCTACTCTCTGACTGAAAACGCAGCAGGGTCGAAATGAAATGGAGAAGTAATACGAAGGACATTTTAAGAAGAATGATATGATTCTTTTGCCATGGCAGTTGTAAATGCGGTCGTAAAAAGAAACGGAAAAATTTTAACCATAAAACGCCATAAAGAACCGTGGATAGGAATGTATGCCTTGCCTGGAGGACACATAGAAAAAGGAGAGGATGGGCCGGCGGCATTAATAAGAGAAGCAAGAGAGGAAACAGGCTATGAAATTGCTACGAGCGAAGAGGATTACAAAGGAATCGGGATGTTTGTTTATGGCGATAAAAATTTTGAAGTAGCTTGTTATGAAGCAAAGATTGTTGGAGGTAAAGAAGCGCGGCAAAAAGAAGAAATTGACGAAATCAAATGGATGGGCATTAAGGAGTTTGCTGAAAACCTTAAAAAACACAGTTTTCCAGAAGACGGGGTAGAGCTGATACTAAAATTCGTCAAATAAATGTTCGAGTATTATTTTGTACAACGTTTCAGTCCTGGGTGCTGGATTTTGCTTCGCTCAATATGGGCGAAGTCACGCCGACTGTTACAATTGTATTTTACCAACAAGTCCAGTGATTTGAGAGAACAAGTGCAACGTAGTGAACCGACCATACTGTGTTAGGTGACCCGAGCGAAATTGATAAAATTTTTGAATCAATTTTGTGAGAGTGCAACGGGGTCGAAGCGAAGTGGAGAAGTATTTTTTAATCGATTATTTTAACTGTTTGGTGAAGTGGATCTCGAGACTGTGGTCTATGGCTACCTTTTGACCAAAAGGTATAATTTTGTTGTCATACGAAACGCCAAAACCGTCTGGTATATAGCCACGAGAAACATATAGCTTTTGGGCGGCACCATAATCTGGGGCTAGACCCACACCCAAGCCAACAATGTCTGATTTTTGTTTCACAAAGCTTTCGGCCTTGTCCATAAGCTTGGTGGCTACTCTTTGGCGTTGATATTTGGGCAAAACATTAAGATCAACTATTTCTGGAATATTCTGTTTCCTAAATGGAGAGTAATCTGATCGCCAAACAATTGTTAAATAACCGGCGAAACTATCGTCTACGGAAGCAACAAGAACTAATCTTTTATTCTCGCTTTGTTCAAGATGATATTTTTTGTATTGTGAAGCCGGTTTCTTCCAGCCAATTTTTTGAAAAGCCTCAGAGATAACATCTATGTCCTTTTCTAGTAGTTTTCTTATGGTTAATTTCATAATCGATAAAAAATATTTTGCACAACGTTTCAGTCCTGGGTGCTGGATTTTGCTTCGCTCAATATGGGCGAAGTCGCCAATTGTTAAGCTGTTCTATTTTAAAACAATTGATAACAATTTGGGAGAGGAGGTGCAACCGAACGAACCGGCTACACCGTGTTGTGCGACCTGAGGGAGGAGAGTAAAATTGTTTCTTGATACTATCCGACTGAAAACGCAGTGGGGTCGAAATGAAATGAAGAAGTAAATTCTAGCCGTTTTCGCTTTTCCTCCAGATTCGTTTCTTGTTGATTTCCTCTTTGTCACGAAAAGCTTTTTCTAAGTCAATATTTAGCCTATTGGCTATTGTACATAAAAAAACTATAATATCAGCCAACTCTTCATCGACAGAGCCGAATTTAGAACTGTGATCAACTCTAATTTTTTCTTTCTTGCGAATAGCTTTAAAAAGTTCGCCAATTTCTTCACCAAGCATTAAGCATTTTTGCAATACATTTTGCTTAATAAAACCACGATCATTTTCCATTTGGCGAACGTACTCTTGAAAATCCTTGAGAGTTGGCTGACTTTTTAGAAAAAGCTTGTTCTTTTGACTCATTTTTTTTATAGGCTAGAATTTATTTTACCTAACGTTTCAGTATGGGCGAAGTCGCCAATTGTTAGACTGCTCTATTTTAAAACAATTGATAGTGATTTGGGAGAACAAATGCAATGCAGTGAACTGTCCATACTGTATTAGGTGACCCGAACGAAAAGCGATATAATTCTTTCTTAACCGATTAAGTGAGAATGCAATGCGGTCGACTGACGCAAAGTACGAGAGTACATGGCGGAAGGAGAAGTAATTTTAGCGACCCTCAAAGAAAGTTGGAATTATTCGCCCAATTTTTTAATCACACTTTTGGGTTTGCCACTAATCATAATGAGCTGGTCATCTATCTTAAAACCCAAAGACTCATACCATGAGAGAGGAAATCCATTTTTACCAAATGTAACCAAGTCAATATTGGTAATGTCATATTTATCTAAAGCTGTTTTATACATGGCTTTCGAGAGCTTAATACCGATGCCTAGTTTATGGTAATCATAATCTACAAAGATCTCACCATCTACTAAGTGATTACCATCCCACCAAGGTTTTATACCAGCCACAAATCCACCTATGATTTTCTTGCCATAAACAGCTACAATTGCAAGGTCACCCTGTCTCGAAAGCCAATATTTCATAAGTTTATACGCGCTTTTTTTATCCCATTTTTCCCCAATGTCAACTTTGCCGTACACGTCCACGTATAAAACAGCCACCTCATTTAAATCTTCCTCTCTCATTGGGCGAATAGTTAATTGATCTTTTTTCATTTTTATTCAATATATTTTAATTGAGTCGCTAAAATTATTTTGTCTAACGTTTCAGTATGGGCGAAGTTGTCCGATTATTAAGATATTTTATCAACAATCGAGATAATTTGGAGTAACGAGTGCAAAGAGTGGGTCGCCCATACTGTGTTGTGCGAGAGTGAGACATAAACTGTACAATTACTTCTTTAACAGTTTTGTCGAAAATGCAACGTCCCCAAGTGACTGAAGGGAGCGTAGAGTATTGTAACCCGTTTGAATTTTGCTTAACTGTTATTATTGATTTTTCAGGTAATTATTGACAATGTATACTCGTCGAATATATACTATGGGCTATGGCAACAGAAGATACACCTTTCAACGGGTTAACATCAGAAGAAAGAGCTATGGCCACGATTCAACTTCTTGAAGACGCGAGATATGTCCAACCCAACACTGAAGAAATAGCAGGCGTAGAAGAAATTTTGGGAAGAGCTCCACAACTTCAACAAATAGCGTTGCGAAGGGCTAGAGCAAATGCAGAAAAATCAACATCTTAAAAAGATTGCCGAAATTGAAATGACAGGTTTTTTGAATGCTGAGACAGTTTCAAACGGTTTATAATATTTTGCACAACGTTTCAGTATGGGCGAAGTTACGCCGACTGATACAATCTTATTTTACAACAGTCAAGTGATTTGGAGGAACGAATGCAAAGAGTGGATCGACCATACTATGTTACATGACCTGAGGAGAGTTGATAAAATACTTTCTTAATCAACTCGACAAAAGTGCAACGAGGCAAAGAGCAAGGCGATGTCGCGTATTTTTCTGAAAAATTTTTCATATAACGTTTCAGTATGGCCGAAGTCGCCAATTGTTAAGCTTGTCTTATTTTAAAACAATTGATAGCGATTTGGGTTGAGGAGGTGCAACCGAACGAACCGGCTATACCGTGTTAGACGACCTGAGGAGGTTTGTTAAAATTTCAAAAACAAACCGACGAAAACGCAGTGGGGTCGACTGAATGAAGTGAAGGAGACGTATTACGAAGGAACATCACAGAATTAAAAATAGCGTTTTAGAAAATCCGCCGTTAAATTAATGACATTATCTTGTTCATTTCGGAAACAATGATCTGCTCCTTTGATAATATAAAGTTCTTTTGGTTGATTGGCTATTTGAAAAGCTTTCTCCGACTGACTATGAGGAACATCGGCGTCACTGTCTCCATGAATAAACATGACTGGAGAAGTAATTTTTGAGACTTGGTTGCGAACATCAACTGACGTGATTTGGGAAATAAATACCTTACCGACTTTAAATCCGTCAGTTAAAACATGGCCATTTTTCTTAAGTTCTGTTTGGGCATCTTCCTTTAGATAGTTAGCAAAAAAGTCTTCGGAAAATTTAAAAGTCGGATACCAAAAAATTACAACTTTTAAGTCTGTGGTATAAGCCTTTGTGACGATGGTTCCTGCCATGCTTTCGCCGAGTACACCAATTTCTTTGTATCCTAAAGATTTTGCGTATTCGATAACTTTGATTAAATCTTCTGTTTCGGTAGCAACTGTCATGTCCTGAAAATCACCTTGACTAGGTGGAGTCCCGATAAAATTAAAGCGAATGATAGCAAAATCTTCCTTTTGTAATTTTTTAGAAAGCTTTTCAAAAATATTATCAGGGCCACGCCAATCCCCTGTAAAACCATGAACTAAAATCATTAGTTTCTTGGCATCAGGATTTTCTATAACACCTTCAAGAGTGAGATTGTTAATTTTTAGGTCTATTTTTTTATCCATGTCTATATTTAAATTCTTATCAGGTGATGTTCCAAGTAATATGTTGTCTAACGTTTCAGTCCTGCGGTGCTGGATTTCGCTTTGCTCAATATGGGCGAAGTCACGCCGACTGTTACAATCCTATTTTACAACAGTCAAGTGATTTGGGAGAACAAATGCAATGAAGTGAACTGTCCATACTGTGTTGTCGGACCCGAATGAAAAGCGGTAAAATACTCCCTAACCGCTTAAGTGAGAGTGCAACGGGGTCGAGTACCGCAGGCGAGACTGATATATTATAATGAGTTTGGATGAATAAATATCAAAAAACGATTAAGAAATTTGCCAAAGAGCGAAATTGGGGACAATTTCATAACCCCAAGGATTTATTGTTGGGTGTGGTGGAAGAAATTGGCGAGTTAAGAAATGTAGTCAAGTGGGAACAAGACCTAACTAAGTTAAGAGAGGTTATGGTGAAAAACAAAGATGAGGTTGAAGATGGCATTGGAGATATATATTGGTTTTTGGCTCTTTTGGCAAATGGATGTGGTGTCGATATTGATGTAGCTATAGAAAAAACAATTGCAGACAACAAGAAAAGGTTTCCGCTAAAAGATACTAAAGACCGGCACACGAATCGTTTTTTAGGAGGGAAAGATAAAAAGTATGATAAAAAGTAGGCCTTAATCAGCGAGCCGAGGAACGGAGAAGTCATTAAATCCACCTTTATTGTTTTTAGACTAATTGGATTTAATTATTTCCGACAACGTTTCAGTATGGGCGAAGTTATCCAATTTTACATCATTATTTAATGATTTTTGGCAAATTGGGAATATCTTTGGGATTAAGATGGATAAATATTAGTTTGGTTGATAACTGGTGCTGGTTAATAAAATATTGAATCTTGAACATAGAGTAATTGCAAAAAGACTTGGATGAGTTGGGTGACACGGAAAGAGTTGGGCGAACTGGAATATGAAGTGAAAGTTTTTCTGGAGCAGTGGCAATTATTTTGTGACCATGAATATTATTGATGGCGATTGGTTCGATTACTGATTTTGTTTTGGCCACGGCTACTCCGATAACAAAGTCTGGCTTAACTTTTAGTAAATGGTCACAAAAAGATTCAACGTCATTTTTGAGTTTGCCAAAAATAAAAAGACGGGAAGATTGTTTCTTCAGAGCAGTGATCTCTGGGAAAGTTCTGAAGGTGTAAACAACTGATGACATAATGTATTATAGAAAATTGGATAATTTGGGCTGAGGAGGTGCAACCGAACGAACCGTCCATACTGTGTTAGGTGACCCGAAGGAAGATGGTAAAATTTTTGCCACCATCTGACTGAGAATGCAGTGGGGTGCGACTGAAAGGAACAAGTCAATTTTAAAAATTATGGCTTGGTTTGGTAAAATTCTATGACATTTCCTTCCGGATCTTCAATCTGAAAAATCAAGTATTTTCCAACTTTCTCCAGAGGCATAACTACCTTACAACCTTTTGCTTTCGTGTTATCTAACATCTTAGTCGCGTCTTCGACTTCTATGTCTGGTACCACATTGTTGCCGATGGAAGTCTTGTCACCATCAATACTTGGGTCAAAAAGAAGGAAGGAAATATTATCAAAAGCAAAAACGCTCATTCTTTTATCAAAAGATGAGATTTTTACCTTAAAAATGTCTTCATAGAATTTTACTGCTCTGCCCATGTCTTTTACTGAGAGATAGATGGCTTTGATTTGTGGTTTCATGGTTTTTTCTTAACGGATAATTTTTAAAATTTATTTCACCTAACTAGCGTATAGACGAATTGTTTTCGTAAATACTACTAAAACTTGTATGTTTGGCGAAGTTAGATTATAGTGAAATTGTTAATATGTGATTTTAGCATCGAATATGAGAGATTTTCTTTTGAGGATGGAGAAAGAGTTGCGGATTAGAAATTATAGCCAAAAAACGATAAAGGGATATCTGGCTTGTTTGAGAGAATATTTTTGTTTTAAAAAAAATTATTTGGACAAGATTGATTCTGGTGATATAAGGGATTTTTTGGTATCGAAACAGAAGAAAGGATTGTCAGGGCAAACAATTAATTCGTATTTGAGTGCGATTAAATTTTTTTATAGAAATGTAATTGAAGTCAGACAAAAAATTTATTTTAAAACAGCTAAAAAGTCTAAAAGATTGCCAGTGGTTTTGTCTAGAAAGGAAATTAAAAAAATTATTTTGAAAATTAAAAATAAAAAACATAAATTAATGATTGGTTTTGCATATGGAGCAGGATTGAGGATAAGCGAGGTGGTTAGTTTGAGGGTTGGCGATGTTGATTTAAAAAAATTGACTGTTCATATTAAAGGAGGAAAAGGGAAAAAAGATAGGATAACGATTTTTTCAAAAAAGTTGGTGAAGGAACTGAAGAAAAGAGTGGAAGATAAAACAGGAGAGGATTGGTTATTTGAAAGCGAGAGAGGAGGAAAACTGTCGATTCGGACGGCTCAGGTAGTGTTTTCGGTGGCTTTGAAACAAGTGGGGATAAAGAGACCGGCGACATTCCATAGTTTGCGACATAGTTTTGCTACGCATTTGTTAGAAAATGGGGTGGATATAAGATATGTGCAGGAATTGTTGGGACATGCAAATATTAGAACAACACAGAGATATACTAAGGTAACTAATCCAAGTTTGAGAAATATTAAAAGTCCTTTATGAAGAAATTAGTAAAAACAATTTTGAATGGCGAGATAGAGATGTGGTACCGCTGGGATGATAGATTCGTAGGTCAAAGAATTGCTTTGGGAAAATATGAATCGTATTTGACAAGATTATTTTTGGAAAAAATGAAGAAAGGTCTGGTGGTGGATGTGGGGGCTAATATTGGCTATTATAGTTTGCTGGCGGCTGGTAGAGGGGTAAAAGTGTGGGCCATAGAACCTGAGGAAATTAATTTCTCAATATTAAGTAAAAATATGAGAGTTAACGGATATGAAACTAGGATAAAATTGATGAAAGTGGCGCTGGGAGAGAGGGTCGGATATGTGAGACTGAAGAAGTCGGAAAGAAATTTTGGGGCTCATAGAGTAGTAAAAGATGAGGGTGGAAGAGTGAAAATAGTAAGGTTGGATGATTTGATAGATGAAAGAGTTGAGGTTCTAAAGATTGATGTGGAGGGATGGGAACCGGGGGTGATAATGGGAGCTAAGAGATTAATTAAGAAATGGAGGCCAGTAATGTTTTTGGAATTTGACGGAAGGAAATGGGATGGGGATTGTGAGAAAATGATTAGATTTTTGAGGGGAGTGTATGAAAAGATTTATTGGGTGGATGATTATGTCCAACGATATTTTCCTGTAAGTGATGAGTGGCTGAGAAAGAGAAGCCTGGGGGCGATAATGGTAAAGAATGATTTGAATTGGGAATGGGGACAGGTGAGGGATATAAGGTGGAAGAAATGGTTAAAAAGAATATTAGGACGATATCCCCTAACCTAGTAGGCTATAATTGGGTATGGCGAAGATTAAAAATATAGAAGCGAGAGAAATATTGGCATCGGGAGGAAGACCAACGGTGGAAGCTAAGGTAGAACTGGAGTCAGGAGCAAAAGCCAGGGCGTCAGTCCCCTATGGATCATCGGCAGGCAAACATGAGGCGGTGGTATTGGTGGATGGAGATGAAAATCGTTATGAAGGAAAGGGAATGCTTAAAGCGGTGGAAAATGTAGAAAAAATAATTGGACCGGAACTGGCGGGAATGGAAGTTGGTGATTTGAGAAAGATTGATGAAAAAATGATTAGTTTGGACGGAACGGATAATAAAGGAAATCTGGGAGGGAATGCTATCTTGGCGGTCAGCTTAGCCGCGGCCAGAGCAGGAGCAGTGGATAGGGGTATACCATTATATAGGTGGCTAAGAGAGGTTTATGGAATTTCGGATGGGGAATGGAAATTACCCAGACCAATGGTAGTAATGATTGAGGGAGGAAAACATGCAGACAAGACGACTGACATACAGGAGTATCTGGTAGCGGATTTGGAAAATCATAAAGTGACTGATGATATTAGGATGGAAATGGAGATTTATATGGCAGTGAAAAAGATTTTGGAAAGAGAAGGATTGTCAACCAATGTGGGCAATGAGGGAGCTTTTGCCCCTAGTGGAATAGCCAGTAATGAAAAGCCGTTAGAATATTTGGTGGAAGCAATAACAATGGCGGGTTATAAAGCCGGAAAGGATGCCGGGATTGCAATTGATGCGGCGGCCAGTGAATTTTTTGAAGCAGGGAAATATGAGTTGAAGCTGGGGGGGGAGAGCTTGACAGCAGAGGAGATGGTGGCGGTGTATGAAGAGTGGGTGGGAAAGTATCCAATTATTAGTGTGGAGGATGGATTGGCTGAAGATGATTGGCAGGGTTGGGTTGATATGAGTAAGAAACTAAGCGAGGTGGCAATTCTTGCTGATGATTTGACGGTGACGAATACAGAAAGGTGGCAGAAAGCAATTGAGATGAAGGCGGCTAATTCTATACTGATAAAATTAAACCAGGCAGGGACGGTAAGTGAGACAGTTGCTTGTTGTCTGTTGGCAAAAAAGAACAATATGATGACAATCCCCTCTCATCGAGGGGGTGGGGAAACAAATGATACATTTATGGTAGATTTGGCGGTGGCGGTGGGAAGTAGCTATATTAAGGTTGGACCGACTCGAGGAGAAAGAGTGGAGAAATATAATAGGTTGATGGAGATTGAAGAAGAGTTGATTAGTTAGATTTGGTAAGTAAAGATCTTGTCGTAGGGAATTGACCAGGAACAGGTGGTTTTGATGGAGGCTTTTTCCATGATTTTTCTAAATAATCTCATGGAGTTGCCGTGAGAAGAGATGGCAATGTTTAGGTCTTTGCCGGTATATTCTTTCTTGAGATGTTTGATAAAATCTTTGACACGAACTTGGACATCGGCAAATGATTCGCCATTGGGAGGCGGAGTGTTAAAAGATCGGTGCCAGATGTCAAATTGTTTTCGACCATGCTTTTTTTTAATTTCTTTATGAGAGTGGCCGGATAGATCTCCGTAATCTCTTTCAATCATGCGATCATCGGTGATGACTTTTTTGATTTCAAGGTGATCTTTTAGAACCGGGGCTAGAGTGTCAACGGCACGGGAAAGGCGGGTTTGGTAGACAATGTCTATTCTTTTATCTTTTAATAATTTGGCTATATATTTGGCTTGTTTGATACCTAAGGGGGTGAGGGGGACGTCTGTGAAACCAGTGAAAATATGGTCTCGGTTAAAGGTGGTTTGTCCGTGGCGAAAAAGGTAGATGGTGGCCATAATTTTATTATACTCGGCGGAAGGTGTGGGAGTCGAACCCACATGCCCATTGCTGGACGCAGGTTTAGCAAACCTGTGGCTTACCATTCGCCGCAACCTTCCTGGATATTAGACTTTAGTATATCAAAAAATGAGTAGATGCTTTAATATAGAGGTAGATGGTGGCAGTAAAAAAAGAGACTAAAAAGAGTATTTTTTCTGATACAAACGAGGAAAAGACTTTGTTCGAGTGGGAGGCAAGTGAAAGACCTTTTAAGAGAAGGGATAGAGATTTTTGGATTACGGCAATTTCTATTTTGGTTTTAGTGTCAGTGATCTTGATTTTTGTTAAGGAATTTTTCTTGATAATTGTGCCTTTCTCGGCTTTGTTTATGTATTATGTTTTATCAACAGTACCGCCAGAGAAGGTGAAAAATAAGATAAGCAATCGGGCAATTTATTTTGGGGAGGTAAGTTATGAGTGGGAAATTTTAAGGCGGTTTTGGTTTGAGAAGAGTCTTAATAGCGAAATGCTTTCGGTGGAGACAATCTTAAGATTCCCCCGACAAGTATCGTTGGTAATAATTGCGAAAGATAAAGCTAAAATACAAAAAATAATGATAAAAAAGATTCCTTTGATTGAAAGTCCGATAACTTTTGTGGATAAGTTGACTGCTTGGCTGTCTAAGAGATTCCCGTTGGAAGAGAGAAAAAAATAAAAAATGGAAATATCGGTTAAAGAGAGCAAAATTAAGGGTTTGTTTGTAGTTGGCGGGGGGATATTTGCAGATGAGAGAGGATTTTTTAGGGAAGTGTTTCATTTGAATGAATTGGTTAAAAAAACGGGAGTTGATTTTGAGCCGGTACAGTGGAACCATTCGATGTCCAAAAAAGGAGTGATTAGAGCCTTACATGCAGAAAACTGGAATAAGTTGATTTATCCGGTTACCGGTAAAATGTTTGTGGCGATTGCTGATATTAGACCTGAAAGTCCAACTTTTGCCAAGGTGGAAACTTTTGTTTTTGATACAAAAAAGGAAAGAAAGGCTTTGTTTATCACAAAAGGATTAGCTAATTCTATTTGTGTGGTGGGAGATGAAGATGTTCATTATATATATTTGGTAGACGCTTACTATGATGGCAAAGATATTCGGGCGGTAGCGTGGGATGATGTTGACTTAGGAATAAAATGGCCAGTTGAAAATCCGATCTTGTCGGAAAGAGATAAAAATAATCCAAAATTAAGAGATCTTTTTCCTAAAAAATTTAAATGAATAAAAAAATATTGGTAACAGGGGCAGATGGTTTGGTGGCGTCTCGGTTGGTAGAATTGAATCGAAAGTGGGAATTATTGACTCCGGGCTTGGATGAGTTTGATCTAACGAAACCGGAGCAAGTAAAAAATTATATTAATAAAAATTCACCTGATTTGATAATTAATTTTGCGGCCTTTACTGATGTGGGTAAAGCAGAAGAAGAGAGAGATAATAAAGATGGTCTTTGCTGGAAAATTAATGTGGAGGGGGTAAAGACTTTAATTGAGGCTAAGGGAAAAATCAGATTAATACACATTTCGACTGATATGGTTTTTTCGGGATCTGAGAAAGATCCGGGGCCGTATGAAGAAGATCATCTTTTGACCAATTTGGCAGACGAGGTTAGCTGGTATGGGTGGACAAAAAATCAAGGGGAAAGACTAGCCCGTGATGCCGGTGGAACGGTGGTGCGAATAATTTATCCGGTTAAGGCAAAATTGGATACAAAACAAGACTATATTCATAGGCCTTTGATAATGTTAAAAGAAGATCGGCTTTATCCTCTGTTTGATGATCAATTTACTTCATTTACTTTTATAGATGAGTTAAGTAAGGCTTTGGAGATTATTATAGAAAAAGAGATTGGTGGAATTTTACATGTGTCTTCTAATGTTTTTTCTCCTTATAAATTGATTAAATATGCGGCGGGTAAAATCGGAATGAGATCGAAGACAGTTAGACAAGGATCGGTGATTGAATTTTTGAAAACGCAGGAAAATAAGAGTAGATATCCGATTAAGGGAGGATTGAAAACCAAAAAAAGTGAAGAAAGATTAGGGATGAAATTTTTAGAATGGGAAGGGGTGGTAGACAAAATGATAGAGCAGGGTTTAACTTTGGCTTAAAATCGGCTAAAATACTTAAGGTAAGCGCCCATAGTTTAATGGATAGAATGATAGTTTGCGGAACTATTGATCCAGGTTCGATTCCTGGTGGGCGTACTTGAGGAGGATGGTACATCCTCCGAAGTAAAACACGTTGGAGGGTTGGCCGAGTGGTTTATGGCGCTGGTTTCGAAAATCAGTGTCCGCAAGGACTCACAGGTTCGAATCCTGTACCCTCCGCAGTATATATAAAATTGGTAGTCGGAGGATGTACCACCCTCCGCAGTTATTTTGTTAAGGCAGGTTTTTGGTAGTTGCGTAGGATGGATCATTGTATAATTGTAGCGGATGAGTAAAAATTGCATTTTTTGTAAAATTGCCAGAGAGGAGATAAAGGAAGAGTTTCTTTATGAAGACGATGATATCTTTGTGGTTAGAGATATTCACCCGAGAACTCCGACACATTTGCTAATAGTTACCAAGGAGCATTATTCTGGTTTTTCCCAGTTAGTTGAGGCAAACCCGGAGTTGATCGGTCGGATGGCAGTAGTGGTGGAAAAGATAGTTGATCAACTGGGATTGAGAGATAAAAGTAAATGGGGATATACCTGGGGATTTCATTGTGGTGGAAAGGAAAGTGTGGCTCATGTCCATGCCCAACTTTTGGCTGAAATGAAAAAAGACGAGTTAGTACTTTAATTTGGAAAAAATTTTATAATATAGATATGAAGGAATTTAGTGTGACGGTGTTGGGAGGTGGGACGGCGGCGATGGATAAGGAAAGAAATCCGGCAGGATTTTGGCTGAGGGCTGATGGTAAAAACATTTTGTTGGATTGCGGTTATGGAATAGTCAGACGGATGATGGATTATGGATTTGACTATCAGGATGTTGATGTGGTGGCGATTTCTCATTTTCATGCAGATCATTTTGCTGATGCATATTCCTTAGTATTTGCCAGGTTTGTGGATGATAGTTATCATGGACGAATTAAAACCAGACCGTTGACCTTTATAGGGCCAAAAGGAGCAGAGAAGGCTTATAGAGCTTGGCGGCAGATTTTTTGGCCAAGAGAAGAAGAATATCGATTGACTTTTGTTGAAAAAAAAGGTGTTTTCAGACTAGGAGAGGTTGAAATTGACAGTTTTGAGATCGAACATGTGGATTATTTGGAGTCAAGAGGTTATGAGGTGAAATATGGAGGGAAAAAGATAATTTATACCGGCGATATTGGATCAGATCATAACTTTGATGATTTAGTAGAAAGAGTTGATGGGGCAAATTTGTTGATTACGGAAGCATCGTACCTGGAGAGGACTGCGGGGCATTTTACTTTTGAACAAATTGAAAAATTGAAAGAAAGAACGGGGGTGAAAAAAGTATTGGTGAGTCACATTAGTCCGACACAAGTAGAAAGAATTGAAAGAGAGTGTGAAAAAGAGGAGGATCTGATTTTGGCAGTTGATGGGATGAAAATAGAGATAGAATAATCGGAATGGAAGAGAGTAAAATAGGATATTGTGAATAAGGTAAAGTTGTTTTTGTTAAAAGAGGGGGTGAAATTATCGAAGGCGGGGAAGTATTTGATTGATAGAGGATGGGAACTAATGAAAAATAGTAAAGATGATACCCACGATGAGAGACATGTGGTTAGGATAATGGCGGATTTGAAGAAATTGCTGGGTGAAGAGAAAGGGTTGAAAAAGAAAGTGGATATGGAATCGGTGATATTGGCAATTTTGTGGCATGATGTGTGGAAAGCGAGGAGAAATCCAGATAATGTTTTCTGGTTGACTTGGGGTAATTATTATGAGGGTTGGGGATCAAAGAAAATGTTTGAAAAAGAAGCGGAAATGGCAGGGATGAAAAAGAAAAAGATAGAAAAGATTGCAGAAGCGATCAAAAAGCATCCTTGGTTTTGGAAAAAGGCGGAGAGAGAAATGGAATCAAAAGTTTTGTGGGACTTGGATAATTTGGATATATGGAGTATGAAGCGATTGGTGCCAAAAAAGGATTATTTTTTGTCAAAAATATGGAGGAAGAGAGATAGGTTACTTATGAGAGCGGTATTTTTTTATGTGCAGAATTTTTTGATGAAGAGGAAAGAAAAATATTTATTTTTTTCTTGGAGCAGGATGGAAATGGTAAAGAGAAAGGAAATCTTTGGAAAAGAATTTGGAAAGATTTGGCGAGAGTATAGGAAGAAATTGATGGGAAGAAAGAAAAGAAAGATTATAGAACTGAAACTCTTTAGCAGAGGTTGAAAGAGATTGCTAAATAATATAGAATAGTGATATGGAATTACCAAAATTGACTGAGTTGGCGGCTGAAACTCTGGAAGCAGCAGTAAAGAAAGCCTCGGAAGAAAAGAATCCGGGAGTAGAAGATAGTCACCTGCTCTGGGCTATCTTGGTTAAGGAAGGGATCGGAAGGGAAATTTTGGAAAAATTGGGGGGAAAGGAATGGAGAGAGTTGGATGAAATAATAGCAAAATTGCCAAAAATTGAAGAAGAGGGTGAGATTCGAGGAGGAGTGGTGATAGCAAAAGTACTTAGTAGGGCCAGTGAAGAGGCAAAAAAGAATGGAGATGAATATGTGGCCCAGGAGATGTTGTTGTTGGGGTTGGCGGAAGAGGCGGGAAGTGAAGTGGCTGATCTACTATTAAAAAAAGGGATGGAAAGTAATAAAATTAGAGGAGAGATAAAAAGTTATAGAGGAGATAAAAAAGTGGATAGTCCAAGTAAGGATAAAAATTATAAAGGGTTAGAAAAATATACGGTGGATTTGACGGAGTTGGCTAAGGCAGGAAAATTGGACCCAGTGATTGGCAGAGAAGACGAGATTAGAAGGGTGATGCAGGTTTTGAGTCGAAGGACGAAAAATAATCCGGTGTTGGTGGGAGACCCGGGAGTAGGCAAGACAGCGATTGCTGAGGGGTTGGCAAACAGGATAGTAAGCGGAGATGTTCCGGAATCGTTGAAAAACAAGAAAGTGTTGAATTTGGAAATTTCGTCACTTCTAGCGGGGGCAAAATATCGAGGAGAATTTGAGGAGAGATTGAAGACGGTAATTGATGAGGTGACAAAAAGTGAGGGGGGAATAATATTGTTTATTGATGAACTGCATACAATTGTGGGGGCAGGAGGGGCTGAGGGGGCGGTGGATGCCAGTAATATGCTAAAGCCGGGGTTGGCAAGAGGGAACCTGAGAGTGATTGGGGCAACCACAATGACAGAGTATAGGAAATATATTGAAAAAGACAGTGCCTTGGAGAGGAGATTTCAACCGGTAAAGGTGATGGAGTCGACGGTAGAGGATACGATTTCGATTTTGAGGGGTCTTAAGGAAAAATATGAAATTCACCATGGAATTAAGATTAATGATGAATCACTTCTGGCGGCGGCAAAACTTTCGGATAGATATATAAAAGATAGGTTCTTGCCGGATAAGGCAATTGATTTGATGGACGAGGCGGCTGCGAGCCTGCGGATAGAAATGGAGTCGGCACCGACGGTAATTGATAACTTAGATCGACAAGTAAGACAACTTGAGATAGAAAAGAAATCATTAAAGCGAGGAGGAAATAAAGAAAGGAAAGAAGAGATAGAAAAAGAAATTGCCGGAGGCAAAGAGAAATTGGCAATGCTAAGAAAAAAATGGGAGGAACAAAAAAAGATCATGGAAGGAGTCAAAAATAATAAGAAAAAATTAGATGAGCTGAAATATGATTTGGAAAAAGCGGAAAGAGACTTGGATTTGGATAAGGCGGCTAAAATTAAGTATGGACAAATACCGGAATTGGAAAAAAAGTTAAAAGCGGCAGAAATTAAGTGGGGAGAAATTGAAGAAAAGGATAGGTTGATCAGAGAGGAGGTGAAGGAAGATGATGTGGCCGAAGTAGTGAGTAAATGGACAGGAATACCAGTAACCAGAATGTTGGAATCGGAGAGTCAAAAATTAAAGAATTTGGAAAAAGAGATGCACAAAAGGGTGATTGGACAGGATGAAGCCATAGAAGCGGTGGCTAATGCGGTGAGAAGATCGAGGGTGAATATTGGTGAGAAAGGGAAACCAATGGCTACCTTTTTGTTTTTGGGACCGACAGGAGTGGGAAAAACCGAAACTGCCAAGGCTTTGGCGGAGCAATTGTTTGACGATGAAAAGGCAGTGGTCAGAATTGATATGAGTGAATATGGGGA
>SDBU01002730.1_pt1 | contig 23083 bp, 16 predicted proteins | sample 2277071 | NCBI WGS metagenome assembly SDBU01 (sample SAMN10397929, study PRJNA504765) | marine sediment metagenome | isolation source: marine sediment core GS08_GC12, 126 cmbsf | place: Arctic Ocean: Gakkel Ridge, Loki's castle | collected 2008 | reverse complement strand
AAGCGCCCAAACTTCCATTTCTCCAAATCTCTGACCACCAAATTGGGCTTTACCGCCCAAAGGTTGCTGAGTAACCATTGAATAAGGACCAATTGATCGAGCATGAATTTTATCATCAACTAAGTGGATTAATTTCATAACATAAATTGCCCCAACAGTTATTTTTTTATCAAAAGATTGACCGGTTCTGCCGTCATATAAAATCGTTTTTCCATCCTTGGGCAACCCGGCTCTCTTTAATTCATCCTTGATGTATTTTTCGCCGACACTTTGGAAAACCGGATTGGCAATTTTATAACCTAAATTTTGGAGCGCCCAACCCAAGTGAGTTTCAAAAATTTGGCCAATATTCATTCGAGAAATAACACCTAAAGGATTTAAAATAATATCTATCGGGGTACCGTCTGGCAAAAATGGCATATCTTCTTTGGGTAGAATTTTGGCAATTACCCCTTTGTTGCCATAACGACCAGCTAATTTATCACCAACAGAAACTTTTCTTAATTGGGCAATTGAAATTTCAATCATTTCAGAAACGCCGGTGGCTAATTCAGCCCCTTTTTCTTTTGAGAAAATTTTAACATCAACTATTTTTCCTCTTTCGCCGTGTGGCAATCTTAAAGAAGTATCCCTGACATCTTTGGCTTTTTCTCCGAAAATAGCCCTTAGCAATCTTTCCTCAGCTGACAATTCTGTCTCTCCTTTGGGGGTAATTTTGCCAACCAAAAGATCACCGGCTTTAACTTCGGCGCCAATCCTGACAACACCCGATGCATCAAGATTTCTCAAGGTCTCTTCAGCCACATTGGGAATATCACGGGTAATAACCTCAGGTCCCAGTTTGGTATCGCGCACTTCAATTGCGTATCTCTCAATATGAATCGAAGAATAAGCATCTTGCTCAACTAATTTTGAAGAGATAACAATTGCATCTTCAAAATTTGATCCCTCCCAAGACATAAAAGCAACCTTCACATTCCGACCCAAAGCCAATTCACCATCTTGGGTGGCTGAGGAATCAGCTAATATATCTCCCTTTTTAACTTTGTCTCCGGCATTGACTGCTGGTCTTTGATGAAGACAGGTAGCTTGGTTGGAACGGGCAAAATTCAATAATGGATATTCTTTTTTACCTTTTCTATTTTTGACCACAATCAAAGATCCATTAACTGAATCAACTTTGCCATCTTCTTGGCAGAGTATTAATTGCCCTGAACCTTTAGCTACGACTCCCTCTAAGCCGGTGCCGACAATCGGAGATTCGGACTTGATTAATGGAACTGATTGTCTCTCCATGTTGGCGCCCATTGAAGCTCTAACACCATCAGTGTGTTCTAAAAATGGGATCAAAGCTGCTGGAATAGAAACAATTTGCTCTGGTGAAATGCCGACAAAGTCGATTTTTTCTACGGGTTCAAAGCCGGGCTCACCATATTTCCTAACCACCATTTTCAAAGTCAAGAGTTGATTTTTTTTATCAACAATATCTTTCTCGGAAGAAGGCGAAGGAGCGATAATGTGTTGTTCCTCTGAAGCCGCGCCCAAATAGGCCGTTTGATTAGAAATAAAAGGTCGAACTTTAACAGTTTTTTTGATTTTGGCAATTTGTCGTTTTAGATCTTTGGTAATAATTTCATTTTTACTAATGACGGGTTTTTGGGCTTTGGATTTTAAGATTGTTTCGCCAACCATTCTGCCGATAATTTGCGGGGAGTCTGTTGGCAACTCCTTAATCACTTTTCTATAAGGTGTTTCAATAAAACCATATTGATTAATTTTGGCAAAACTAGCCAAATAACTTACCAAACCAATATTGGGACCTTCTGGAGTTTCAATGGGACAAATCTTACCATAATGAGAGCTGTGGACATCCCTGACTTCAAAACCGGCCCTCTCCCTAGAAAGACCACCAGGTCCAATCGCTGACAAGCAACGTTTATGTTCCAACTCTGCCAAAGGATTAGTCTGATTCATAAACTGAGATAATTGCGAAGAGGCAAAAAATTCTTGCAAAACGGCAATAACAGGTCTGGCATTGATCAACATTGCCGGGGTAGCGGTATTAATTTCAACAATGCTCATCCGATCCTTAATAATTCTTTCCAAACGCATCAGACCGACCCGAGTTCTATCTTGAACTAATTCACCAACTGAACGAATTCTTCGATTTGATAAATGATCAATATCATCAGGCTCTGACCCTGGAGTAACATTTAAACGAATCACCTCTTTGACAATCTCAGCGACATCCTCTTTTCTCAAGATCCTATTCTCTAAAGTAATTGGAAGTTTCTGGTTTAATCTTTGATTAATTTTATAACGGCCAACTTTGGATAAATCATATCTTTTTAAATCAAAAAACATGCTATCAATTAAAGATTTCGCATTTTCATAAGTGGCCATCTCTCCTGGTCTGATTCTTTTATAGGTCTCTAAAACGCCTTCTCTGTGATTTGTGGCTGGATCTTTTTCTAAAGTGGCTTTGAGAAAATTATGATCTGGGTCTTTATCTGCATCAGTAAAAATTTCTTTTAATTCTTCATCTGAACCATAACCTAAGGCACGCAAAAAAGTAGTGATTGGTAGTCTTCTCCGACGATCAATTCTAATAGATATTACATCCTTAGCATTAGTTTCGATTTCTAGCCAAGCGCCCCTTTGGGGAACGATTTTGGCGCCAAATATTTTTTGACCGCCGACCTCATCAGCAACAAACAAAGCCCCATATGATCTAATAATTTGACTAACAACCACTCTTTCGATACCATTAATAACAAAAGTTCCCCTATCTGTCATTTGAGGAAAATCACCTAAAAATACTTCTTGTTCTTTGATTTCGCCGGTCTCTTTATTAATCAAAGAAAGTTTCACCCTTAGGGACGCTTTATAAGTTAGATAATTCTCCCGGGCAAAAAGTTCATTATACTTTGGTTTTTCAAAAAAATAATCCCCAAACCTTAACTCCATTTTCTCGCCAGTAAAGTCAATAATAGGTGAAATCTCTTCAAATAATTCTCCAAGGCTTTTTTCTAAAAACCACTTGTATGAATTAAGTTGAATCTCGATTAAATTAGGCAGAGAAAATTTCTGTTTAACTAAAAACTTTCTTTTAATTTTGGGCATTTATCCCCCTGAGTTGTGCAACAGCTATAAAAACAAGCACAAAAATACCTTTCCCTTACTAAGGAAATTAAAAAATTAATTTAAATTGGCTTTTGGCTGTAAAATCAATTTTAGCCCTGAGTTTTCCCGATGGGCATCGGGATAAAATCTTATTTTTATACAAAATAAACTGATTTGCTTTTTGTGAGCAAATTACTCAAAAATCCAATTTTTTAGTCTCTAACCTCATTTTACCAAATCAAAAAAATCTTGTCAAGTCTTTTTTATATTTTTAATAAATATACACTCCATAAGAAGCAGATAAAGTTCGTTGATTTACTCTTCCCCATCGACTAAAATTCATCTCAGAAATAGTTACTGTGACTCCATGAACTGCTTCGACATAAGCAACATGTCCCCAACGACTTTCGTGGGTAACCATAATCGCTCCAACTGCCGGAGTTCTGCCGGTTTGATAACCAGAACGTCTTGCCTGATAAGGCCAGGCTGAAGCATTACCTCGCCATGGCACATATCTTCGAGAAGCTACATACCAAGTGCACCAACCAAATGGAAAATGATTCGGTCCTCTTCCACGATTGACTTGTATTCCTGAAACCCGACCCGAACTACTGCCAGTTGACCCGCTAGCCACTCTGGTTGCTGGTTTTTTGCCATCAACAATAACAATTTTTTGGCCGGCAAAAATTCTATCAGCCTGCCCTAAACCATTTTCTTGAATTGTTTTATGCAAATTACCTTTATAATAGGCGACGATAGCAGATAAATTCTCACCTTTTTTAACAATATGAACTAAGCCATCGGTGGGCAAAATGGTTAATTTTTGACCTGGCTTTATGGTATCTGAACTTAAAGAATTGGCTGCTTTTAGGGTGGCTACTGAAATGCCAAATTTGCTGGCAATCAAACTCAAGGTATCTCCTCCCTGAACTTGATAAGAGGTTATCTGTCTAGGTTTAGGGCTTTGAGATTTTTGTTCAGCCTGAACACTATCACCATTGGTAGAAGTAGCCAAAACTGGAGGTTTGCTAATATATTGACCATCAGTCATCACTATTTGATCTTTAAAAACCAAACGGTTGGTAATTTTTTTAGGATCTTCTTCAATGCCGGGGGTGTATTGGCTAATCTCAGAAATTAAGCCCTCTAAATCTTCTTCTGAAACTGCGGCTGATTCAGAAAGAGAAATTTCAGAGATTAAATCTTCCCAAATAATATCTGTGGTTTGGGCAGTTAAAAAATTAGAGGTAAAAACAATCGCTGCTATTATAAAAAGTCCAATATGCCTTAGAACAAAATTATTTATAAATGAATCTTTTTCTTGGATTAGATCAAGAGATAAACCTTCGGCTTTAATAAGACTTACGATTCTTTCAGAACTAATTTTGGATTTTTTAGATCTAAAATTAAAAATTTCGCTTTTATTCTTGACTTTCAAACGACGACAAAAAAGGATCACTCTTCTGCTGAGATTTTTGCCAAAAACAAAAATTCTTGAAAAAGATTTCTGAAAACTTCTAGTTTTTATATGCCTCAGCCATAATCTCAAAAGATTTGGCTTTTGAGTGCGAATTGTCACCTCCATCGCTTAGAGAATCCCTGACCCTAAGCTCGTAACCTATTCTTTCTTAAGGAAAAACCTGAATTATTTGGATACAACAACCATTGTAGCGGGTGGAAAAAATTTGTCAAGTCTTTTTTGAAATTTTTTATATTTATGCCATTTTTAGATAAATAAAGCAATATAATCCAAGGCTTTTTTGATCTCATCTCTGACATCTGGAGATTTTTCTTTTTTTAATCTTTTTTTCAAAATGATAAAATTTTTTCGATCTTCAAAGGCGGCCAATGCCCAAATAGTACATTTTTTAATCTGATTATTTTTCTCTCTTAAGATTTTAGCCAATATGAACTGGGATTTTTTAATTTTAAATCTGCCCGCCGCTTGAACCAATTCCAAAAGAATTTCATCAGATACAGATTTGTTTGATAGCAACTTAGTCAATTCTGAATGGGCATTTTCGTTTTCTATTTTGACTAATGACCAAACTAAAATCCTCTGAATTTCAAAAGATAAATTATTAAAATCATTTAACATTTGATTAAAATGATTGACCTGACCAAAATCAGATATCACCCAAATTATTTCTCTTAAAACTTGGGGGTCTGATTCTTTTGATATTTGATTGGCTAAAAATTCCTTAGCTTCTTCAGGTTCAATCTGGTATAAGGCCCAACAAATCTCCTTTTTGATTTGGGGGTCTTTTTCTGATAAAAATATTTTTTCTAAAGTGGGGATTGACAAAAATGAACGCAATTTAACCAAAGATCTGACTACTTCAAGGCGTAACATCTGATCATCATCGAATAGCAAAATATGTTCTAAGCTATCTAAAATCTCCCGCTCTGCTTTCATTTGCCCCAAATGAGTAACAATTTCCCTTCGAAACGAAGAATCAGAATCTACAAAAAGCCAGCGGCCCAAATAAGGAACGGTTTTTTGCTCTTTGAGTTTAGCCAAAGAAAGCACCATTTCTCTTTGCAATTGATCATCTTCTTCTTTCATTAACAAATCCAACAATAGGGGGGCTAATTTTTTATCTTCGTTTTGTCCGATTTGACGAACAGCGATTTGTTTTTCGTCTTTGCTTTTTAGGGCATCGAAAGCTAAAACCGAAGGCTTTCTCCGGCCCCAAATAGAATCTAATTTTTCTCCCTGAGGAGCGGGAATTGATTCTTTGTCGCTAGGTTGAAAGTCGCTAAAATCTAAATCCATTTCACAAATTCCCAAGAGTATACCTATTATATTATATATTTTAACTATTCTTTTTTATTCTATTGTAACAGTGACGTTGTTGGGTACAAAACTGACAATCGCCACGCCTGATGGCACAGAAATCGAAGCTTTGCTAATAGAAACTAGGTGGCTGCCCGCACTTCGACCGGACAAGTCTAAATTAACCACCACATTGTCTGAAGATAAACTTCCTAAAATTCCGCCAGATCCCGAAACCATCACCTGAACTCCTGAAGGTGAAATATTGGTCACCGTCAATCCAGATCCTAAACTGGTATAAGAAAATCCGGCAGTTGCCTCTCTGGTCTGCGCCTCAATAGAAACTTTAATAGTTATTGTGACTGCTTTAGATTCACCAGACAACAAAGATATTCCTTCGGGCAGAACCAAGTCTACCTGCAACTCTTTATCTTGATTTAATCCAGCAATATTAATTTCTTTAGTTTCCAGAAAATCAATATTTTCCATTTTTTCCTCAGAACCCAAAATTCTCACCGTGGCCGGGTCAAAAGTTAATTGAGAAATCCAATATCCCGAAGTGGGCGAGCCTACCAATTTTGGTTTGACACCGACAATTTTACCGCCGCCTTCTTTGGCAATTAAAACAGAAACTTCAACTCTTTCAGGGGTAAATAATATATTTTTAACTGGTCGTTCATATTCATCCAAAGCCAACAATTTAACTTTTTGCTTGATATCGCGATCTTCGCCAGTCAATCTAACAACAGCAGTCGCCTGGCTAACTGAATTAATTATGTCTTTTGCCCCCTTAGCTTCGATTTTTTCAGGTTCAATTTCAGTACCAATCACTTCATAACCAGGAGCCAATTCTCCTTCAAAATTGGTTACTACTTGGAACTGGACGGTGACGGCAGTCTCGATTCTAACCCTAATTTCTTCGGGGTCTGTTTCAATAATTTGTACGCCAGGCACCGAACAAGTCACTTTCACTCCAACCTGATGGGTTCCCAAGCTTAATTCTTCCAAATCAACGAAAGCTATAAAATCATCTTGGACTAATTTATTCCAAACAGAACTGGGAGCGGAAACTTTAATTCGGACTGTATCTTGATCATAAACCGGCGCTAAAGTAGGAGCTAAATTTTTCACTTCAATTGGGATCTCGCCGGGGAAAAAATCAGTTCGGTTTTCAACTGTCGCCACATAAACCCAAAGACAACCGGCCAGCAAAACGCTCAAAAGTTTCAAAGATAAATTTTTAGTAAAGATCGATCTCATTTTATTTGATCTCCTAAAAAGTTATTTTAATTTAAAAAGCTTGGTTAAAATTTTATTAATTTCCTTTATCTCCAAATCCTGCTCTAATTCTCCTTCAAAAGCCAAAGATAAGGTTCCCCTTTCCCCGCTGATTACTAAAACCACCGCATCAGTTTCTGCAGACAAATATTTGGCTACGCGATGTCGAGCACCTAAAGTGTCATGATCCTCTGGTACTGGCAACATACAACCTGAGGTAATAATTTTGTCTCCGGAAATGATAATCGCCCCATCATGCAATAGCGAACTTGGTGTAAAAATTGAAACAATCAATTCCTTGGAAACGTCGGCATGCAAACTATGACCTGACTTGGCATATTCTTTTAAGGGGATTTTTCTTTCTATCACGATCGTCGCCCCTATCTTATTATTAATTAAGTAATTTAAGGCTGGCAGCAATTCAGCAAGAGTTTTTTTGGAAAATTTTGATTTTTTTGATATGCCAACCCGGCCTAATTTGTCTAAAGCTGATCTGATTTCAGGCTGGAAAATAATTGGAATGGCAACGATCAGCATTAAGCCTAAATATTTCAAAAGCCAAGTCAAAGTCAGCAAATTAAGAAAATGGCCCAAAAGTAACAAGGCGATTAAAATTATAATGCCGTATAGAATTCGAACTGCTTTTGACTCTAAAATTTTTGACAAGAACCAATAAATAATAAAAGCAACAATGATAATATCTAAAATAACCCACCAATAATTGCCTTCGATTTGCATACCAACCAAAACTCGACTAGACCATTGGCTAATTGCAAAAACGATACTTTTGGCTAATTCAGCGAAGGTATTTAAGATTCCTTGAAACAAAAACCCTCCTTTTTGATAAGGCCTCTCTTGATTTCATTATATCAATCTGTTTAATTTTAGCAACTATTTCTAAATCTTAACTTTTTTCTTTTTTATTTCAAAAATCTTAAATTTATCCCCCACTTTCACATCAACTGCGCCTTCAAGGCCAATGCCGCATTCTGCGCCTGATTCGACTTCATCTTTGGCGGTTTGTTTGACTTTCAAAGAAGAAATTTTACCAATCCCCACCAATTCATCTTCTCGATAATTTTCAACTTCAGCTGAGGCGACTATTTTTCCTTGAGTGACTTTTACACCGACAATTTTGCTGGTTTTAGTTCTTCTAAAAATCGCCAGCACTTTTGCTAAACCAATTTCTTTTCTTTCGCTGATCAGACCAATTAATTCTGAAAGTTGATTTTTAACACTATCAATTAGTTCATAAATAACCTGAAAGGTTAAAATTTTGATTTTCTTTTGGCTGGCTAATTTTCCCGCCGCCTCAGCTACTGGCACTCTAAACCCTAAAATCACCGCCCCCGCAGCTTCAGCGGTCATCACATCTGACTCAGAAATTCCACCTACAGCAGCTGAGACAATAAAAATTTCGCCTTGATCTGTTTTGATTTTTTTAACTGTATCAGCGACCGCTTTTAAAGATCCAGCCACATCGGTTTTGATGATTAAATTTAATTTGATAATATCTTTTTTAGTCCCAACCGTTTCGGATTGGATCAAACTTTTGACTGATTTTCTTTTTTGCAAATTTAAAATATGGCTTTTGGCGGCTTTTGAGGTTGAAAAAGCAAAAATTCTTTTTCCATAATCTGGCACCTGAGAAAATCCAAAAACTCGAACCGGCTCTGAGGGCAAAGCTGATTTAATTTTGTGACCGACAAAACCTTCCATCATTTTTATTTTGCCAAAAATATCGCCGGCAACTACGGAATCTTGTAATAACAAAATCCCCTTCTGGACCAAAACAGTCGCCACCGGCCCTCTTTTCAAATCCATATGGGATTCAATTACTACCCCTATGGCTTTACCGGCAAAATCGGCTTTGAATTTTTCAGTATCTGAAACTAACAAAATCATGTCTAAAAGTTCAGGAACGCCCTTGCCTGATTTGGCTGATATAGGAGAAACGATTGTGGTGCCACCCCATTCCTCGGGATTTAGACCTGCCTCAGCTATCTGCTTTTTAACTTTTTCTATATCTGCTCCGGGTTTGTCAATTTTGGTAATGGCAACAATAATCGGTACGCCGGCTGATTTGGCATGGCTAATCGCCTCTTTTGTTTGAGGCATTACTCCTTCATCAGCGGCAATAACTAAAATGGCAATGTCGGCGATTTTTGTCCCGTGTTCGCGCATGGCCACAAAAGCTTCGTGACCGGGCGTATCTAAAAAGGTTACTTTTCTAGGCTTTTTGCCTTTTTTAATTTCAATTTGATAAGCACCAATATGTTGGGTGATGCCACCAGATTCGCCGGCAACGATTTTTGTTTTTCGAATATAATCGATGAGGCTAGTTTTTCCATGATCAATGTGGCCGATAACTGTTACCACTGGTGGCCTGATTTTTATTTTCTCTTCCCCCTCCTCGATTTGGGGAGCTGCTTCCTCTTCTTCTGTTTCTTTTTTGGTTTTGTGGCCCAAATCTTCGGCAATAATAGTGGCAGTTTCATAATCAATATTTTCGTTTATCGAAGCCATCACCCCGTTTTTGACTAATTCTTTAATAACATCTGTGACAGGCAAATTTAGGCGGCCGGCAAATTCTTTGACAGTTAGAATTTCAGGGATTTTGATTTTTTTCACTTTTTTTGTTTTGGCTTTTTTGGGTTTGGCTTTTTTGGGTTCTCCTGCTTCCTCTTCGACTTTAGTTTTTTCTAAGACTTCTCTTTCTTTTTTGATTTTTTCTTCCACCTTTTCTGCGGTTTCGTCTTTGATAGTTCTGGCTTTTTTGCCAATATCAAAACCATAGGTGATAATCTTTTTTCTCAAATCACCTGGTTTCATTTCCAATTTTTTCGCCAATTCAGCTATTTTCATAAAGATTCCTTTGTGATTTTAAAACTTCTCTTACATTCTAACAGATTTAATTGAATTCGTCCATGATTTAATTTTTAGGCAAGAAAAAAAAGCATACACAAATAAAAAAGTAAGCAATAAAAATAGAGCGGGCTAATCAATCCCATTGAGATTAAAAAAGTCCGCTCTGTAGAAAATCCGCCATCTCCTGGGTCCCTAAGCAACCATAACGAGCCAAGAATCGGATTCCTGCTGTTTACCCAGAACAACGCAACCCGTCTGAATCCTGGCCAAAGGTTCCAGCCTTTCTACCATCTCTCGATTGTCTAGCGCTGCAAATGCTATGTAAAAAGAAAGACTGACTTTTAGACTGGCCCAGAGATTGCCGTTATCGTTGGGGGGGAGATAATAAGAGGCTTCGCCAAGACTTTCGCCGAGGATACTCCAGAGAGCATCCGTGAGTTTGTACCAGGGAAGATTGTGATCTTCTCTGAGCTCAGGCCAAAACCTGGCGTTGAAAATCCCACGAAGGCTGTAATCAAGGCTCATTCTGATACCATCCTTGGCTGTAATTTCATAAACCCTCTTATTCATCCATTCTGGTTTCTCGAAAGGCTGGGAACGGGAAACAAACAAAATAGTGGAAACTTCTTCGCCTGACAAGGCTTGGCGGATGGCCTGAGCAATAACCTCTTTGTCCAGTTCTTTGGTTGGCTTTAACGGGTAGGCTCTGCCGGATTTTGCGATTAGGTCATACAACTTAAGGGTCTTTTTTACCTGAGCTAATAATCCCGAATCTCCCACCTCATTTTGTAAAAATTCGACCAATGCATCGGTTCTTGTCGCCTGCGTTGCAACCATTCTTTTCATCTCCTGACTTATTATAGTCTTGGGTGCGGATTTATTTATATGATAGTATATACAAATAAAAAAGTCAAGCGCTTGACTTGATTTTTTATTATCCTAATTATATTATTAATTATTTTTTGAGACCGACTTTCTTTTCTAAACGATTTACTCTTTTTTCTAATTTATAATAATCTGCCTTATGGACCATTTCCGTCATTTTAAAATCATGAGCTAATTAAGTTTTATATAAATTATCTAATGATTTATGAACCTTATCAAAGTTCTTATGGATATTATCAAATTCCTTAGCCGTTATTCTTGCTAATTGCCCAATTTCTCCACCAACTTCTTTTTTGACAACTCCCACTTCTTCTTTGACAACCCCCTTAATTTGTTTTAAATCAGTTTTAGTTAATGACATAATATTTCCTTTTAAATTAATTAAATCATATTTTTCTTTTTTTCCACAAGGTACCGTCTTTGCCCCAATAATTTGGTTCATTGCTTTTTCGCGGTCTCTCAGTGGTAATGGTTTTTTTCTGAAAAGCTGGTTTTTTAGGCTTTGGTTTTTTGACGGGCTTTTTGGGAACGGGTTTTTTAGTCGCTCTTTTTTTAGCTTTCGTAGACTTGACTGGCTTCTTTTTTGCCGCCGGCTTTTTCTTTTTTTTATCCTGAGCCTGTCGAAGGACTTTTTTCTCTTCAAGCTCTTTTTCTACCAAAGTCACCGAAGCGACACTATCGGCTTGATTTAATTTCATCAAACGAACACCTGAAGTTGCCCGACCCAATCTTTTGACATTTTTAACCGCGGTTCTAATCACTTTTCCTTTTTTGGAAATTATAATAATGTCTGCGTCCTCATTTTCAGTGATTTTTGTCTGGACGATTGGCCCGGTTTTTTCCCTCACCCGAGCGGTTCTTAGACCAATTCCGCCCCGAGCCTGAATTGGATAATTTCTCAAAGCAGTTTTTTTGCCATAACCTTTTTCGGTTACCACCATCAAATCGGCTGAGATTGATTTTCTGCCCTCATCTTCCGTTTCAAGGACTTCATCATCTTTGGCAAGTTCTTTGATTAACTTTTTCTGGCTCACCACATTCATACCAACGACTAAATCCTTTGGTCTTAATCTTATACCTCTTATACCCCTGGCTGATCGGCCCATTGGTCTGACATTTTTTTCGGCAAATTTAATCGCCTGACCCAATTTTGAAACTAAAATAATATGATCTTCGCCAGTGGTTGGCCTAACCCATTTTAAGAAATCTCCCTGTCTTAGCTTGATGGCTATTAAACCCGATTTGCGAATCCGACCAAAATTTGCAATCCGACATTTTTTAATCTGGCCTTTTTCTGTTGCCATTATAAGATGTTTTGTGGAAGCTGTTTTGCTTAAATTAAGGACGCCGGTGATAAAATCATCGGGCGAAATCTGCAACAAATTAACAATCGCCTGGCCTTTGGAACGACGAGAACCTAACATTATTTCATAAGCTTTGGTGGTAAAAACTTTTCCAGAATTGGTAAAAAACAAAATATCATCGTGGTTGTTGGCAACTAATAAATGTTCGATTAAATCCTCTTCCTTGGTGGTCATACCAAGAACGCCTTTGCCGCCTCTTTTTTGGGTCCTGTAAGTAGTAATTGGCAATCTTTTAATATAATTGCCGCGGGTGATGATGATAATCACTTTTTGGTTAGGAATAAGGTCTTCTTTTTCAAATCCCTCAATTCGCTTTTTGTAAATTTTAGTTCTTCTTTCTGAAGAATAATTTTTCTTTAATTCTTCTAATTCTTTTTTAATAATGTCTAAGATTTTTTTCGGATCTTTTAGGATTTTTAATAATTTATCAATTAATTTTTCTAATTTTTTGTATTCGATTTCGATTTTTTCGCCCTCTAATTTAGACAAAGTCGACAGGCGCATATCCAAAATGGCATTAGCTTGAATTTCGGTTAATTTGAATTTTTTCTCTAATTTGGTTTGGGCATCTTCCCTATTTTGAGATTCTTTGATGGTTTTAATGATGGCATCAATTTGCTTTAAGGCTAATTTCAAACCCTCTAAAATATGGATTCGATGTTTGGCTTTTTCTAAATCAAATTGGGTTCTTTTGTAAATGACTATCTGGCGGTGCTTTAAATATTCTTGGAGAATATCTTTTAAATTCAAGACTTGGGGCTTGATTCCATCAACTAAAGCCAACATATTAATATGAAAAGTCTCTTGCATTTGGGTGTGCTGATATAATTGGTTTAAGATTTTTTTCGGATAGGTATCTTTTTTTAAATCAATGACAACTCTAACGCCTTCCCTGTCAGACTCATCGCGAATGTCAGAAATGCCTTTGATTTTTTTGTCTTTAACTAAATCGGCAATTTTAGTCACCAAAGATGCTTTGTTAACTTGATAGGGAATTTCAGAGACGATAATTTGAAATGAACCACGTTTGCCCTCAACAATCTCGGCTTTAGCCCGCATTAAAACTTTACCCTTACCTTGAGTATAAGCATCTCTTATACCATCGACATCATAAATAATGGCGCCGGTAGGAAAATCAGGTCCTAAAATAAATTTATTTAAATCCTCCACGGTACAATCGGAATGGTCAATCAAAAATATTGTTGCATCTATGATCTCTCCCAAATTATGAGGGGGGATATTGGTTGCCATGCCCACGGCAATTCCCATCGTACCGTTAATTAACAAATTGGGTAATTTGGCAGGCAAGACTTGAGGTTCTTCCCGAGTGTCATCGTAACTTGGAATAAAATTAACCGTGTTTTTCTCGATATCGGAAAGCATTTCTTGGGAAATTTTTTCCATCTTCGCTTCAGTGTAACGCATTGCCGCTGGTTGATCGCCATCCAACGAACCAAAATTTCCCTGACCTAAAACCAAAGGATAACGAATGGCAAAATCCTGAGTCATTCTGGCTAAAGAATCATAAACGGCTAAATCGCCGTGGGGGTGATATTTTGCCAAAACTTCACCAACGACAGCGGCTGATTTTCGATATCTTGCCTTATAAGTAAGGCCCATTTCATGCATGGCATAAAGAATCCGACGATGAACTGGTTTTAAACCATCCCTAACATCAGGCAAAGCTCGGGAAACAATCACAGACATAGCATAATCTAAATAGGAATCCTCCATCTCCTGTTCAATATTTATCGATTTAACTTCACCAAAAGGGGTTTTTTGGGTTAGATCTTGATTATTATTTTTATTGTTATTGTCTTTGTTATTCACTTGGCAATCCTCTAATTATTTTTGCTTTTTCTTTTTCACTTTTTTGCCAGCCATATCATATCTCGGTTTGCCTCTTTGTTTGCCCATTGCCGGTCGCAAATACCAATCCTTGTGTTCTTTTTGAGTCTGCAAATAAGGATTGGGTTCGACTAATTTTTTGCCATGATCTTTGGCTAATTTAGATGTAGCATGGATTTTATTTTGAGTTGGTTTTTGTTTTGCCATTTTTTTATCTCCTTTTAAATATCCAAATTTTTAACTTTTTTGGCTCTTAATTGAATAAATCTTTTCCTTGGTTCAACTTCTACGCCCATTAATTTGGAAAAAATTTGATCAGCCTTTTCTGCATCTTCGATAGCCACTCTTTGCAAAATCCGATTTTCAGGATTCATGGTTGTTTTCCAAAGCTGTTCCGGGTTCATTTCTCCCAAACCTTTATATCTTTGAATATTTGGCTTTTTTGTCTTTTTTTCTAATTTTTTTAAAATTTCTTCTTTTTCTTTCTCAGTATAAGCATATTCGCCTTTGCCCTTAACCTGAATCTGGTATAGAGGCGGTTGGGCGATATAAAGATTTCCTTGCAAAATCAAATCTTGAAAATGACGATAAAACAAAGTCAGCAATAAAGTCCTAATGTGTGAACCATCAACATCAGCATCAGTCATAATAATAATTCTTTTGTATCTTAATTTTTCGAGATTTAGTTCTTCAGAAATCCCCGCGCCCAATGCAACAATCAGGGCTTTAATTTCGGCATTCTGCAACATTTTGTCTAATCTTGCTCTTTCAACATTTAAAATTTTTCCCTTTAAAGGCAAGATAGCTTGAAATTTTCTATCCCTAGCCTGTTTGGCTGAACCACCGGCTGAATTACCCTCAACAATGTACAGCTCTGATTCTTCTGGATCCTTGGAAGAACAATCAGCCAATTTTCCCGGCAAAGTCATTCCCTCTAAGGCGCCTTTCCTGATAACAGTTTCTCTGGCTGCTTTGGCGGCTTTTCTGGCTTGGGCGGCTAAAAAACACCTTCCGGCAATAGCTTTGGCTTCCTGAGGATGCTCTTCTAGATAATTTAAAAAATTCTCAGCAACAATGCCTTCAACAATCGGTCTAATTTCGGCATTGCCTAATTTGGTTTTTGTCTGACCCTCAAATTGGGGTTCTGGCAATTTAATCGAAATTAAAGCTGACAAACCCTCCCTAACATCTTCACCGGATAATGATTCTTTTTCATCTTTTACAAATCCTGATTTTTTAGCATAATCATTGATGACTCGAGTTAAAGCGGCTCGAAAGCCGGCCAAATGAGTTCCGCCTTCTTGGTTATAAATATTATTGGCGAAACTAATGCTATGCTCGGAAAAATCATCAGTATACTGAAAAGCGACTTCACAAACAACATTATCTTTTGTTTTTTCAAAATAAATTATTGGCGAAATTTTGGTTTTATTCTGATTCAAAAAATCAAGATAAGATTTAATTCCACCTTCAAAATAGAAACTGTAAATCCGAAAAGGCTTTTCCCTTTTGTCTTCAATTGTAATCTCTGTTTTTTTAGTCAAATATGCTTGTTGTCGAAGATGTTCTAAGATTTTGTTCCAACTAAATTCTAAAGTTTTAAAAATTTCAGAATCTGGCTCAAAAATCACCCTAGTACCAGTTTTCTCGCTTTTGCCGCAAGCCTTAACTTTGGTCACGGCTTTGCCTTTTTTATATTCTTGACAATAAATTTTACCATCTCTAAAAATTTCAACTTCCATTTTGGCAGATAAAGCATTGACTACTGAAACACCAACACCATGCAAACCGCCCGAAACCTTATAAACGCCGCGATCAAATTTCCCACCAGCATGCAGAGTGGTCATCACCGTTTCAAGGGCTGATTTTTTGGTTTGGGGATGAATGTCGGTTGGAATACCACGTCCATTATCTAAAACTTCAACCTTATTTTTGGGATGGAGAATAATTTCTATTTTGTTAGCAAAACCGGCGATAGCTTCATCAATGGAATTATCAATAACTTCCCAAACTAAATGATGGAGTCCGCTTTCGCCCGTTGAACCAACATACATAGCCGGTCTTTTTCTTACCGGTGCTAAACCTGCCAAAACAACAATACTTTTAGCATCATAATTATCTAAATTTTTAGCCATTTCATCCTTTCTACACTACTTGAATATAACACAAAATTTGTCCCTTTTCAATGTCTTTTTGAACAAAAAATAGCCCCTTTTAAAACTATTTTTAATCCTCTATTAATTCTGAAAATCAAAAATTAATCTTAAAAATTTATCATTTTCTAGGTTAGTTAAATACTTTATGTTGCCAGATGAAATCTCTAAATCTGCAGGGGTATAATTTTTAATCTTGAAATTATCAGCTAAATTAATTTCAATAGAAAGTTCATTAGCTAATGTGCCAGCCTGTTTCTGAACTAAAAGCGAATAAAATTCTGAATCTTTTGTAATTTTAAAAGGCAACTTATATCTAAAAATTATCTCTTTTTTCTCTCTGGGTAAAACAGAAAAATTATCATAAGAAAAACTTTTCTTTGAATTCTCAGAAAATTGATAAATTTTGTCTTTTGGAATATCTTTGTTGTCATATTCCATCCCAATTAATTCTGAACCCTGAGGAACTAAAGCTTGAATAAAAGATCTATCCGAATCTGCTAAAAGTCCGGCTAAATCTTTTCCATCGTGCGAAACCCCCACTTCATTAACAATTGTTCCATCAGAAAGAATATTAACTATTAAATTTATTTTTTCTTTGATTTTTAAACTAGACTTGGTGGCTGAAATATTACTATTAGCGATGAGCAAAAAGTCTCTTGAAGAATCTTTAATTTCGCCCGACCAATTTAAAACAGAAATCAAATTCTGCACTTGATCATTTTCAGAATATAACAAAATATGTTTTTGGGATAAATTTTCAAAAAGCTTGGAAAAAATCTTGATTTTATCTTCTGGCGAAGCTTTGGAAATTTTCTCCAAAAATATTGGGGAAAAATCTTGAAGAATTTTCTTGGGATTGACGGTCAGATTTCCTCTTTTAAAATCATTATCTACTTCAACTTTGTGTTGAATTTTCTCCCAGAAATTTTTATGATTTAAAACAACATCATAATCTTCCATTTCAATGGTCCCTAAAATTTGTAAAATATCTTCAAATAATTTAGGGTCTACGGCGATCACACCATCGGGTTTTTCACCGCCATATTTGACAAATAATTCTTCCATTCTAATAGCTGTTGTTGGAAAATCAACACTCCAATTTCCTTCCTGAATTCCAAACTTAGAGCAGAAAAAACTCAAAGGAGTATAAGATGGGAAATCCAAATATTTTCCATTCAAATAATCCCACTTTAAGGCATAAATATCATTAATGACAAGATCCTCTACTTTGCCTGAATTTAAAGTTAAAAGTCCGTAATTGCCGAGAAAACCGCCGGCTGGCCTGGCTTCGGCTGGATTTTGGAATAAAATGAGATATTTTTTGGTTTCTTTTTGACCTGAAATTTCCGGAAATAAATGTAGCGTTTTTTCAAATAATTCAATAGAATCTTGAGCTTTAGAAATTTTTTCGAGCAAAGACTGAGTTTCTATAAATGAAACATCTCCGATTTGATTCTTTGATTTTTTTAAAATTTGTAGACTTTCAGAAAGAGTATTCGAGATGAAATTAATCTTCTCAAAAAAATCTAAATCTTCTGAACTTTCTAAATTAAATAAAGGATCAAATTCGGAAATTATTTTTTGGCCAAGACTGCTAATTTGTGTGGCTGAATTTAATAATTTTTGCCCCTCAAAAACTTTATTTTTTGTCTTTGTAAAATGAGTCAAATACAAGGATTTTTGTCCCGCTTTTTCTAAAACTGAATCTGCTAATTTAAATTCAGTCTCCGCTTTTTCAAATTCTAAAAGAGCCAAATTTAAATCTTTATCCGCAAAAGCCCCTTGAGCAGATTCCAAATGACCTTCTCCTGATTTAGCATGAACTAAAATGATATTTTCTAAGCTATGGGCGCTCAAATACAACTCCACCGCTGAAAAAAGCAATAAAAAGAGGACGACAAAAATTCCCAAATAGCTTAAAAATTGAGGCCTAAAATGTTTTTTAGGCAAAGTCTCTTTTTGAGACAATTTTGCATGAATGCCATCAATAAATTTTAAGTTCTCTTTCCCCTCCATGATCCCTCTCTAAAAAGACTTTCCGTGTTTTGAATATTCTTTTTCGATTAATTTTTTGACATTTTTTTGAAATTGCTGGATAGAAAATTGCTTAGCGTGTTTTCTTAAAATCTTAGAATCAAATTTTTCTGGTTTAAATTTTTTAACTGCATCAGCTAATGATTTGACGGTTGGCTTTTCGAAAAATTCTCCTGTCACACCTTTAATAACTGTCTCCAAAGCCCCACCCTTTTTAAAAGCTAAGGTTGGTGTACCGCAAGCGGCCGCTTCCAATGGTACCAGGCCAAAATCTTCTTCCTGGGGAAAAATAACCGCGGTCGCCTGGCTATACAAATCTCTTAATTTTTGATCTGATACTTTACCCAAAAATTCAATTTCAGGCCCGGCCATCTCTTTTAATTTCTCTTTCAAGGAACCTACACCAACTACTTTTAAAGATTGCTCTGTGCGATTGAAAGCTGAGACTGCCAAATCAGGTTTTTTGTGCGGTTCCAATCTGGAAATATATAAGAAAAAATCTTCCGACTTTTTGCTCTTTGTCGGACGCCAGAAATTCCAATCAATTGGCGAATATAAAACTCCGCTATTTCTATTATAATACTTTTTTATCCTTTTTTGAACATTAAAACTATTTGCCATACAAACATTGGGCTTTTGGGCGGCTTTTAGATCCCATTTTCTTAATTGATTGAAAATAAATTCAAAGGGGATAAGTTTTTTGGCAGGTCCAAAAAATTGCCATTTCTCAATGTGCTCTTTTGGATTTAACCACAAGTATCTGATTGGGGTATGGCAGTAACAAATATGGAGAGTTTTCTCGGGCACGATAATTCCTTTTGCATAACTATGGCAGCCTGAAATTACTAGGTCATATTTGGAAAAATCCAAAGATTCAACTGCTTTCGGCATTAACCATAAATATAATTGATATTTTTTGATTGCCCCGGGAAAATTTTGCAAAAATGAACTTTTGATCTTTTTTCTTCTTTTCAAAATTTTATAGACCATCTTAGGATTATGGACAATAGTAAAAATATCGGCTTTAGGAAAAAGATCGACTAAAGCTTTTAAAACTCTTTCCCCGCCGCCGAGTTTAACTAAATATTCGTGAACTAAGGCGATTTTCAATTTTTTTAGATTTGGTTTTGCCATACTTTACAATTCCTTAACCTTATAACTTCTTTTCATCTTATCAATCAATTTTGTTTTCGTCAATAATTTTTTAAAAAAAGAGGGGCAACTTTTTCAAAAAAGTTGCCCCTTAAGGCAATGTGACTAGTATCAAGTGGCCGGAATTCTTCCTCGGGAAGCTGAACCCCAGTACGGAAAGACATGGTCACTCATGTTCATGTAGTCGTTGAGGTAGGGAGGAACGACATCGAGGCGGAGGTAAGGCATGCTGCCGATCTCGGAAACAGAGCCGGGAAGGGCCATACCGAAGATCCTCAAGGACTTGTGACCTCTAAGGGCGACTACGGTCAATCCTTCCTGGACAGTGAGGCCTTGCTCACAAGAACGGAATGCTTCGCGGCAGATATTGGGAGTGACTCCCATCCACTTGGAACCTAGGTGGATTTGGGCGACGTAGATATCGGCTGGCGTCAGCACACCCTTTATTATGTAGGTGTCGGGTGGCACCAGCACACCCTCATAGTTGGAACAAGCATCAGGCTTGATGCGGCAGTCAACATTTTCAATCTTGGCGAGAAATTCGCCAGAAAGGCGCGGGTCGAATATTCCTACATCGAGAAGACCTACTTTGCCCTGTTCTTGACTCCAGCCCTGCTCGATGTACGCCTCAACGGGGTCCTGAAGTGCTCTTCGGTACTCGACTTCGCCCAACTCAAGAGACGCGTAGGCCCCAATAGCCATATAACGCTCCACTTGGGCTTGGAGTACCTCATAGAGATTCCCGGGAGCGCTCGGAACAAACTCCAGAGTGGTGGTAGCAAATGTGGCAGCAGCGGACGCAACAGACATAGTTGTATACCTCCCTTTCAAGGATGGATGGGCTCTTTTGAGTCTAGGTACGATTCGAGGTTAATCAAAGCTAACCTTCGAATATGCCCCCATTGTAGCATATGGCGAAAATAATGTCAAGCATTTGACTCGACTTTTTCATTTCTGTTGTTTTTTTATCTAATTTTACATCTTACATTGTCATTTTAATTTTTGAATTTTTTAATACGCCCCCACTTTGTTTATCAAAACAATAAAAGTTCTAAATAAAATTTGCAAATCTAAAGCCAAAGACCAATGTTCAATATAGTACTTGTCTAATTTAACCCACTCAGAAAATGATAAATTAGAACGGCCCGAAACCTGCCACAAGCCGGTTATTCCTGGTTTTACCCCTAATCTTTTCCTCTGCCAATGATTATATTTAACTACCTCTTCAGGCATTGGCGGCCTGGGTCCGACCAAACTCATCTCCCCCTTTAAAACATTAATCAATTGAGGCAATTCATCTAAACTAGTTTTTCTCAACCATTTCCCCACTTTTGTCACTCGGGGATCATTTTTCAGTTTAAACATCAGGCCATATTTTTTCATCATTTTTTTATGCTTTTTTTGGGCGCCCGTTTTCATTGTTCTGAATTTTAGGAAAATAAAATTTTTATCTAAACCAACCCGCTTTTGCCTAAAAAATATAGGGCCTTTTGAATCTAACTTAATTAGAATAGGAATAATCAAAAAAAGAGGGGAACAAATTAGCAAACTAAAAACGGCACCTACCATATCAACGATTCTTTTAATAATCCTGCCCCAGCCATCCAAAGGAGTTCTTTTTAAATGCAAAAAAGGAATATTGCCCCAAACATCTATATCAATATTGCGATTTTCCGCTTCTAAAACAGAGGGTGAATATTTAAAAACGATTCGATTCTCGTGACAAAATTCCATCAATTTATTCATCTTTTTTTCAGAAAAATCAGGATCAGCCAGAACAACTTCATCTAATTTAATTTTTTTAATAATTTTTTTGAGAGCAGAAAGCCGGCTGCCCCAAATTGGAATTTTGCGAAAATATTTTTGCCCCCTTTTGCCATTCAAAATCCCCACAATTTCATAACCCAAAAAGCGATCGGAAAATTCATCAATGATTTTTTGGGCAATTTTTCCCGTGCCAATGAGCAAAATTTTTCGCGCGCCAATGCCCTGAAAATATAAATACTTTTGGACAAACTTGGCGATTAAACGACCCACGGTAACAAAAATCAAAGCTAAAATCCAGGCGATTACCACAATCAAACGGGAAAAAAACATCATCCGGCTAAAAAAGAAAATGGCAAAAATAACCGCCAAACCAGTGGAAACGGCCATAAAAATGGAAACTAATTCTTCAGCAAAGGGCCGTTTTTTAAAACTGTATAATTTGTTAAAAGCAAAAAAGACCAGCCAGATGGGAATGACAATTAAAATCCAATTTAGGTATTCTGATTTGGGCATTATGCTGGTAAAAGGATAAACGCCAGAGAAACGAATAAAATAGGCTGTCCAAAAAGCTGAAAAAATCATCAGCCCGTCTAAGGGAATTAACAAAGCGGTAAAAATTAATTCAAATTTATTTCTATTCATAGTTAAGTTTGATTATAGCAAAATTTGGAAAAAATTCAACTCAAAAGAAAAAAGAGGCGCGTTTTTGTTGATAAATCCCTGTTTGGGATTGAAACACGCCTCTGAAGCTCCTACTCGGTTCGGTTGCCGGTTATGAAATGGTAGCTGGCGTAATCATTATCCATATCATAGGCATCAGCCTCGATCCGGACTTCATATTTGGTGTTGGGTTTCAGATATTCATAAAACTCGATGTGGTATATTTTCTCATCCCATTTCTCTTGAACGCGCCATCTAAAAGAAACCGAGCGCATTCTGCCCTCGTGATCTCGGTACCAAATATCAACATCTGTCCAGACATCATTAGGCCGAACCCGAAAATACATCTCCACATTGAGAGGAACATCGGTCGAATCGGGGCGAGGATAGACTTTGTCTATTTTGACTTCATTGAATATCCCGAATCCTCCGCCACAGCCAGCCAGACCACAACCGAACAAACAGAAAACCGCGACCAAAAACAGCCATACTCTCTGATTTGCTTGATTCACTCGAATCACCTCTCCCTTGATCTTTTTACAAATTAAAGAACTTTGTCTATATTAACAAATCTTTGACAATTTGTCAAGCAAAAACCCACCTCAAGGGTGGGGAAATCAAAAAACCTAAAAGCGAGATCAAAAGAAAACCATCCCCAAGTTATTTTTCTTAACGATTTTTTGCATATTTTTATGTTTCTGGTTTTTCGATGTGCAAAAGAATCCCTTACAAACATGGGGCCTATCTTGGTGGATTCTGCAATAATTATTCTCTAAATAAATACAATCGCCGTTCTCTTTTTTTGCCAAAAAATTTGCTCCGTATTTTTTTGCATCAGCAAAGCTTTTAATTCCTTTAAACTTTGTGAACATAGTCTTATATCTTCCCGATTCATATTCCTCTTTATTCAAATTTATATAAAAAAGCTTACAGCAGGTTCCGCACATTTTACATTTATTTGCCATTTTTGATCCAATCGAAATTTTATTTTTCTTTTTTAATTATATCCTCAACTTTTGTTTTTGCTTATTTTTTACTAATTCCGTAGCCATTTGAGAACCGTCCCCTATTATTTGATGTATCATTGAATTATTGATTTAATCGATCATATTCTTTTAGCAAATATTCTCTTTGATTTTTAATCCTCTAAATTTTCCCAAGGGGCGATATTA
>SDBU01002729.1_pt1 | contig 23091 bp, 24 predicted proteins | sample 2277071 | NCBI WGS metagenome assembly SDBU01 (sample SAMN10397929, study PRJNA504765) | marine sediment metagenome | isolation source: marine sediment core GS08_GC12, 126 cmbsf | place: Arctic Ocean: Gakkel Ridge, Loki's castle | collected 2008 | reverse complement strand
AATTTGAGTATTATTCTTAGAAAAAATATGGAGAAAACAGGAGAGATTTAAAAAATGTCTACGTTTGGGATCGAATATAAAATGCGTCAACGGATTATTAGAAAATTTGAGGAAGTAGGAGCTATTTCACAGAAGACTGCTGTACAGTTTACAGCAGTTAACCTAGATTTGCAAGAGAAGTTTTGGCTGCCCTATTTTGGTGGAAGCTTTATCACTAGCATAACGAAGCCTGCTGGTCAGTTGTATTACTTCAAGGGGTAAACTGCTGGAACCAAATAGTATGAACCAATTTTTTTTTAAATAGCATTGTAATATGCTTGGTTCTTTCTCTTTGAGATTTCCTTTTTTCTTCAATAAGCTTAATAATACTATTAATACTCATTTTTTGCTCCACACCACCTTTTCAGTTCTACCACAAGATTACATATTTAATTTTCATGAGGGGTATAATTTTTTCTCTGTTTTACCCCTTATGATTTCTACTGAATATAGTGTAGAACCTATTGTCTTGCTTCCTGCCCGAGTTCATTTCACTTTCAATCTATTTTTCTTTGCGAGCGACAGCGAGCCATATTGACGCTGACGTTTCATTCTATTTTTATTCAGGCATCAGCTATCATATGTTGGTTGGTTGGGTTAAAATTTAACCCCAACTCCACAAAAGACAAAAATATGGTGAATATAGTTGTAAAATGTGAGAAATTTTATTAATATTTTTCTCGAAACATTGACCTGTACCTATTATCCGATTGGTTATTTCAAACTCGTTTTGGATAGGAGTGTTCACAATTAAATAGCAGTTAATTATAGTTGTTTAAAAGGTGAAAGTATGATTATTTTCTCAGATGAAGCAGAAAATGAAGCATTGTTAAATGCAGCTAGACTTATGGTCGTTGCTGCAAGAACCGCTCCTAAGGGGCAGGGAATTGATAGCATCATAACAGCGATAGTAACTGATCCAGAAAAAGAAGGGCTAGCGGCGAAAATGGAGGAAAACGGACATCATATTGATTCTAACAATGTGAGAGATGCGGGGGTTGTCGTTTTAATAGGTGTCAAATTGCGTCGAAAACCCGCTCCTGAGTTACCAGTTAACGAAAAACTTATGGATCTAGGAATAGCGATAGGCTCAGCTGTAAAGATTGCCAGCATTCTAAATATCGACAACAGAATTATGTACAGCCTTGGTTTAGCTGCTATGGAAATGGAATTATTAGAAGCGGATGTAATTCAAGGGATACCACTTTCAATAAAAGGAAAGAACATATTTTTTGATAGAAAAAAATAGACTGTTTAAAATGTTAGCATCTATTCAAACCATCCTAATATTACAATAGAAAACTCAGAGTATTCATTGAAAGTATTTTCTTGGTTATGAACAAACAGGGATTCTTGGTCTAGATAGCATATGAAGTCCTTTCAAACATCTCTGATTACTAAATATTATTAGATTATTGACATGGGCTTGTTTTCAATTAATAATCTCTGCTAAAGAGATTATCCCTTATAGACTAGATGAACCTTATTTCCAGCTGGATCCGATTTCTTTAGAAATACAGTTTTTATATTATTTTTAATCGTTGGTTCTTCTATTTCGAATCCCCTATCTTTTAGGTATTTACATGCTTCTTCAAAATTAGATACATGTACTGCAATGTGGCTTTTGGTATTTTCAGATTTTTTCATAACCTCTAGTCTCCCAGATTTTATTCCAGAAAGATAGAAAGATTCTTTCCCCTCTGTTTTTACAAACCCAAAGTTGTTTGCATACCATTCTGCAAGTTCATTTCCAGTTGCGCTATCAGGGATTAATGCTACATGTTCAATTCCAAGAAAGAGTGGTATTCCTCTAGCTTCCTTGATCCACCAAATAACCTCTTCAACTCTCTTTGTTATTTGTTCAAAGTCCCCTGTGTTTACCCAATCTTTCCTGATTATTTTCGAACCAAAACCTAAACAGGCAGCACCAGCCTTGATCCATTCATGAACACTTTCACGTGTAGCATCAACTCCGCCTGTGGGCATCAGTTTCATCCATGGACAGGGTTCCTTCAAGTATTTTATGAAGCTTGGACCAACTATTCCTCCGGGAAACAATTTTACTATTTCAGATCCCATTTCCTCTGCTTCGGAGATTTCAGAAGCAGTTCCACAACCTGGTGAATATAAGACTTTACGTCGAGCACAAATTTTTGAAATATTACGATTAAAAACTGGACCAACAATGAAGTTGGCTCCATTGTTTATGTAGAGTGCTGCTGTTGCTGGTTCAATCACAGAACCTATTCCTAGAATCACTTCAGGGAATTTTTTAGAACACCATTTTTCCAGTTCACCAAACACTTGGTAGGCAAAGTTACCTCGATTTGTGAATTCCACAATTCTTGCACCCCCATTACGGCAAGCGACAACTATCTTCTTGGCAATCTCGAGGTCTTTGTGGTAAAAAACAGGAATTAATCCTATCTCCAATATCTTTCCGATAACTTGATGTTTAGTATATCTTGTCAGTCTTATCATTCCTCCGGATTCTATCGAACTACTCGTCCAGAAACTATTCCATTCGCCAATTTCTCTACTTCCTCTAGGGTGACTATATTGAAATCACCTTTGATTGTATGTTTTAAGCAAGAAGACGCTACAGCAAAGTTCACTATCTTTTGAGGGTTGTCACTGAATGTAAGAAGCCCATAGATGAAACCAGCTGTAAAAGCGTCTCCTCCACCTACTCGGTCAACTATAGGAGTAATTTGGTGGACCGGACCTATGAAGAGGGTTTTGCCGTCAAATATGGCACCTGATAATATATTGTGACTTGCACTAATGGTTCTTCGATGTGTGATTGCTACAATATGGAGATTTGAATATTTTTTCATAATCTTCTGGGCGATTAAACGATACACCTGAGCGTCTATTTTACCAGACGCAGTATCTACACTTGGAATTTTGATTCCAAGAACTTTCTCAGCAGCCTCTTCATTAGCAATAATAACATCTACGTATTTTAGGAGTTCACTCATGACCGTTTCTGGGGTTTTTCCCCACTTCCATAATTTGCTGCGATAGTTAAGGTCACAAGACACCGTAAGCCCCATTTCTTTAGCCTTTTTTACTGCAGCCAAACATACAGTTGCAGCTCTTTCACTAATAGCAGGAGTTATCCCACTCCAATGGAACCATTGAGCATCAGAGAAAACATTTTCCCAATTGATCATTTCCGGTTGGATGGTTGCGATGGCCGAGTTGGTACGGTCATAGATTACTTTACTACTTCTATGAATGGCTCCCATCTCTAAGAAATAAATTCCTAAACGATCACCACCTCGAATAATATTATTTATGCCTACACCAAATTGTCGAATGTAATTTAAACACGAATTTCCCAGATCGTTCTCAGGGAGACGGGTTACAAAGTCTACGGGCAATCCGAAGTTTGCTAAAGCTATGGCAACATTGGCCTCTGCCCCTCCGTAAATTGCTTCAAAAGAATTGGCTTGACTAAATCTAAGAAAACCCGGAGGTGAAAGCCGAAGCATAATTTCACCAAAAGTAATGATTTTTTTTCTCATTTTCAACCCTAAACTTTGTTTAATCTTTGAGCCTTCATTTATGAATCTTTCTGTTTCTAACTGCGAAAATGAACTATTTTTATGTATGACTTTCAATAATGAAATAAATATATATATAATCTACTTACGATATAAATTCTATGGAGGATAGCTAAGAAATGGCAATAAAGATTGATAAAAAATTGTTAAAAAAATTGTACAATTTGCCGACGGCTTCGTTATGTGATGCTTTGGACACTATTGGTTTTAAAGGTTTTATGGAATATAACATAAAACCAATCGTGGAAGGAATCAAAATTGTTGGGCCTGCTGTCACAATTAAAGATGTAATTTCTGACAAAAAAGAAGCGCCATTGGCTGCGTTGCAGGCAATTGATGATGCTGATCCTGGAGATGTTATTGTAAGAGCTTCTGAAGGAGATACAAAAAACATAGCATTGTGGGGGGGCTTAATGGGATTAGCTTCTAAAACCAAGAAAATCGAAGGGGCTGTACTTGATGGTGGTGTGAGAGATATTGATGAACTCAAAGAAATGAAATTTCAAATATTTGCACCTAGCATTATTCCCTCAACTTCTGTTGGTCGGACTCAAATCAAAGGAATTAATGTCCCAGTAACCTGTGGAGGTGTCCTGGTTTCTCCAGGAGACATAATTGTAGGAGATTCTGATGGAGTAATAGTTATCCCAGCTGATAAAATTGAAATGGTAATCGAGATTGCAGAAAAAATGGATTCTATTGAAAAAAAAGAGGCGGAGGAGTTAAAGAAGGGGACTCCTTTGGTTGAGACAATTAAGAAGTATGCACGTATATGAAAAATTCAAAAAATTTAAAGTTTGATTTCGTCCAAAAAAGGAGATAATTGTCAGGTGTATTGTTAGACAAACTTTGCAAGTAAAAGAAGAATCAAGTTAATTGAAGGGTCATCATAAGATTTATACGGCAACCATTACGGTAAGATCTCCTACATTAGTACCTGTAGGTCCAGTAAATATAAGATCGCCTAGATTGGAGAAGAAGTTAAAAGAATCATTGTTCATTAGGAACTCTTCGCAAGATAGATTCTTTTCTTTGGCACGTTTTATTGTGTACCCGTCAATAATTGCCCCTGCTGCAGTTGTGGGTCCATCAATCCCATCGGTGTTAATTGAAGCAATAGCAACACCTTTAAAACCATTTATTCGCATCGATGCACTTTGAACAAGTTCTTGGTTTCGTCCTCCTCTACCTGAACCCATAACAGTCACCGTAGTTTCTCCTCCGGAAATAATAATAGCAGGCTTTGGAATTGGATTTTTAGAATAAAAAATTTCTTTTAAGATTCCGGCATAAACGGTTCCCACTTGTCTTGCTTCCCCTTCAACCATTGAAGATAATAATATTGAATTATATCCTAGATCTTTTGCTTTACAGAAGGCTTCAATAGTAGCAGATCGGATTGACCCTATAACGATATTATGAGTATTTTCAAAAATTTTATCGCCAGGCTTTGGAGTATCAGATATCACACCCCTTAATCCAGCTTCCAATCGTTTTTTCACTGGTTGAGGTGTATAATTATCCCACAAGTCATACTTCCTTAATATCGAGATCGCATCATAGAAAGTTGTTTTATCTGGTGCCGTGGGTCCAGATGCAATGGTTTCGTTAGAGTCTCCAACGACATCCGACATTATGAGGCTAATCAGAGTTGCTGGACATATAGCATTAGCAAGTTGACCACCTTTTAATTCTGATATATGTTTCCTTACAGCATTGATTTCATAGATTGTACTCCCTGACTTCAAGAGAGCTTCTGTTAATACCTGTATATCCTGAAGTGTAATTCCATTAGCAGGAAATGGTAATAGAGCTGAACCACCGCCTGAAATAAGGCAAAAAACAAGATCATCTTTTTTTGCTTTTTTGGCCAATTGAACGATTTTTTTAGCTCCAACTAAACCATATTCATCAGGAATAGGATGCCCTGCCTCATTCAATTCGATCTTTCGGGTTTTAAAACAAGATTTTGTTTTCCGCAATATATTAATGAAACCTCGGGTGATTTTATTGCCCAATATTTCTTCTAAAGCTTCTGCCATAGCTCCACTCGCTTTTCCGCCCCCAACAACATACACATTCTGAAATTTATCAAGATTAAGAGTTAGATTATCAAGATAAAGGAGTTTATCTTCTTTGTGAATATGATTTTTAATAGCCTCACGCGGATCCAACGAGTCCATTGCGACTTTCAAAATTTTCAAAGCAACCCTTCTCGCAATCTTGTCTTCGGAGAATGTTGCATTTTCCTCCAACTCCTTTTCATTAATTATATTAAACATCATTCGATCAAACCTTAATGCGAATACTATTTTTTAATACTTAAATCTGTATTAGATGAACCCAATTAAAATCGAAAACGGAATTATTTTGGAGCAAAAGTTTTATTTATTCTTTTTACTATTAGTAAAACATAATGAAAATATACGGAAATATGGGTTTGATCCTCAGAGTAAATTTAACTTCGGGAAGAATAACTGAGGAAAAATTGGAAGCATCTGTTGTAAAGAAGTTCCTTGGAGGTAGAGGTCTAGGCGCTAAAATTTTGTTTGAGGAACTAAAACCCGGTATTGATCCACTAGGCATTGAAAACAAATTAGTTTTTGCTACTGGCCCGATAACAGGTGTTCCATTTCCCGGGAATTCTAGATATGTGGTTATGGGTAAATCACCTTTAACCGGAGGTTGGGGTGAAGCTCATGCAGCTGGATTTTTTGGACCAGAGCTTAAATTTGCAGGTTTTGATGCTATTATTATCGAAGGAAAAGCTGCGAATCCAGTTTATTTATGGGTTCAAGATGGAAAGACAGAGATTAGGAATGCCAGTCACTTATGGGGTAGAGTTATTGGTGATGTTCAAGCACTTATTCGCAAAGAACACAATGACAAGTTCATTCGTATTGCTGCAATTGGTCCTGGTAGCGAAAATATGGTTAAATTCGGTTGCATAATAAGCGATTTGCACCGAGCTGCTGGACGGTGTGGTTTAGGTGCTGTCATGGGATCAAAAATGCTAAAGGCCATAGCTGTGCGAGGAAGGAACAAAATCAAGATCGCATATAAACAACGATTAACAAGTCTTGCTAAGAAAGCTGCCAAAGAGGTAATGGAAGGAAAAGGTAAAGGCCTTCGTCTTAATGGGACAAATGGTGGTCTAGATGCCCTTAGCGCTAGTGGTCGATTACCGACTTATAATTTCAGAAAAAGTTCCTTTAAAGATGCAAACAAAATAACAGGGGAAACCTTGACAAAAGTCATATTAAAGAAACGTTGGGCTTGTCCTTATTGCCCTGTCGCATGCGTCAGAATCGTGGAGAGCAAAAAAGAGTATATTGTAGATCCAAAATATGGTGGACCAGAATATGAGACTGTCGCCGCTTTTGGATCTTTGTGTATGAATAACAATCTCTTAGCGATTGCGAAAGCAAATGAATTATGCAACAAATTCACAATAGACACAATGTCGACGGGTGCTGTTATCGCATTTGCTATGGAATGTTTTGAAAAAGGATTGATAAGCAAGGATGATGCTGATGGGATCGATCTAAGTTGGGGAAATCACGCTGCAATTATTCAACTTGTAAAAAAAATAGCGAAACGGGAGGGAATTGGTGATATTCTAGCTGAAGGAGTTATGAGAGCCGCTAAAATAATTGGAGGGGATGCGAATACTTTTGCATTACATATCAAAGGTCAAGAAATACCAATGCATGAACCTAGAGGGAAGAAGGGAGTTGGACTTTCATATGCTATCTCTAATCGGGGAGCCTGTCATTTACAGGCGCCTCACGATGATGACTTTTTGGATAAAAGGAATTTGGATCCAAAAATTGGTTTACTTCCAAATACTTCTTTGCTTAGTACAACATATACTGGAAAAGAGAAAGTGCACATTGTAAAAACAGGTGAAGAGATTTATTCTTTGTTTGACAGCCTTATTGTTTGTAAGAATACCGCTTTTCCCAGTGGAATTTCAATTGGGACACTGGTTGGAATAGTAAATTCTGTTATGGGGTGGAATATGAGTGCATTGCAGCTAAAAGAAATTGGAGAGAGAACAGTAAATCTTTGTCGTGCATTTAATGGGAGAGAGGGAATGACAAGAAAAGATGATGTGTTGCCCAAAAGACTTATGGAACCACTCTTGGAAGGAGGTTTCAGGGGGGAAGCTATCTCGAAAAAAACTTTAGGGAAAATGCTTGATCAGTATTATGAGATGCGGGGATGGAATATAAAAACTGGATTACCCACTAAGAGGAAACTAGAAGAGTTAAAACTTGATCATATCGTGAATGAACTCTAAGAACTCATATGATAGTATTATGGTCTAACTAATGGTCGTCATTATCAGTCTAGTACTTAAGGATCTGGGAAAGAAATGATAAGTTTCCGTTTTATGGAGTAAGAAAACTAGAGGCATATGTCGAAGGAAAAAACGAGTGATCTTTTGTAACAAGTAGAACCCTCATTTTAGTTACGTAAGTTTGTCGAATCCTAACTAAAGATGTATTTAGTATAAAATCAAGAAAATCTAGAAATAAGATATTAAAGCAATTCCTATTAATATTATTATAATAGCAAGGTATTGAACAGTGTCAAGCTTTTCATTGTAAACAAATTTACCATATATTGTTGAGACTAATGGATTCGCAAAAGCTATTGGAGCAACTATACTAACATTAGATATGTCTATTCCTAAACTAAAAAACAGTGTTCCAGCTGCTCCAAAAAGGGCTACAAAAAAAACATGGATTAGGTTCCTTCTAGTAGGAAGAATAAAACGAGTTCTTGAAAATTTTATGTCAAAGCCACTAAAAACCATCATTCCAGATTCTATAATAAAAGATGTTAAAATTGGGCCTAGAATATTTATTGGAATTTTATATAAAAAGAAAACAAGACCCCATAATAGACAAGTAATTAATGCAAATGGAACACCACTTGAGATTTTGAACAGTTCAGACTTTCGAATATTTCTGAAATTAATTGAAACCAGCACTATTCCTGTTATTATTAGAAGAATCAAAGAAAGTTGGGTCCAAGTAATAGGCTCCCCGAAAAAAACAATTGACAAGAGAACAGTAATAATAACTGAGGAATTTGCAATGGGACTTACAACGCCAACTTCTCCGAGTTTTAAGGCTTGGTAAAAAATGTTGAAACCAACATAGGCAATTAATGAGATAATGAAACCAATCAGAACATAAGTTGTTGACAAAACTGCTTCTCGTGAAAAAAGTAAAAAGACTGTTAATAAAAACAAACTAATAAAAACACCCCTGAAAAATATGGCATTTCGGGTTCCTAAATTTCTTGCTGGAACTTTTGCGATGGCATTACTCATACCATACCCAAGCATTGCAAGAAGTCCAAATATTATTTCTATTGTCAACTTTTTATAATCGTCTTCTTTCTCTTGGGTTTAATGCAGAGTTTAGACCATCACCAAACACATTTACTCCAAAAACGGCTAGAAAAATTGCTATGCCTGGGAACATCGCCAACCAAGGATCAGTTAATACATATCTCCTTGCGTCGCTCAAATCTAAACCCCAACTAGATGTTGGTGGTTGAACTCCTAATCCTAAGAAACTTAAAGATGCTTCTGCAATAATGGCGTAGGCAAAAGTGACGCTGGCTTGAACTATGAGTGGGGCCATTATGTTTGGAAGGATATGCCTAAATACTATTTGATGACTTTTAAGTCCCATAGTTCTTGCAGCCATTATAAAACTTTCTTCTTTCACCTTCAATGTCTCCCCTCTTGTCAATCGTGCAAAATGTGTTGATATAGTGACTCCTAATGCCATCATAACATTAATCATACTGGGACCTAAGACCGCCATCAATACAATCGCCAATAAGAGGGGGGGAAAAGCCATAACCCCGTCTATTATTCTCGAAATGAGATTATCTACCTTAGGCCCACCGTATCCTGCTAAAATACCTAAAGGCACCCCTATTGATATGGCAATTCCACAGGATACTATTCCGACAACGACTGAAACCCTTGCACCGTTTAACACTCTACTCAACACGTCTCTTCCAAAAGAGTCTGTTCCAAAGGGATGAGCTACAGAAGGGGATTCTAACATATTGTTTAAATCCATTTTAGTTGGATCATAGGGTACTATATACGGACTAAAAATCGCTAGAAAGATCATCCCAGCAATTATTATTAATCCAACAAGAGCCATTCTGTCCTTCTTCAACTGGCGAAGCGCAAGCCGAAATTCACTTATTGCCTTTCCTTCAAGATTAGTGACTAGAGTTTTGTCCATTTTTTTCCTTCCTTATTCGACTCTGATTCTTGGATCGACAACACCATACAAAACATCCGACAATATGCTCATCAGGGTATAAACCAAGGCCATAAACAATGCAATGCCTTGGATAGTTGGAAAGTCTCGATATTGTATTGCTCGTAGTAACAATCTACCCATTCCTGGTAACGAAAATATTTCTTCAATAATTATTGCGCCTCCGAGTAACGTAGCAAAATTTGTTGCGGTGACAGTTATCAACGGGATTAAACTGTTAACTAAAGCGTGTTTGAGAATAACAACTTTTTCAGGTAAACCTTTGGCTCTCGCAGTAGTGATATAATCCTGTTTTAAAACATTGAGCATGCTCGATTTAACCAGTCTAGCAGCTAAAGCTGAAAACATTGCTCCTAAAGCGATAACGGGCAATATGAAATGTCTTATACCTAAGATAGGATTTCTAAAAAAAGTAGCAAAATCAGTAAAACCTGTAATTGGAAGGATTCTTAGATATATACCAAATATTACTATCAAAATGATAGCTAAGAAAAAGTCTGGTATTGATTGGCCTGCGACTGCTACTGTAGTGGCAACATGATCCCATATTGTATTTCGTTTATAAGCAGCGATTACTCCAGCTGGAATCGCGATTAATAGAGCAAACACCATAGCTGATATCGTTAAAGTAAGGGTAGTGGGTAATCTGGCTGCTATCATTTTCACAACTGGTTCATTACTTATTATTGACCTACCAAAGTCTCCTTTAACCGCTCGGCTTAACCACATCAGGTATTGAATGTGAACAGGTTGATCAAGACCGTATTGACTCCGAAATTGGTCTATCATCTCCTGTGTGGCAGTTGGTCCAACTAGAATTATGATTGGATCACCTTCTGCTAAATGCATAAAACCAAAGGTTAATAGTGAGACTACTAAGAAAACAGGAATTGCATATAACAATCGCTTTATTACTAATCGTCTAATACCTTTTCCTAAGATTTTTTTATCTAAATAACGCAAGGCGCTACTAGTTTTTTGAAAAAGCCGCAAGTTCTTTTTCCTTCCTATCTTTTATTTCTTTGAAGAAGTGACACGCTACAAAATGATTATTGTCAACTTCCATTAATTGCGGTTCTTTTTCCACACATTTAGATTGTTTAAATGAGCATCTAGTGTTGAATCTACAACCACTAGGAGGATTGAGCGGATTTGGAACCTCACCCGATAAAACAATTCCTTTCGGCTTTATTCTAGGATCCGGGATTGGAATAGCTAACATGAGAGCTAGAGTATACGGATGAAGAGGATTATCAAATATGCCTTCAACAGAAGCTAGCTCAACAATCCTTCCCAAATACATTACAGCTACGCGATCACAAATGTGGTATATAACGTTGAGATCATGTGCAATTACTAAGCATGTTAAATTCATATCTTGTTGTAATTTCATTAACAAGTTTAATATTTGGGCCTGAATTGAAATGTCAAGGGCCGAAACAGGTTCATCCGCTACCACAAATTCAGGCCTTATTATGAGAGCACGAGCTATAGCTATCCTTTGCCTTTGTCCACCGCTAAATTCGTAAGGATATCTATTCACATGTCGTTTTGATAAACCCACTTTCTCCAACATTTCTAGTACCATTTTGTTCTTCTCATTCTTTGGAATGTTTAGGTGGACATCAAGCGGTTCAATTAGCAATCTTTTAATGTTCATTAGTGGGTCTAATGAAGAGTATGGATCTTGAAAAATCATTTGAACATAACGCTTATACCTTCTCAGTTCTCCCTTCTTTAATGAGAATATATTCTTCCCCTTGTAAATCACCTCTCCTCTGTTGGGTTTGTAAATCCCCATCAAAACTCTTGCTAAGGTAGTTTTTCCACATCCACTTTCTCCTACCAATCCAAAAATCTCGTTCTCGAAAACTTTTAGGCTTAAGCTGTCAACCGCATGAATAGTTCCTTTACGGGTTTCAAAATGCATTGTTATGTCTTTAGCTTCTAACAACGTTTGAAGCATTATTTATTCTACCTCATCACCATACAGATAACACCTTACTTTATGATCTGGTTCGACCTCTAATAACGAGGGTTCTCCAACTGCGCAAATGCTTTTTCTTTTGCTACATCTGGAAAAAAACCTGCAATTTTTGAAATCTCCGATTAACGAGGGAACCGTTCCCTTTATTATATTTAGTTTTCCTTTGCGACCGATTTTTGGAATAGATTTGAGAAGTCCTTTAGTGTATGGATGTAGTGGGTTATGGAAGATAGTATCTACGTCAGCCAACTCTACAATTTTACCTGCGTACATTACTCCGACTCTATCAGCATACCGTGCAATAAGACCAAGATTATGAGTTATTAGTAATACCGAAACTCCCATATTCATTGAAAGCTCTTGAATTAAATTCAGTATTTGAGCCTGAGTAGTTACGTCAAGGGAAGTAGTTGGTTCATCTGCTATCAGAAGAGAAGGAGCACATGATAATGATATTGCTGCCATAATCCTTTGTTTCATCCCACCACTGAATTGGTGAGGATAATCTTTGTATCTTAAGCTGGGAGCTGGAATACCTACTAGCTCCATCATTTTTAGAGACTCTTCTTTTGACTTTTGTGAAGAAATATTTTTGTGAAATTGAAAAACTTCTGAAATCTGGTTTCCAATTTTTATGACAGGGTTCAATGAACTAGAAGGGTCCTGAAATATCATTGAAATACCTTGTCCCCTTATCTGGTTCATCTCTGCCTCATCTTTTTTTAGCAAATCCTCACTCCTAAAAAAGATTTTTCCGTCGATAATCTTTCCAGGATAATTTATTAGGCGTAGTATTGAAAGAGCAGTTACAGTCTTTCCACATCCAGACTCACCTACTAACCCGAAAATCTCATTTTCTCTGATTCCAAACGACATGCCGTCAACGGCTTTTAATTTCCCAAGATAGGTTTCAAAATATGTTCGAAGATTTTCTACCCTAAGAAGTATTTGTTTTGTCAATTTTTAAACCCAACTTGAATTTAAAATATCCGAGAAGTTTCTTCTAACCCTTTCACTACTATTTCTCGTAATATGGTTATAATTGATTGATTAACTTCAGAAGCTATTCCGTCAACACGCAGCATTTGCTTGAGATATAGAGCGTCTGTTCCTCCTGCTTTGACACAGGCCTCCAACATGCGTTGCTCAGTTGTTGAGCTATGGAGAAGATTAGGATTCTTAAGGAGTCCAGCTATGCAAGCCTCCAAACCGTAGGCACCCCAATTAGAAACAGCAGCTACTATTAAGAAATCCGTTTTGGTGACAGCAGCTATTCCGGATTGGCACGGGCATTGACACATCTTCCCGAACGGAACAATAATATCTTTCACTTCTTTGTTTATCACTCCAAAACCTATCTCATTCCCCCCATCACCGATTCCTATTGTTAAGATATCTCTCCTCATAGCTTGATCTATTAGATGATGTACTTTTGCATGTGACTGAGTATGATCAAATCCACGAACAGTATGAATAATCCCTTTTTCGTTAGGACTTAGCTTCTCAAGAGTGACAATCATAGAAGGTTGATATTCATCAAGAATCTCCTTAGCTGCTTTCTGGGATTCACCATCATCATAAGGAAAACTCCTTATGAACGCCGTTCGGTCTTTTTCTTTAAATATCTCATAATCGGAGGATATTCTTAATCCTAAAACTTCACATGATGCTTTGATAGGATCAACATTTAATTCTTCTGTAATAAAAATTGGCTTTAAAGCTAAACCCTTGTTTAATACATTACCAAGAGCTGCAGCACCCATAGGACCATCGGTCTCCCCCTTTACTACCCAAGGGACTATTCCTGCTCCAGTCGAAATGATAACGTTGTCATTTTTACTTGCTCGCTCGATGATTTGTTTAGCTGCCAGAAATGTTGATGGGGCCCCATACTTATTCTCTACGACCTCATTTAGCTTATGAATAAAACCTCGCGGCATCCCAAGAGGACGCATTTCAACTGTACAAAGTCTTTCAATGTTTCTTGCAACTATCTCATCCATTAATGCCACTTCAAAAAAAAGAAAGGGGGAGGCTAATCCCTCATATATACTTCGTCGAACTGATAGAAGTTTTCTTTAGGCTTAGGATAGAAATTGCGGACTCTTTTACGTGTTGGCTGTACCATTTGTCGAGTCACTAGATATACATATTCACTCTGAGGTATCACTATATCAAGCACTTCTTGGTATTTCTGATGTCTTACTGCTGGGTCCAATGAAGTTCTTGCTTCCTCAAGCAACCTGGCTGCTCCTGATGTAACAGTATCAAGTCCAGTCCAGCCGATTGTCTCTGGGTAATAGAACCACCACATTCCAGAATCTGAGTCATCAGTAACTCTATCTACGTCTCCATGTGACATTATGAATGTTTTCTCATCAAATGGGATCCAATATTTACTTACCCAAGCACCAAGCTCCATCGATTCGATTTCAAGGTTGATATTTACTTTTGCCAACTGCGCCTGAACTATCTGTATCTCTCTTAGAAGGTTAGATTTGTTTCCGGTTATTACAGTGACTGAGAATCCTTCACTATATCCAGCATCATCTAGCAACTGTTGAGCTTTTGTGAGATCAGCTCTATCAGGGAAATACTTCTTTGTAGTATATCCAAGGTCATGGGGCATGAGTGGCAAGCATGTTGGTCTAGCATATCCATAGTAAACATTGTCAACAATTTCTTGTCTGTCGACAGCATAGTTCACGGCTTGGCGCACTCTTACATCTGAAAATGGACTATCTTCACCAGCAGCTAGCAGATCATCTATCCTAAACGATAGAAAATCAAAGTTCCAACCATCAACTCTATTAACTGTAATATCAGGGTTCGCCTCTAGAGAGGAGATGTCTTTATAATCACATGCATCGATGATGTCTAATTCATCGTTGAGTAGTGCTTGTGTTTTTGTAAAGTTGTCTGGCATTGGCTTATAGATAATTTCATCTACCAAGGGTAATCCTTTTCTCCAGTAATTTTCATTCTTTACAAGCTTAACATAGTCGCCTTCCAGCCATTCTTTGAATACAAATGGCCCTGAACCAACAGGATTTCGTCCAAAGCCTTCATGTCCTATCTGTTCATAAGCTGCCTTCGGAATCACACTCATGCCTTGATATGCGATAGTTGATAGAAATGGTGCAAATGGTTCTTCAAGATATACAGCAATTTGGTAGTCACTTAATACCTCGGCATTTTTCACGAAATAATACACGGAAACTCTAGCTCGTTGCTGTTGAACTGTATCATTTATGTTCCAAGCCACATCTTCAGCAGTCAATTCTCCATAATCTTTGTGCCATTGTACACCCTGCCTTATATCGAAAATGAAGGTTTTTCCTTCATCTTCATTTTTCCAACCAGTAGCAATCATTGGGACGTGTACTATCGATTTACCAGTTCTATCGTATAAGACGTCTACTAGTCTATCGAAAATCATGTGCTCGACTTGTGCTCCCCAAACATCCCCGGCCATTGTAATGTTTGGATTAATAGTTATTGGCTCATACGCATGTGCAACTCTTAAAGTTCCGCCTCCAGTAGATACTCCTTCACCGGTAGGCCCCCCAGCTTCTTTAAGAAGCCACCCAGTTGCTCCTCCAACTGCGAGACCAGCGCCTAACACTCCAACAGTCTTTAAATAATCTCTTCTATCTGTCATTTTGTGTTCCCCGTGAAACATATATATTGCTCAATTTTGCTTTTAAGTTTATTGTCTAAAAAAGAGTGAAAATGAAGTTTTTTCTGAATCTTTCTGTAATCTAACATTAATTGTATATTCTCTTGTATATGTGCATTCTATATACGTCTAAAAAAATATATGTTGTTGGATTTATGTCATAATTATTAGACGCTCAAGAAAACGGTGGCTTCTTATTGTCTAGATACGTTACTAATTGTCAGATGTTATTTTTTCTAATGTATCACGAGTTTTTTCAATTCTCTTTGCAACTAGTATGCTTATTTCTGTTATTACAACAAGAGGCAGAAATACCAGAGCTTCAGTTACTAGGGTAGGGTCTGGATCGATAAGTGCAATAACGATGATGAGTCCACCATATAGATACTTTCGATTTCCGGTTAAAGATTTAGTTTTTAGGATACCTGCTTTGACAAGTAGAATAAGGAATGTTGGAAGAGTAAATAGTAAACCGCATACAAGGAGAGCAAATCCGACTAATGAGAAAAATTCACTGAAAGCATATGTTGGAGGGAGATTTAGCATATCTGAGAACATGAAAATCGTTCGCATACTTAAAGGAACGACGTAAAAATACCCGAAAACAAAGCCACCAGCAAAAAGGCCTACGAAGGACGCTACGAACTGTAATGCCATATTTCGTTCGTGCTTATACAAAGCTGGATTCAAGAATTTGTAGATTTCGTAAGAGATTACCGGCGTGCTAATTACGACGCCCAAGATTAAGGCGACAAAAACGAAAACTTCTAACGGAGCTAGAAAAGTCAATGGTATAAGTTCTGCTTCAGCGGGAAGAAACCTTTCTTGAATATTCTTAATCGTGAAAGACGTAATTGTTTGGTAGTATGGATTTGCTACTGAGGTATTTGAGAAATCCAAACTAATAGGTAGTAGCATTACTACAATTGTCGAAATAATTATGGAATAGACTATGGTACGTAATCTTAGAAGTAGCTCTTTAGTATGAACCCAAAAACCTATTTTGTCTTGCTCTGGTTCAAGTGACATATTACCATCTACGTTATTCAAGGCAAAAAGAAAGTTTGAAGAACAGAATCCACACCCTGTATAGATTGTTAGGCTTCTATTTTCTTGTTCATTTCTTTAAGGATTTCCTTCAAATCCTTACCTTCTGTTTTTATTTTCATCCTTTTTGCGGCTTCGATAATCGCATCTTCTTCTTCAAACTCGCCAGAAGAGGCCTTCTTAAACTCTCTTATGCTTTCTCCAAGGCCCTTAGCAACACCTTTTAGGCGTGAACCACCAAAGATTAAGAGTAATATAACTAGAATGATGATTAATTCGGGCGCTCCAAGACTACCAAACATTTTCTAACTCCGTGTTATTTAACAACTTTCTTATTATTTATTACTTTCGCCAGTATTTCTTCGCCTAACTGTTTCTCAGTTTTTCCTTCAGTACCCAGATTAAGTTTTGTTGCAACGTCCAAAAGAGGCTTCTGTGCAGTCTCGGTCACGGTCTCTTCCACTGAACTTAGGGTCTCAAAAGCGGTGGAACTTGCCTTGTTGAATTCTTGCCAAGCTTTTCCTAATTCTCTCGCGATTTTAGGTAGCTTTGTAGGACCAAAAACTAACAGCAGTATTGCGAGAATTAGAACAATTTCCTGCGTTCCAATCATTAATATCCCTTAAAATAATGGTATGTACTGAATAGCTTTTAAGTTTTAAATTTCTTTGATAAATTCGTTATTACAGTGTAAGTCTATTCTTTTGTGTTCATCACATATTTTATTCATATTTAGAAATGTTGTTGTTCCTACACGCGCATAAAACCGCCTCTAGCTCGTTTGGGAGCATTCTGTACAAGAATAGCCACTATTTTTAGATTTATATTAGCGCGTTATTATGCTAAACCACATAAAGAAATCTATTATAAGGCTAATCATTGTGTATTAGATTGGCTTTTTCCTTAAGTGGCGGAAACGTACGTGAAAAGAATACTGACAATAACGTTCCTGAATTTTTTCATCTCGGGAGGACTTACCCTTACAATTCCGTTATTGCTCTTGGAGAGAAACGTCAATTTAATTGAGATTGGCATTATAATATCTATTTTACCGTTAGTCTTTTTCATAGTTCGTCTATTATTGGCTGTATTTGCAGATTTGAAAGGATGGACTCGATTCTATTTTCTAATAAACTGGCCTGCATGCCTTCTTTCCACTTTTCTGTACGCAGTTGCTAACTCTACACCTGTCTTTCTGTTAGGAAAGATCGCCGAAGCTGTAAAGGAATCCTCCTATTGGGGTGTAAGCCGCACGGCTATTTTTTCATTGTCACCGAAGCAAGAAGAAAAGGAAGCTACAAGGAATATGGCTGTTTCATCCCTTGCAATTGCCATTGGTAGTGCAACTTCAGGGATAGGACTTGTATATTTTGGATTCTCAATTACCCTTGGCGTTTTTGTCGTTGCATCAATCCTTATTGGAATTCCAGCCTCTCTACTATGGCGAACTCGTGTACAAAGAACAAAATCTAAAACTCCCAAAACTAAGGATTTACTTAATCCAAAAAGTAGAGGAAGAACATTCTGGTTTATGGCAATCATACTAGTGTTTTTCAGATTGTCAACATACCCGTTAATGACTTTGCTTCTACCAGTCTTTATGGCCCAACAATTGGGATATAGTTATTTTACTATAGGAATCGCCTATATGCTTTTCCATCTAATATCCTCTACCGTTACATTTGCTACACTGAAGACTTCAATTGGGGTAAAACGAGCCATTTTTCAAAGTTCAATAGCTGTTTTTGCCTCTTTTATGTTAGCCGATTCAAATGATTATTTTTTTGTGTTTTTCTTGGCTTTAGCTCTAGCACAGGGACTTGGAATAGGATTTTTCGAGTCAATAATTGCTAAAGCGACGAAGAACAAACTTAGCGTATCTGTTGATATAGCCCTGCTACACATACCAGTGAGACTAGCGGAATATACTTCAGTATTATTCGCTGGTTTTATTGCACAATCGATGGGTTATATGCCAATATTTGTCTTATCGGGAATCTTCTTCTCGATTTTTTCGGTTTTATCATGCTACGTTCTAATAACAAGAAACAATTAAAATCAAATTTTGACAAAATATTTCAACTGGAGATTCCGGAATCTATTAAAAATTTTATTCTGGAAGAGTTCCCTGTAATATCTTGGGAGACATTACAAGGATATAGATATGAACGAATTAAGATTCTTGAGAAACTTGGGTAATACAAATTTGCAATTTTGAATGAATTTCCTGAATTTCAGGGCATCAGAGAACCTCGAGAAGAGTATGTTAATACATATGCTAATCGGAAAAGCTGGACTTGTTATGCATTCAGATTGATTTATCTTTTCCAAGCGAGCCTTTATGTACTTGTCGACTAGGGATTTCTTCTGTCGAACATGTAAAATAGTATAATACTAAACGGAATTAAGGGTTATTGCCACCTAAAAGGCGTGGTAAATATGTTGTTCATGGAGATATTAACGGCAATAGTAATCGCATGGTACATCTGGGAGGTCAAAATGGTTTAAAAAAATCCGTTATACAGTTTATCCTTAATTATTCAGAAGTCCCGGTGTTTAGCAGTCTTTATAAAAAGTGATAGCTCCTGAAGAATTAATTTTTTTGGGCGGTATTCCCAGCGTGTTTTGCACGGACATTTTACATTGTTAGTCTTCGTGAGAGAACGTTTTTTCTATCCAATCCTTGATTTTGTCTCTAACACGCCTTACCTGTTCTAGCATCTGGTCTTCGGTGCCAAGGAATTTTGATGGATCTTGAAAACTTTTGTGAATAATTCTTTTCCCTGGAAAGAATGAACACGCTTCTTTTGTATGGTCACAGACAGTAACCACATAATCAAACTTCTTTCCATAAAATTCCTCAATGCTCTTTGAGCGATGTTTTGAAATATCTATTCCAACTTCTGACATAACCTTAATCGCATAAGCGTTAACCTTGCTAGGTTTTAATCCAGCGCTATAGCCTTCGTATTGATCTCCGTAACGAGCATTCAGAAATCCTTCTGCCATCTGGGATCGGGCTGAATTATGTCTACAAATGAATAATACTCTCTTCATAGAATCTTCCTCTTTTGCCATTTAATGCGGGCACATTATCTCAGTATACTAGAATCAACAGAAATCTGTTTTGCATCCTTCTATATATGTACACCTGAACCTCCTATTTGGGAGCGATGGGAATTTTGGCTAATAATTGGAGTTATAATTTTGATTGTCACAATTATTCTGAAGGTAATTTTGTAGAAAACACAAAAGACAAAAATAGAACAGAATCATAGATGTAAGTTGTTAATCTCCGTCCATAACCCAGAGGAAAAATGGAGTAGAGTGACCTTTGCGGGGTTCTCCTAGCCTGGTAGGGAGCAGGCCTGCTAAGTCTGTGGTCCATAGGGCCACGCGGGTTCAAATCCCGCACCCCGCGCCATCTGTTATTCGATAGAAAAAGTGCAAGAATGTTTGTATGTTCCACTGAGGCTTCAAGGTTTCAGGTCTATTTGTTTGTGATTTAAAAAAAAGAAGGAGAGATGAAAAAGCTTGTTTATTCTGTCACACTACTTGTTTGTTTATTAGATCGAATTCAAACAGGTATTCTGTTGGATTCCAAGCAGTCATTTCTGTAGATTCTTCGTTAAAGTCATCAGCTAATACCAGCCAAATCTTTGAGCCTTCAACTTGTTTCCCATCAATCTCGTAGACGTACGAGGGTAAAGTCTCGTAATCGAACAGATCCTTTTATGTGGATGTTTCCTTGTTCATCAGAAGTGGCGCTACCCAGCAACAGAGAATCTGTTCCTGGCCATTCATCTTGATAGCAGACTAAAACATAACTGGTCTCTGGCTCTAATTTGTGTGCATTGAAAACGAATTTGCCATTATTGGTGTTGATGTTCATTTTGCCCAAGCTGCATCTTCGACTATGTCCCATGTTTCAGGGTCTTTCTGGTAGAGATATAGTTGGTCATTTGTTCCTTTCTCGAGACCGTTTTTTGCGGCTGTTTTAGCGGATTTTGCTGCGAAAACAGGCATTATAGATACTAGCATTACTGCAACTATTGCGATTATCACTATTGATTTTTTGTGCATTTTGTTTTCCTCTATTTCTCGATATTTGATATCCGTAATATTGAATCTTAATAAACATTATTGTGTTGATGTAGAACAAGCAAACAGTTACACAATTCAGGCAACACATACACCACAAACGCACGAATTTTTTCTAGAACAACACCAACAAAAGAACAGTTATCCTCTTCCAACAGCCCTAACGTTTTCTACTCTGATCCACGGCGCAACCAGTTGCCCCCGTTGCCTAACGTTGTTGCCAAGAGCCGAAATGTTCCTTAAAACATCAAAGAAGACACCAGTCAACATAACGTCCCGCACCGCATAAGCCACATCTCCACCTTCAATCTTCCACGCTGGAGTAGCTACAACAGAAAACTCGCCACTCTCCGGATTGCTGCTGTGAGCGCCCTGAACACCATACACTATCAACCCATCCTCCACCTCGGCTACTAGCTCCTCAGCAGTTTTGTTTCCTTTATCAAACACAAAGTTGCTTGCCGCAAGAACTGGCGTAGACGCATAAGAAGCAACTCCGGGCCTCGAAGCGTTTCCTGTGCTTTCAACTCCCGCCTTGTTCGCCGTGTAATTGTCATACAAGAAATTCTTCAGTACACCCTTCTCGATAACCAACGTTTTCTGGCACGCAGCACCTTCGTCATCAAACTTGCTTGTCGAAAGCCCGCCCTCAAGAAGGCCATCATCATGCACCGTAACAAGCTCTGAGGCAACCTGTTCTCCAAGCTTGTCCTTAAACGCAGAGCGTTCCCTTTGAACATAATCCGCCTTAACCGCATTTATCACCGTATAATAAAGAAGAGAACGAAACGCAGCCTGAGTAAAAATCACCGGAAACACTCCAGACCCCATCTTCCTAGCCTTAAGCGCAGAAACAGCCTGCCTTGCAGCCTCAACACCAACACTAGAAGGATCAAGGTCATAAACTCTCTCCGCGTTTACTTCAAAACACGCTGGAGTAACATCCACACCATCCCGTGCAATCGTCTCCATGGAACATCCAACCGCAGTGCCCACATCAGAGACTTCAACACCACCAGAATTAACAACAACCGTACTAAACACAGACTTCGCGGCGCCCCCATCAACCGCCAAAACCCGCCGGTCATACGCCTCAACCGCCCCCAACAGGTCCGCTGCCAGCTCCACCAACTCATCAGAAGACAACTCCACTATCCTCTTGTCAAATGTGCCTTTAGTTTCACCAAAACTTCCTTGACTGGGAAACTTGTGCCAATTCTTGTCTGGTCTACTGGCTCTAGCAGCCCTGAAAGCTCTCTTTGCAGCATCTTCAACAGCTTTATCGGTTAACATGTTTACGTAAGAGAAACCAACCGCATTCCTGTAAACCGCCCTCACTCCTAAGCCCTGATCCATACTCTTGGCGCTTCTAACAATCTGTCCCCGCTCAATCTCGATCGAAGTGCCACTGCTCATGCTAAGATATGCCTCTGCCTCTTCGGCGCCGCTCTTTATGGCAAAGTCGACTGCTCTCTTACCGAAACTGATCAGTTCTGCTAGTTTATGCTCCGCCACCAATAACAACCTCTCCCACCCTGATGTGTGGTCCCCCATCACAGATGAATGCTGTCTGCCCCTTGCCACATCTTCCAGGCCACAATTCAAAATCTTTGCCAACAGCATCCACCCGGCGCAAAGTCTCAAGCGTGTTCCCGCTTATCGAAGCACTTCTAACAGCATCCCCAAGTTCGCCCTTAACAATCTCATAGGCTTCCTGTATGCCCACCTGAAACGTTCCATCCAAGTTCGCCTGACCGCCCCGAAAACTCTTAAGATAATAACCAAAACCAACATCCTCAATCAGCTCCTCGAAGCTCCGGTCGCCCGCTGCAAGATACGTGTTCCTCATCCTGACAATCGGCTCAAAACGAAAATCCTCAGCTCTGGCATTCCCTGTAGGCTCCATGTTAAGTTTACAGGCGGTTTCGCGGTTATGCATTAACCCAATCAATGTTCCATTTTCGATTAAAACCGTTTTTTGTGCACGAACCCCCTCATCATCATACCTGAATGACCCAAAAGCGCCTTCAACTGTGCCATCGTCATAGACTGTAACAGCATCTGATGCAATCTGTTTTCCAAGCTTGTCATAGAGCACAGACCCAGACAACGTCAAATCTGCCTCTGCCAAGTGCCCCATAGCCTCATGAATAAAAACGCCCACAACGTTTGGCCCTATAACCGCTGGAAACGCTCCCCCTTTCGGCGTCTTAGCCTTCAACTGCTCAACCACTCGATTAGCAACCATTGTTCCCACCTTTTCTGGCGTCTCCGTGTCAAAGACTTCGTAGCCTGCTGTGGAGCCGATCTCCTCTCTTGCAGAAGCAAAAATGCTAGCTTCTCGTGCTG
>SDBU01002728.1_pt1 | contig 23094 bp, 44 predicted proteins | sample 2277071 | NCBI WGS metagenome assembly SDBU01 (sample SAMN10397929, study PRJNA504765) | marine sediment metagenome | isolation source: marine sediment core GS08_GC12, 126 cmbsf | place: Arctic Ocean: Gakkel Ridge, Loki's castle | collected 2008 | reverse complement strand
TACCGGTGGCACAGTAACGCCCCATACATCCTTTGGCGGGACGATTACCGAAGGCACTAGGTTTTCCATCACCGCCATCAGGACTGTCCCTGCTGAGGTGGCTGTCATAGCCGCACTTATAGGCACTGCCACCGATGCTGGAGACCTTGGTACTCTCTTTAGTCGACACAAGAAAGTAATTGAAGCTGTCCATGTTCACGTGTTATTGGTAGTTGGTGATACCGCCGCTATGGACGCTGACCTTGATACAGCATTGCAGGACTTTCTGGAAGACAAAGGCTATGATGTGGTGGTCGCTGACCCGCCTGATGTGGCCGGCAACCTTGAGCTTCATTACGATGTAATTATTGTATCAGCAAGTTGCGTTGCTGGTGATGCTGCTAACCTGGCTAATCTAAGAACGGCACCTTGTCCCGTAGTATGCCACAGCGCCGCCATAGCTGTTTCAACAGTATTCAATATGGGAGGCACTGCCGGTACTGAAGCAGCCCAGACACAGATTGAACTAATGGATAACACTGTCTGGTGGCTACTTGAACAGGCTCTTGGCGATTTGACTGTTACTGCTTCAGCTACCATCTACAAGATGCAAACAAAGACGGCTAATGCAATAACTCTGGCTGAGACAGCTACCGGCACTGGCAATAACCACCTGACATTTGTCATACTTGCACAAGGACAAGATGATGGCGGAACACCTGCCTATGCTCCTGACTTTGACCGCTACTTTATTGGTGTTGCTGACTTCACAAACATAAATGCCGCTTTCACGAGCATTTTGGAAGAGTTCTACGACCATATTCTCCATGAGGTGAGATTCTCTCCCGAAGTGGTAGTTACCCCCAAGAGGGTCTATCAAGAGGATATACCTGATACCGACTTCTCACTGGCAGCGATAGATACCGCTTTAGGTTCCGACCCACCTGCCGCCGATGCTGCGAACTCAATAGTTGACATAGACCAGAAACAGAATAAGACCTTTGTTCTAAGAAGCCTGTGGGTGAACATTACTAACTGGGGCACAGGAGCACAGATGACATTTCAACTCTGGGTTTTGATAAATGGGGTGGTTACCTCGGTTGACAGTGTGGTTGTCAACGTCCTGGGGATACAGAATCTCATGGACTTATTCGGGCTACCCGAAATTCATGCTGATGGTATCTGGGTTACTGTGATTGTTGATGTGGGCAATACTGGAGCTTGTAGCGGGACTTTCCGATATGCGGAGGCTAAGAAATAATGACTAACTGGATACAGAGAATACTAGGAATTATTAACAAGCTGGCAGGACAGGCTCCAGGTGAAGGCACCGTTGCCGCTAACTGGAATACAGCAGTGGGAACCAGTGGCGAGGCTGGTGAGGACTTAGTTACCATCGGGGTAGCTGCTACCAGATACAAGCTGCACTCATTGTTACTTGATGTTGATGCCCTGACCGATGGAGCCATAATCGATGTCAAACTCTTTATGAAGGTAAACGGCAACGAGAGGAAGGTATATGACACGCCGTTTACCGTCCCTACGACCGCTGCCGGTGAGACTCCGCCCCCGGATACTCTGGGGCTTTGGATAGTGAATGGCACAGTAGTTATTCACGATGCACTAAGGGTAGAGGTTCATAGTGATACCAATGAGAATGTGGCCATTGCCTATACCTATGTTTTGGAGACAATGTAATGAGCCTATTAGTTAAAGGTATAACCAAACTATCAGAACTTACCATAGATGCCAATAAGGACTGGAACATTAAGGGTATAGACAGCCTGGGCTATGTCATTATAGAGGATGGTGCTGACCACTATATGCGGTTACCTTCACTTACCACCGCCCAGAGAGATAGTCTTACCCCTGCTTCTGGTATGACAATCTGGAACTCTGATAATACTCAGGTAGAGAAGTATGATGGTTCTGATTGGGGTGCAATGGGCATAGCTGGTGTAACCGTCCGCAAGAACACCCAAATGCCTGTTGTAGGTGTCCGACCGCAATTAAACTTGATTGAAGGTGCCTCTATAGAAATTAAAGTCGCCGATAATGCGCCTGATGACGAGATTGATGTTACTATATCAGCCAAATACCCAACCAGGTTTAAGGTTTTTATTCCCGGCAATGCTGAACTGACTGTTCCAGGAGGAGAAACTGGTGCTGTGCTTGCAAGTGTAGGCGGAACTAACTTTGGCTACGAAGTCCTTGATTTTGACGCTGCTGCCGAAGAGGTAGCCTATTGGGAGGAGTATCTAACCCCTGACTACCTGAGTGAGAATATTGTCGTTGATATTTTTTGGATAACAACAGACGCCGATAACGGGCACACTGCCGTTTTTGGCATCTCCGTTCTTGGTAGGGAGAAAGGGGAAGCCTGGGATGCTGCTTTAGGGGCAGAAAGAACAGTAGTTGCTTCTAATGGTGGTGCTGGTGTTTTGAACAAGGCCAGAATTACTACCTTTTCCCCTGGTTGGACTAAAGGTGATGTGATAATGGTCAAGTTAGCTAGGAAGGCCGCTGATGGCAGTGATACTGTTGACCAGGATGCCAGAGTGCTCAAAGTAGTGGCGAGCTACACAGGCCAGTTTGCCCAATCCTTCTATCCGTTACCAGAACCTGTTGAACTAACTGTTAGCATTCACGGTGCCTGGGCAGGTCTTGACGTCAGTGAGTATCTTCCAGCCGGGGCTACTGGGGTTATACTTCATGTTGGTAGAGATGGAAGTGGAGGCGGGCCTGCCACCCCAGTAGGTTTTAGGAAACCAGGCTCCACTGACAACCGTTTTAACGACTTTGGCGAAGTAGGGGACGATGAACACTTTTGGGCGATGTGTGGCGTTGATGAAAACCTCATATTTGACGCTTATGCTACAAATGTTCCAGGTATGTATATTTACTTGGTAGGCTACACGGCTACTGGAGTTGTTTTCTTTGATAACGCTCTTGTAAGGGATGTGGGTGGTGATGAAGCTTGGAACAATATAGACCTTTCCGCAGAATGTCCTAACGCTATCGGAATAATTATTGAAATCACTGGTGACCAAGAGGAATATAGTTTGAGGAAAAACGGTTCCACCGATACAGGCAGCAAACATATAGCCAATGTTCGTGACCATGTTTGGGCTATCATTGGTTGTGATGGCGGCCAGGTGATTCAGTCTTGGCGAAAAACTAATGCAGTCGTCTTCTATATTGTTGGCTATGTTACTGAAGGAGCTGTCTTTTTCACCAACGGCACCGATATGCCCGACACTCATGCCGGTTGGGAAGACTATAACGCCTCTGGCGCAGCACCAAGTAGCATAATGCTATTCTTCAAGAGCAAAACCTTCTTAAGGATAGGGGTTCGTAAGAACGGAAGCTCGGAAGATAAAGATGGCAAGTCGCAAGGTCTTACTTGGCCGATGTGTGCCTGCGATTCGGGCCATATAATTGAATACAAAGGCACCACTGATGTTTCCTATCCCCTCTTGCTGATGGGCTATGCAACCTGGGCAGGGGCATAAAGGCTTACTATAGAGGTTATGGAAACAAAGGAGTGAGATAAAGGAGTAAGGATGCCGGAAGTTCCAATTGAAATACAAGACTGGCTGCCTCAAGAACCATGGCAGGGTCCGCCCCTACCTGAATTTCTTGATATCTATTGGCCGTGGTATGCTCCTCCTGGTGCTGAGTTCCGGGTCAGTAACCTGGTCATTTCCCCTACCGAGGTCAATCCCGGGCAGGTGGTAAGCATATCCTGCACGGTAACCAATATGACCTACGAGGCAGGCGCTTATACAGTAAAACTGGGAGGTGATTTCATGGCTGAGCAGACGGTAAGTCTGGCTCCTGGCGAATCAAAGGTAGTTTCCTTCGAGGTCGTGCCTGATGTTGCTAGAACCTACTCCGTCACGGTTGATGGCCTATCTGGCACCTTCAGGGCAACCACAGTGCCGGTAGCCGATATTCGTGTGGAAAATTTGACAATAGAACCTTCGGAAGTTCAAGTTGGCCAACTCGTCACTATCACTGTGACGGCAACAAACTACGGCACCGCAGCCGGGACCAAGAAAATAGTGTGCACCGTCACATAAAGGAGAATTATGGCAGAGCAAAATGTGACTCTAAACCCTGGCGAATCCAAGGTTGTCTCCTTCGAGGCGATCCCGCATGAGGCAAGAACATATCAGGTAGTAGTAGACGGCTTGACTGGGAGCTTCGCTGCCATAGCCCCAGTAGGTTTAATCGGTGACCTTAATGATGATGGAGTAGTGAACGTCCTGGACCTTACGCTACTTGAGAGATATATTGCAGGGCTTTCTGTGTCAACTCCACTTAGCCAAGAGGAGTTCCTGCGACGGGCTGATGTAAATGGTGATGGGGTGGTTAATGCTCTGGATATAACTGCTCTTGAGCTGCTGATAGCAGGTAACGGCGGCAATGGCGGCAACGGCGGTAATGGAGCCGGTTTCTACTGGCTGCGTCCAACCGGGCATATTGCCAACGGATGGGACGATCCTGAGCTAGCTTATGATGGCTGGACGGATACTCGGGCAGAGATAGTCAATGTAGGCACTCAGAGTTGGAGTCGGTGGCTGGAATTTACTATTGACCCTACCGAAATAGCTGCTGTTCGCTGGTGGGGATCTTCCCCGGTTAGCCCGAGAAAAATTCAGGTTGATGTAATTTCACCCGGGGGAAGTTACCAGAACATTTACGAAGGTGGCGCGGCAAAGCTATGGGATGCCGGCTTATCTATCCCTGGCGGCGCCCAGGTAATCAGTGGAGCCCGGATAAGATTTTACAACCCTGCTCGCACGGTAAGAATGAAGTTCAGGGTGAACGAGTTTCAATTCTTTGGATACTCTGAGGAGCCTCCTGCTCCGCCCGAACCTCCTCCTGGAACCAAACTCTATGGCTACGTAACTGATGCTCAGACGGGTCAGCCGATTGCCGGCGCCATTGGAACCGTCTATCAGGATTATGACTCCTCTACTCCGGACTATGACTTTACCACTGACGCTCAGGGTTATTATCTGATTGACAACATGCTTTTTGAGGTCGAGCAGACACTGATGGTCATATATGCTGATGGCTATGTGACCTATACCAATGAGCGTGTCTCAATCAGTGAGGGTGACAACACTCTAAATATTCAAATGACACCGGTGTAGGAGGTAGTATAATGCGTCTTACCAAAACACTGGCAATCGCCCTTGAAACAGTTGGCTGCCTTGTCATCCTGACCGGTATCATCATTGAATTAGCTAAAAACGGCATAAACGGGGACGTTGAGTACATCTACTGGATTGAATGGGATGACATGCCGGGTATACCTGTAGCCATTACCGATGATCGCGTTGAACCAGTAGAGCATTAAACATGAAGCGACACCCTGAGGGCACAAAAAAGAGAAAGAGTGTACAAATGACGAAGCTAAAGAGAGCAAGAACGCTGATGGCATCTGGATAACCGTTATAACGGATAGCGCAGCTGCTGATGCAGCCTGTAGTGGGACATTCAGGTATGCGGAGGCTAGAAAATAATGACTAACTGGCTACAGAGAATATTAAATATACGCACACTGAAAAAGACAAGAGCTATCTGGCATGTTGATGGCACCAATGGTGATGATAACTATGCAGGCAATCGTCCTGAAGAAGCCTTCCAGACAATCGGTGCTGCTATCACTGCGGCGTCTGCCGGTGACCTTATCAAGGTAGCTGAGGACACTTACGATGAGGCGGTAGTGGTTGCTGCAGGTTTGGCCGGTCTTGAAATTATATGTGAACCAGGTACTATCCTTATTGAAACAACTCCAGGAACGGTCGTTAGCATTGCTGCCCCTCATGCTAAACTAGAGGGATGCTTGATTTCACAAGCTGGCGCTATTGGTCTGGCTGTCGCCGGAGCGTTTTTCAGGGGCAAAGATATAATCGTTGATGGCTGCACCACCGGCTTTGACATGGATGGGGCGAATCCACGACTGACTCGCTGTATATCTAAAAACCATACAGTAACGGGTTTCGATATTTCAGAGGATAGCGGTGTATATATTAAGGTCTTTGCCATTGGCACAGGTGCCGTCACTGGATTTGACCTATCTCATACCAATGCCGAGCTCAACGTTTTCTTAGATTGTCACTCGCTAAATAATACCACAAATGGGTTCAACCTGATTGCGGGAGCTGATAATAATACCTTCATCTATTGTTCGCAGAGTACTCTTTGCGGTGGGCCGGCAGATGCCGGTGCTAACAACAGCTGGATTAACTGGAGCATTGAGTCCCAGATTACCGCTGGTCAATCTATCCAGCAAGATATGGCTGACCTGAAGGCAATTATGGATACATCTGGAGCCTTGGTTAATGCTCGTTCTACGGCTTATACCAGATTGGTCGGTGTATTACAGATAAAGGCGACCACTATAGAGCTAAACCAAGCTGTTGGCGCCAAGGACTTATTTACAGGGACAGGCCAGGATGTAGTGATTGAGAGACTGGCGATACGAATACCAGCAGATGTTTCTGGTGGGGCTATGGCTAGCCTATCCATACAAACCGATGATACAACCAATCAGGTATTTATCAGTGCAGCGGAGGGGGTAAAGGCAAACCTTACCGCCCAGTCACAGTTATATTGGACTGGAGTTATACTTCTCAAGGCAACCAAGAAGATACAGTTAACTATTGCCGGAGCAGCTACAGGCATCGCTTGTAGCTGTGATGTTATCGCTGAATGTAGAGCCGTAGTAAATGGAGGTTACTTGGCATGAGTCCCGTAGGTATAAATGGAGTAGATAAACAGGGTGTTGGCATCAACGGAGTGCAGGTCAAGCAAGCCCTGAATCCTGCCAATGAGACAGTAGCCAAGGGTGTTTATGATGCCACCACTCTTAGTGCCGTGGATGCAGACCTTGCCGTAGGTAATATCGCGCTGGCGGTAAACATCTTCGGTTTTGTGGGGACGGTTGCGCCAGGTGGAGCTGAGACCGTTGAGATGGTTTCTGATGCTATCCTTGGTGTAGGTGCAAACTATACACCAGGGGTCTCAGGGATTTTTGCTGGGTCAGTGGATTGGGCAGTATATCTCTATACCCAATATTTTTCGACTACTGACGGAGTATGGTATAAGCATGCAAACTTAAAGCTATCGGCTTGGTCTGCTGTTGGGGATGGGGCAAACTTCAGACTCTTATCTGGGAACGGTGGTTGTGACTACATCATATTCCGAGACTATATTGATAGTGGAACATACGAGAGGGAAAGTGACGCAGACTTAGGAGCGGGAGTAACATACACACCCGCGGATTCAGGAGTCTTTTCACTGGGAAGTGAAGGTGAGGCCTGTGTTTTTCAAGTAAACTTTGGAGTGTTAGGTTGGACAGACTGGCATGAGTACACTGGCGTTAATGGGCAGCCTTGTACTGTCGTTATTGGTGATGGGGCAAGGCTAAGGGTGATAAATAATGCTGGTGGTAATAGGCAATTCGTCTTGATGCGAGCAGTGATGTCATAATGGAGGGAATATGTTAAGTCAAGTGGCGAGACAGGCAAGGATAATAAAGTATAAGGATAAGGTGAAGCAGAAGCTGGCGAGTAGAATCATAGACACTAACAAGCCAGAGTTTGCCGACTTAATCGCTGATAGAAATCCAAAGAAACTGATGACCAGTCTCAACGGTGCCATAATTCTCGAGAGAGACCTGAGAGAAGATGGTAGCCTTAAGGGCGTAGTCTCCATAGATGTTGATGACCTGGCAGCTATGCTACCCGACCTGAAAAAAGACAAGGATAATAAGACTGGCTGGAAGAAGCACCTTGATAAGTTTAAGGCTGAGGGTATTGATATTCTCAAGAGTATTAGTATAGCCGACCCGACACCCGACGAGTATGAGTTGACCGCTATGGAGGAGCTGGCAACGCTGGATGTTGACTCAATGAGTGACTTCGATGCCAAACAGAAGCTAAAGGATATAAAGGCTAAGGCGGCACAGGAGAGATAAATGAAGCTAAAAACAGATTTTGGGGTATGGGGTCTATCCTGGTCAAGTATGAGCTTGACCTACCCACCATAATAGCCCTAATAGGTATAGCTCAGGCACCCTGGATGTTGGCTCTTGGCTTCTATTTTGGAACGAAAGCGAGGGAATAAAATGCCAGAAGATGGAAATGAAGTGGGGCCGCCCGTAAAGATACCTGAAGAATTAAAGGACTGGCTGCCTCAAGAACCCTGGCAGGGTCCGCCCCTACCTGAATTTCTTCATATCTATTGGCCGTGGTACACTGCCCCAGGCGCCGAGTTCAGGGTGAGCAATCTAGTCATTTCCCCCACTGAGGTCAATCCAGGACAGGTGGTTACCATCAGTGCCCTGGTGGAAAACATCGGCAGTGAGGCCGGCAGTTACACAGTAAAACTGGGAGGTGATTTTATGGCCGAGCAGACAGTGACCCTTGAACCGGGCGAGTCAAGGGCGATAGCCTTTGAGGTTGTGCCTGATGTAGCCAAGACCTACTCAGTGTCGGTTGATGGCCTATCTGGCACCTTCAGGGCAACCACAGTGCCGGTAGCCGACATCAAGGTGGAAAATTTAGTCATAGAACCATCTGAGGTTCAAGTTGGCCAACCGGTCACTATTAGCGTGATGGTAACAAACTACGGCGCCGTGGCCGGAACCAAAACAATTACCTGTAATATAACCTAAGTAGGAGAATAATGGCTGAGCAAAGCGTAACCCTGAACCCTGGCGAATCGAGGGTGGTCTCCTTTGAGGCCATCCCGCATGAGGCAAGGACATATCAGGTAGTAGTAGACGGCTTGTCTGGCAGCTTCGTTGCCATAGCCCCAGTAGGTTTAATCGGTGACCTCAATGATGATGGGGTAGTAAATGCCCTGGACCTTACGCTACTTCAGAGATATATTGCAGGGCTTTCTGTATCAACCCCACTTAGCCAAGAAGAGTTCCTGCGACGGGCTGATGTAAATGGTGATGGGAATGTTAATTCTCTGGATATAACTGCTCTGGAAGCACTAATAGGTGAAGAAGAACCGCCTCCACCTCCTGCCACGGGTATGATTACCCTCTACGGAACAGGTGTTCCACCTCATAGCGGAGCACCTTGGCCAACAGAGTGGACTGTTGGCTGGTATTATGCTGACAGGGATGAGTTTATCCGTCATGTTGAACACTACCCTCCAGTAGGCTTTGAAACTCCCTGGAAAAATATCACCGACCCCTGTACACCCCCTGAACCACTTGACCTTAATAATCTGCTTGTTAAAATTGAAACCTATGCCGAAGAGGAAATTTGTCCTCTGACAGGTTATCTGGGAGCTTGTATGTGGCCAGTTTACGGCCCATTTACAGTAGAGAATGGAAAAGTCTATACCATAGATGTAACAACAGGAGTTTTGACAGAAGGTAGGGTCTAATGCGTCTTACCAAAACACTGATGATCGCCTTTGAAACAGTCGGCTGCCTTGTCATCCTGACCGGTATCATCATTGAAGTAAGCATGAAGGCTGAACTGGGCTTTATACTGATAACCTCTGGCGCCTGTATTGTTGCTGTCGGAGCTATGATATTCGCCAAACTACTGAGGAAGCCATGAAAACACTACCCCTGTTCCACTTTATCCTTTACTGCACAAAAAGTGCTATCCTGCATCCCAAAAGTCAGATAGCCTACTTCCGGTGCCGCTGCGGTTGCCGCTTCCCGTCTTCAGCAAGTGAATGCCCTAAGTGCGGAGATAAGGTAGAGCACTCCCCGGGTCGCAAAGAGCATTCACCTCTCCCCTGGTATGGCTCAGTGTTGGTTATTATCATCGGAATTATCTGTTGGGTCTTAGGTGCCGCGGTACCAGTACCAGGATTAGATGAAGCGGGGCGTGCCCTCGTTTATGTGCCGCTGGGAAATTTATTCGGAATGTCGCTACACTCCTAGCTACCACCAGAAGTGGCCGACAATAACGCCCAGTAGGAAACCTATTAAAATCTGCCACCAATATTTACCGGCTAGCTTGCTGACTAAAATACCCAGGCCCAGGAATATCAGCATGTAGAGCACGGGCGACCGCCTCTGGTCCTCGCGGACAATCTCAGTCCACGGCTTTCCGCCTACCTGGTGCCACAGCTTCTCATAAAGTTTCTCCAATAACTTACCCACCCTCTAATTGCCCTCCACTTCCCAAGGATAAGGCTCCCGAATTATCACGTTGCCATCGTTGTCGGTAATCTTTAATCTGCCACCGGGGATTACTTCCTTCTTGACGCCCTCCTCCTTCTCAATTTGCTTTTTAAGAGCTAACAACTGCTCATAGACGGGCTTCAAAGCCTGCCGTTGTCTATCATCCAACTGGATGATTACCCCCATTAAGACACCGCATTCGAAGCCATTTAATTTAATGGTATAGTCCCCTCCGTTCAATTCCAAGCCTCCTTTTTATAGTCTTCCCCTAAGAGCTGCGCCGCCCTCTGGCAGAGCGCCATACCCATTATTTGGTTTGATGGCGGCGACCACTTCGCCCACCCCAGATTATAGCAGACCTCGGCAATTGCTCTCCAGCTACACTTCTCCTCAACGCGCAGCACCCAGATAATCCTAGCCTGCCACAGCTCCATTACTGTCTAATTTCAAGCAATTCAGTAATAGCACCTTGAACATGGGTTCTGGCATTTTGGAATCTACTCATATCCGCAGTCCTCATTGCATTAGAGGCTGCTTGGATTCGGCTGTCCAATGACTCACTTGCTTCCTTCAGTTTTGCTATTATATCCTTTGTCATTTTAGTCTCCTTTTTGCCTACTTTCTTCCGCCCCCAGAGGCAACCTTAAACTCTGGCGAGCCAGGTAATATCAGCCCAGCCTTGGTCTGCCCTGGCTCTACCTTAATACGGGGCAGCAGAAACAATAATGTCTCATAGGAACTCCTCGTGGTGAGGGCATAGCCCTTGAGGAGAGCGACCTGGTAAGAGTCGGCGCTCACAACTTGGTGCCGGGCAGTGTCCGTATTTCTGGCTCACGGCTTGGGTGGCTCCTCCACTTTCCCAATCTTTAGTACCTTGTGGATGGCTCCGTGAATAGCCTCTATTTCCTCCATAGCTAGCTTGCCCATTATCAGGTCTTTCTCGAAGGGCAATACTACTACATTACACTTTGTGGTCGCGCCAATAGCTTGTATCAGCGCCCTGGGTAGCGGTTGCTGTGTCTTAATAACGACTATTGGCGGTAGAGTAGATAGGGGTAGTCCACCAGGACCGAGTAGCTTGCTTCTGTCATTGACCATAATCTACCTCCTTTCCTAGCGTTCTGCCTCGGAACGCTGTTTTAACTCTATATCATTGCCCCAAGCATCAAACCCGCGATGTTCCTCCCTAGCAAATAAGTCTATTCTTGGTGCTTGTGTATTTTGTGCCAATATCTCATAAAAAACATCGGGCTTCCTAGAATGTTTTCCCCTCTTTTCTGTGAATAAACTTGGTATGAACTTACCGCTTTTCTTAATACCCATTTTACCTCGATAGGCATATAATATCCATTCTGCCCTGCGGTATATACCATTAACAGGAACACCAATACATTTATCCCAAGCTAAAAAATCCATATACTTAAAATGCCAAGCCTCTAATACCTTGAACGCAAATGGTATCTTTGAGGTAATAACCCACAAGAACAAATCGCAACGCTCATCCGCAAACTTACCTATAGGGAAGAACATAATTTCGCTATCAGACATCAAGGGGTATGGCATAATTTTCCCTGTTCGGTAATACCTCAAGTCTTTAAGGTTGTTCTTTACTAGCCAAGGTGGGTCAATAACTATAGTCTGATACTTCTGCATTTCTATCGGTCCCCCTTAGAACGCTGTTTTGGGGCTTCATCACTCTGTCCTGTTGCTGCCTCTTTCAGTAGCCTGGCGCCAGTTGGACATAACTCAAAACAATGATTCCGGCACTGGCTACAAACATCTAGGTGAGCATGAAACCTGTCTATTCTTTTGTAAACATCTTCTTTAACTTCAGCCATCTCAACAATTCTCCTTATTGTTAGCGTTCTCACTCCGAACGCTCTTCCTCTACTTGAAATGCCACTTCTAGTCGGTCAGCAATTCCCCGAAGTTGCTTAGGGGTGCCATTAGCAAAGAACCTAGTTCCTTGGAGCAGTCGGTCTACTATGGCAACCAGTTCGATTGTCTCTCGGGCATAACGCCGTTGAGCCAGGAGGACATCCACCCCAGCCCTCAGCCCATAAATGGCACTAAAAATCGAGTCATAGTTCTTGCCTAATAGCTTTCCTACCTCCTCCTTTATCGTGTTGGCCAGCTCTATCAGCTCGCTGGCGCTCCCCAGGTCCCGGGCTATCTTGAGGCCATGCTGGTGACTGGCTTCCTTCAGCCCCTTATACTCCAGATTCTTCAAGCGGTCGTATTGCTTCCACTGGACCAAGCGGTCCTCATACGCCACGCATGAGTAGCTTTAACAGTAGCTCCACATCAGGCTTATGTTCCCTCCTGGGTGCAGCCTTGACGACCCTCCACCCATTATCCCCCCGGACCGAGAGCCCGGCTCCCTCTGGGACCTCATCTTTTGTAATTAGTCCTTTCGGCACCGCAAAGTATAGCTGGCAGCAGTGCTCAAAATATACCCGGTATTTCCCCTTGTTGATATCAGCATTGAAGTCTGAACGCGATATCTTCACCTCATATATAGTGAAGCTCGGATTACTAAAACTCTTACGAGCTGCTAAAACATCAGCCCTGGGGGTATGGCCAGAACCCCACATCACAGAACCCAAAGGAACTTGAACCCAAGTCAACCATTGAGCTTGGTCTTTACTTTTCGCCAGGTCCTCAGCTAATGAGGCACCAGTCCAATCCATCTTAATCTCCTAGCGTTCTGTCTCCGAACGCTTTATTTTATGAGCGGAATCATCCACACTGGTCGCGGTAATACCGACATCGGTGGGGATTTTGAAAAGTGCCCGGGCTAATCCCTCAGCGCCCTTTTTATCAAATGCCCGGATTGAAAGAGGGCTGCCCCAGGTCTCTATTTGAGTTGAGAATAATTTAAGGTCCATTCCTATCGGTCCCCCTTAGAACGCTGGCATATCAGGAATCTTACTGCCATGCTCAGACTGCCACTTCCTCATTGCATCAGCTTGGTCCCGAGCAGCCAGAATGATGTGTGGGTCAGCGCCAGCCAACTCGGCGCGGAGTGCCCAAATATAAACAACATCTGGCGCCACTGTGTCCTGTCCTCTTAGCAGGAATACGGGCTCATTCTCTGGAATAAGCCCAGCGGGGTCTTGGATACGGTTGTAATCTGGCCTTGCGTGCAACATTTACTGTCACCTCCTTTCTTATCGTTCTCCCTCAGAACGCTGTTATTAGATTATTGGTCTCCAGCAAGCAGTTTCTAAGGCTTCTATAGCAGCCTTTAATTCGACTGCATCCACATCGAAGATATGGTTGTCTCTATCCTCAGTAGTGTCAATAGTAATAGTAGTTTCAAGATTACCCGCGTCTTTAGCCGTTAATTTTATATTGCCAACTTTTATTTCCACCTTACTCTCCTTTCTAGCGTTCTGCCTCGGAACGTTGGCTTACTGACCACGACTCTCTGGGTAGCGTATCTTTTTAATCTTACGTTTTGCTAGTTTCACTACATCTAAAAATGGATTCCTCTGATGGCAACGGTGAATACGATTAAGGGTAACCCATATAGCAGCATGATAACCAAACATGATGAATTTATACTTGCTGAGCGAATCCCATGCTGCCGTTTCTTTCGCACTCAATTCATCGAGAATTCTTCTATCTATCTGCAAGTTAATCTTCTCTTTTCCATAGTATCTCCTTTCCTAGTGTTCTGCCTCGGAACGCTGTTTAATGGCTTTATATTCATCCCAACACTCACTACAGACATACCGGTCACCGCCATAGCCACCTTTGGGCTCGCGAGCTAGGAAGTCATCAACAGATTCGTATTGATGCTTGCAATGAGCACAGATAGCACCTTCCTCTATCCACATCGCAATCTGTATCCTCATCATGTGATATACCCAGTGTTCTTTCTCTTTGGGGTCGGTTGGGGCTTCTGAAATAAGTATTTTCACTCTAGTGTCATTCACAACCTTTTGAGCTGTCTTAAAGAGTTTCATCCGAGTTTCCTTATCTACCATTACGTTCCCTCCCTCGTTCTCGATAAGAACGCACCATCATCCTTCTGTTTGCTCCCCAGGCCCACTTTCACCGAGCATCTTCACCAGATCAAAGCCCCATTCATACCCACAATTCCAACACCGCCAGCCAACATCTACTATATTTCTCTTGATACCATTTACCCGCCCCACTTCTATATTCCTGACTGCCGCTTCATGCTCGCCATGCCATGCCCTCCCCTCAGCACCACACTTCGGGCACTTCTTTCCAGTCTCACCATTATTATTCACTTTTTGCCTCCCGCCCCCTTGGCCCCTTGACTTTCTTGAGATAGTCATAGGACTTCTGCATCCTCTTAAACCTTTGGGGGTCTCCGCCCTTATCCGGATGAGCGAAGGTTGCTTTAACCTTGTATACCCTGTCAATCTCCTCCCATGAGGCATCAGGCTCAACACCGAGGGTGGCACAAGCCTCATCAAAGGACTCCCTCTCAGCTCCCTTCCCCGTGGTAACCATCTGACCACCCATAAATGCCGTTCCCTTGACTAAGCCGGTAACCCCCCTTGCTTCCCAGCGAAACATATTATCGATAACCTGGTAACAAACCCTTAGGTTCATCGCCTTTGTTGGTTGGTAATAAGAGCCGATTTCTGTCCAGATTCTATTCCTGAAATAACGCACGGTGTAACCGGGCCCCTCCTCTACCGGTATCGGTTCCCAGTCCTCTATTTCCCATTTGGAAAATAGCCGGCGTAAGTCAGCCAATGTCTGGCTGACTGTCTTGCTTGTTTTGATAAATGATGGCTCACCCATCGTGTTTCACCTCCCAGTTACATTCAACTTCGGCTGATTGTCCACCGTGAACCGTTGCCTTAACCAGATAGGGGTAGGTTTCTCTACCCTGGGTAAGACTGCCAAGGCAGTGCCAGATAGGGACCATCTCCCCAGCTTTGGGACAATAAACGAGTGGTGCCGGTGAAATTTTTACACGCTCTGCCATATTCCCCTCCTAGACCTTTAGTTTCTTCTCCTTGATAAGGTGCATTAGATAAGCAGCCGTCGGCATGCGGCTCCCCGCCCAGTCACAGCACCAAACCTCATGTAATGCATGCTCCGGTTCTGACGCAAACAGAGGTCGCAGCTCCTCCCTGGGGCAGCCTTTATCTGGCCACTTACAAACCTGTCGAGCGTAAAGGCATGCCTTCATTTCTTCCCTACTTCTCCTCCCTTGCGCTTCGGTGCCACCTCACAATGAGCACCGCCGAAGCAACAAAGCAAACTACAGCGGCCACCCCAAAGCCAATCACCAATGCCATCTCTTACCTCCTCTCCCCAGGCTCGAGGTAGCGTAATCCAACAGCCTCAAACACTTCTCTCTCGGACTGACAGACAATTTCACCGCTCGGGGTGGAAAAGCCTAAGCCATAGGCATGAAAGCGATATCCTTTTCTCAGGGCTGCCGTGGCAATCCGCTGGTTAGTAATCTTCCCCCCGGTCCTGACCACCAGGGCGACCGGCCAACAAAGCTCATCAGTACTGAATATATCGACACCGATACCACTGGGGTGGACAAGCAGCTTATTCTTGGGACCATAGACTTTGCGCCCCAGCTTGTTCAACCGATAGCCCAACATGTCGAAGTAGATCATTGTCTGTATCTTGGCATCCAGCATGTCGACGCCAGCGATATATTTCGGAATGCAGAGCAACTCAATATCACCGACGTCGGGCTTTTGCCGACGAATACTACCGGCTATCACGATCCTTTCACACGAAGACTCCAATACAACTTTAATGTTCCCTGCTATCGCCTTAGCCCTTTCTAGTTCCATGGTTCTCTCCTTCCAGCTTCTTAATCTCATCTAGCTCAATAATCGTCAGTGGCGCCCGCTCAGGGTCCACAAGGATATCCACCTTCCCAATCTCCAGGTGCTCAGCATCGTCGTCTAAGAGTAAGCCGGCATCAACTATGGCATCCAGCCCCGGCTTAAACCTGGCCAGTAAATTATCCCTGTCCCTCCGGCGCTGCTCGGGAAACACAAAGGTTAGGTTAAGCCTGGCGTTGGTAAATGGAAACGACATACCCTCACGATAGCCTCTATTCCTGGCGTCCACACAGCAATAATAGACGGCGCCATGGTATACCCTGCTGTCCTTGTACTTTTCGCCCCAGTGTCCTCGCCAGTTAGGCGACGCTGTAACTGGGGGGCGCTGCGGAACTTCAATCCTCATCTTCTTTTGTCTCCTTGGGAGGAGCAGCCCCCCTTATCAGACCTGGATCCGATTTCTCGAAGGTGATATTTTCGGATGAGGCAAGCTCTAGCTCATCCCAGCCTATCGGCTCCAGCTCTTCTTGATGTACCAGCTCCCCCCAACCTACAGGGCTAGAGTCGGGAGTGATTGGACTGCAGAAAATGTGCCCGTAGTACACTTTGCCATTCGTGGGCAGTAGCTCCACACCATTCCGCCAGCCGTAGATAATACAGACCGCGATATCCCATTCCTTCCAGCCTCCCGGCCAGATCTCGGTGTCCTCTCCCCTGATGATGAATGGCGGGTTGGGTATGCCATACTTCTCCCTGAAGTAGTCCGAGTTGCCCCTGATTCTGTATCGCTTGCCGGCTTCAATCATAGCTCTCCTTCATGTAACGGATTTTCCGTTACATCTAGGGTATCTTCTTGAGTTTACGATAGCTCTCACCTTTTAGACTGATAACCTTTCCTCGACACATGCCGTAGAGTCTATCGACTGTATCTTTCCCCATGAGACCTTCGAGAGACCCCTCACCGGTGAGGGGTAATCTCGAGTTGATTACCACTGGCAGTTGGGCCTTGACCCTCTCATCAATAAGATACCAGTAGAGTTCCTGCGTAAAGCGGTAAGACCGCGGCTGCTCTTTGCCTACATCATCCAGTATGAGGAGCTTTACCCCCCGTAGCTCACGATACACATCTTCCTCCCGCTCATGGTGCCGGTCATCCTCCGGAAGATTAAAGGTAGCCCTTACCCGTTGCACCAGGCGTGGTCCTGTCTCGAAATTTAGCGGGCACCTGGTGGCGCCGGGATCACCTTTCCAGTTATTGATAACCTGAGTCCCTACAAGTGAGCAGAGGAGTGTCTTGCCGACACCAGGCCCGGGTGAAAATAAGACCAGGGAACTCGTCCCTGGGGCATCAAAGTCAAACTTCTCCGCCCACTGCCGGCATTGTTTCTGTGCTTTTGTCTGGTAATCCGGGTCAAGGTCTTCCCAGGTCATGCCCTGAAACTGGGAAGGGATGCCACAGGTTTTTATCCACTGTTTGCGTAGAGCGGCCCGCAGCGTCTCAAGCTCCATTTCCTCCTCTGCCTTTTCTTCGGCTTCTCGGATAGCCCCGCAGGCTGGGCACTCACTCGGCCGGTACTCCTTGGGTGGCCGCATGAAGAGAAAGGTGGTTACCTCCCCCTGAAACTTGTTGCCACAGGTCTTACACTGACACTCATCAATCCTGGTTTCCTGCCTCGGCCCTTGGTTCGTCCTCTCCGACAACCTCCCATCCCGCTTCTCGGTAAGTCGCGAGAGGATCTCGCTGATCGGCTCCAAGTTGTTCCCGCTCGCCTCCTGGTTCTCTTCTGTCTGCATGTGGCCCTCCTTTCTCTTGCCAGCTGTAAAGTATCGCCGCGACATATTGCCAGCGACGGTTCTTGTATTTCACGGCCTCGGCGAAGGCTAGGTCAATCCACTTGACCGGCCCGCGGTAGTTTTCTACAAAATCTTTAAACTTTTCTGATAAAACTGGCGTAATTATGCCAAAATATTGTTCATGCAATTTAGTAATTTCGGCAATGGCAGGCTCAAACGTAACGGATTTGGCGTTACATGTAACGGAATGTAACGATGTTACCTCTGCCTCTGCCTCTGTATCTATATCTTTAGTAATAGGGGGTTCTAGGGGGGAAGAGGGGGGTTCTTGTAACGGATTTTCCGTTACAGCTTGGCGCTCCCGGTAGCGTCTAACCCTATCCCTAACAGCTTCAGGTGTTTCTGAGGTTGTCTTGGCCTGCCGCTCGGCGAAGTGAGTGACGACCAAGGCGTTAGAGCTCCAATGCAGACTGCCCTGGTCAGTCATCTTTTCAACCATGGAGTCAAAAACCCTTCTGTCGGCCTTGGTTTTGATTCTGATGGCGTCGGTGACCTCATCCAGGGATAAAGGGGCTCCACGACCCTTAACCAGGAAACCATCGGCAGCGCACTTCTTAGCCAGGGTGCATAACCTCCACCAAGCACCCTGCTCCGCCAGGCTAAGGCTTAGCATCTTGGGGTCGTCAACCCACTCGACCCACATCTTGAGCCAGGGTTGGAATTTAGGCATCTAACTCCTAATATGTAACGGATTTTCCGTTACACCCCAAGCCTTACTCCGAAGGTTTATGCTGGTCCTTGTAGATGCTCCAGAGCCGCAGGAATAACTGCCAGGCTGCCTCTACCCCAGCCTCCTCGAAGTTCTTTCTTGAGGTGTAATTCGCCTCAGACCATACCCGCTCCGGAACCCACCCGAAGCATTCGAGCATAACAGTTTCAAGGGCGGCGCCGTCGGGCACATCCTTCTCTTTGACGCTAGTGGGAGCTCTCCGCTCCGCCTTTACCTTTTCGGCAAGGGTTTTGGTAGCCTCATCCAAAGTCCTGCCCTTTTCGAGCCAGTTCTTCATCGAAACAACACCGAGCAGCTGGTGGACCCGGGCGCTGTCTGGGGTACCGCTCTCAGTGACGATACCAAGTGCCCTGACCTCGCCCCAGAACTTAGTCCACCGGGGGCTGCCGTCATCGATGGGTTGCTCTTTCGGCTGCTTGCCGCCGCCTTTCCACTGGCTCCTCTTCGGGTCAAATAGCTCTCGCAGTGTTGAAGACACCCCAGGGAGAGCTTCGGCGGCATCCACCTCTGCCCTTTTCGAAGCCTGCTTAACGCAGACATTAATGAGCTCGCCGCGGTCGGGGTTGGGGATGCGGTATTTCTTGCCCCCATCCTCGACCTTGGTTTTCAAAGAGGTGGCGGTATCACTTGTGTATCCCCAGAGCCCTATCTCTCCCTCTTTGATCCACCGGTACTTGTGCTTTGACTCCTCGTTGGAGCTGGCGCCGATGCCTGAGGCGACCTCGGTGCCGGTATGCCGCTGAATGAGGGGTACCTCTATGACAATGGAGATCTTGGTGCCGTCTTCAATGTGGGAGATAATCCGCCTATGGCCAGGGAAGACATTGAAGCCGCCGAAGATCTGATTTGCCCCCGGATCCCAGAGGAATTGAGACGTGCCGGGGACTCTCCCGTAGTCTCTCCCTTCCACCAGGATATCCTTGACCATATCCTGAAGCAAGGCCAGGGACCGCTTCTGCTGATCAACATACTCTCTGGTTATCACCAGGGGCTCAACTCTAGCCAGTGATACTGGCACCACCGCCTTCTCGGCGATGGTCATGGCTCTTTCTTCAACCATCTCGCACCTCCTTACATGTCCTTTTCAGCGATGGGCGCAATAGTTAGGGTTACGCTGGTATCATCATTTCGTGTGAGCACTACTGCGGCGGCCTTCCTGTTCCAGAGCTCCTCAAGGTGTTGGCGCTCCTCGGGTGTCTCTGAGGTAACTTCTATACCTCGGTTGTTGAATGGGATCTGTTCAATTTCAGCCTTCATTATCTCCGCAATCTCCACTTGTAGTCGTATCCCTTTGGTCTCTCCGGCCAGGCGTGTGAGCCTCTATCGCTCTCAAAGAGCCGGTGGGATAGCCCGCAGTCGCAACACTCCAGCAGGATGCCACGCGCCTTGGAGAACCACATCTGGGGCATCAGGTTTTGCTCATCTCTGTCTTTGCGGAGTTCCCATCTACCGTAGCGACCGCCAGCGACACAAAAGCGAAGCCTGCCGAGCAAAATGATAAACAGCGTTAAAGCCTTATAAAGGAATAGCCTCACTGGTCTTTACCTCCAGCCAACTGAATCCTGAGCAGGGTTACCTCCTTCCTTGTCCATAAGCAGCCATTCCATGGCACTTTACCAAGTGAAGAGCACACTCCTTTTGAAGGCTTTTCTCGCTGGCTCCGGTCTGGCTGAATCTGCCTACCAGCTTACCTTCATGGAGAAGGAAGACGGACAGGGCACCATCATGCTCTAGCGTGAATCCCCAGCGGGTAAATTCTCCTAGACCCTGAATCTGCGCTTCTGTAGTCATCTAAATCTCCCTTATCTTCGAAGCCACTATGGCCTCAGCCTCTTTCAAAGCTTGGCCATTGTCAAAGAAGCTCCACTGGGCACCCCGGATAGCGTCCCTCGCCGGCGAGTACTGGTGGTGCTTCTCCACTACATCGTGCATGACCAAGTGGATGTACTTCTGGGTGGTAGCGATATTCTTGTGGCGCATGATCCTTTGCAGAGTTGCCAGGTCACCGCCATTGGCGAGGAAATTTGTGGCTAGTGAGTGACGAAGCAAATGACTACCACGCTTTGGGCCGGGAATACCTGCTTGCTCCACGCAGTGCCGTACAATTCTATAGACGGCAAACCGAGACAAGGGCTGCCCATTCTGGCCAGAAAAGAGTAGAGCCTGTGGACCACTGTGGCCATCATGGTCTATCAGTACCTGGAGCAAGTGACGTACTTCGGGGCTGATAGGCACTCGAACCCGCCGGCGCCCTTTTCCCCACACCCGAATGGTGTCAGTGCTGACATCAGTGGTGCACAGCCGGCCGAACTCGCTTGCCCGCACACCCGAGTCGAGAGCTAGGGATACTATGGCCTTATCCTGGAGATTGACGGCGGCCGCTACCACCATAGCCAGTTCCTCACGTTCTAGAACCCGGGGCTCAATCTCATCGACCTGGGGCCGCTGCACCCTGGCCATGGGGTTAGGAATTTCGTACTCCCACCAGCACCAGTTAAAAAACGACTTCCAGACCCGCCAATAAGCATCCCTCACCCAATTGTTCGGCACCTTGTTTAGTGCCTCCCGGAGGGGATCGGGTTTCTTGGGCATCTTCGGGCACTCTCGCTCAAGGTAATCCAGGGCCTGGGAGTACTGCTCCAGGGTGCGTGGGGATAGGTCTTGCTTTGCCTCGAGAAAACTATTCTTTGCCTTCTCAACATTCATAGGCGTCACCTCCCCGCACCTGATACATTATTAGGTGCGCTCCGGGGGGATTAGACAGCTGTTGTATCCTCCCCTTTCCAATCCCTGACCTTTTTTGGGGCAAAATCAGGGGTAGAATCCCCTTGACCCCCCCCCAAAAACGCCGTATTTTTGATTCTGTGACGTCGTGTTTGGCGAGGGTGGCACGCGCATGCCAGAGATTCGCTGGGGAATATTCCCCAGCCAGTTTATCTGAACTACTCATGAGTGTTACTTTCATGTCTTTTCCTTTGCTTTCTCCGGGGGCTGCCGGCTTGACCCGACAGCCCCCTGGCTCGCTCTACTGGCCTGGGTTTCTCTTTCCTGATGGCTCGCTCCGATACCATGGTTTTCTCTTTGGAGTTGGCTCGCTCTCTTGCTATGGGGTTCTCTCTGACAATGGCTCGCTCTGTTACTCTGGTTTTCTCACCTGCTGTGGCTCGCTCGACTTTCCTGGGTTACTCTCAAATCATGGCTCGCTCCCCTCTTATGGTTTTCTCTAATGAGTTGGCTCGCTCGCCTTTCATGGTTTACTCTCCACTTTTGGCTCGCTCCTCCGGTATGGGTTTCTCCTTGCCCCTGGCTCGCTCCTTTATGATGGTTTTCTTTAATACGATGGCTCGCTCTAGAGCTCTGGGTTTCTCATCTTTCTTGGCTCGCTCTGAACCGGTGGGCTACTCTTATCGCCTGGCTCGCTCCCAGCTTGTGGGTTTCTCAGTGCCTCTGGCTCGCTCACTGACTCTGGGTTGCTCCCTGCCGTTGGCTCGCTCATCATCCCTGGGTTACTCTCCCTGTATGGCTCGCTCATCTATCGACCATTTTCCATGGGTCTATGAAGGAGTTGTGCCCCAACCGGTCCAGCGCATAAGGTTTACTAACTGGTAAGCCTTCCGCCTCCCGCCAGACCAGCCACAGGCAGGCGAGAAATAACTTGATCATCTTCCTGACCGCCATGGCGTCCAGGTGTCCCACCCAGATGACCCCCGGCGGCTCCTGCCTCAGCTTTTTCTCTATTTGCTGATTATCGCAGCAGGCAAGGACATCTCGTTTCCTTTCCCAGCTCGCCCCGCAGTTTGCACACGCCCATTTCCCCTGGGGGGTAGGCAATATCTTGTAGCCCTGGTTGAGAAACCGCTCCTGGTATTTTCCCTTCTCCTTAATGTAATATTCATAGAAGCAGCCCGTGGCTCTCTTGAGTGAGCTGGCCAGCCGCCAGCACATTGAGCGCAACTGGCTATTGTAAGCTAGCTTGCCACCGCCTTTGACCCGCCTGGGGGCGGAGCCATCCTCAACAGAAAAACCCGCAAACTTCCACAGTGCCGATATCGTCTTTGCCCTCTCAATATCAATCGGGGCTACCACCTTGCCGATGTTCTCCCCACCGACTCCTTTTATGCGGCTGAACCACGTGTAGGCTGAATGCCCCTGGATAAGGTCGGCGACTCTCCCATCAACAAACTCCTCTAGGTCCTTGAGCCGCCGGTGGAGCTCATCGGTCTCCATATCTTGCTTTCCTTTCAGGGCAAAGTGTGATTGCCTTACCTCCGAGGCCACTCTGAGCTTTTCAACCGCCACGGCCGCATCGACCATATGAGTTAATACTTTAGTGTTTGTCATTTTACGCTCCTTTATGATGGTTTTCTTTAATACGATGGCTCGCTCTAGAGCTCTGGGTTTCTCATCTTTCTTGGCTCGCTCTGATAGCCATCTACCTGTTTTCACGGCAATATGGGCAGTAATCCCACTCGGGGTTTACGAAGCTACCACATTTAGAGCAATAAGCAGCATCATAGGTTACCGGCCTCTCTTCTATGGAGGCACCACAAATGTGGCAA